>Ga0163151_10001898_pt1 | contig 34029 bp, 21 predicted proteins | sample OliLakLV19MP5IB2_FD_145596 | JGI IMG/M metagenome (GOLD analysis project Ga0163151, IMG submission 145596) | Freshwater microbial mat bacterial communities from Lake Vanda, McMurdo Dry Valleys, Antarctica - Oligotrophic Lake LV.19.MP5.IB-2 | ecosystem: Environmental > Aquatic > Freshwater >... | reverse complement strand
CATCCGCCATCGCGGACGAGAGTTCCAAAGCCCGCAGCCAGCGGGACCGGAGCAGGGAGTCTGAACCGATGATCTCTTCGACACGGCTTGCCGGCCAGAATCCGCGCTCGCTGATGCCGTTGATGACCCCGCCTCCGATCACCACTGCCTGCCAGTCACGAAGCGGTTCGTTGTTCCGGGGCAGCGACACATTCAGGAGTTTTTGAATGGGTGCCGGATCGTTTCTTTTGCCGCAGTCCACAGCCACCCGCCAGATCCAGGGAATCCGCATGTATTCCTCAGGCGATGGAAACGTCAGATCGCGTGTTATTTCCACAATTAATTCCGAGGCGAACTGCGGATTGGATCGAATCGCGGTCTCACGGATATTGCTGGATTGCCGGGAGTCGAGGATCAATTTGGCGACCGCTGCGGGATTGCGCAAAACTTCCCCGGACGTGTCCGGATTCGGAGAAAATTCTCCAGCTCTAACCTCATCCACGCCCGGCGGCTTTTTAAGGAAAGCCATGAGATGCGCCATATCTGCCGTGGAGATAAAATCTTCGAAACCTTCCGGCATTATCGAAAGTTTCTGGGGCAGTATTTCGAGAATATGACTGCGCTGAACCTTTTCCCTGATTCCCCCGGGCATCTCGACCGTCACTTCTCCAGCAGTCTCATCCCGGATGATTCCCAGAAAGGTCCGGTCATCTCTCAAGCTCACCTGGTAGGTCATGAACCGCGGTTCCACCACTGCATTGGGGTCCAGGATGCTTTTTAGCCAAAAACCTTCGTCCCGGTTTTTAAGCTGTTCCAAATCCGGCCCCAGCGCAAAACCTCGGCCCTTAAACAGGTGACAGGATGAACAGGCGGTGGCAAATATCTCTGCTCCTTTTTCGGCCCTACCGAGACCCAGATTGCTCAGGTAATGTTCTGCGGTCTTCTCCCGGTTGCGGTTCGAGATGACGGGAAACAGGCTGCCTGCCAGGTCGCTAGTCTCTTTAATGGAGGAGCTGAGGAGTTGTTGACGTTGAGCGAGCGAAATCTCGTTTCGTTCCACCTTGCCGGAACGCACTGCTTTCAAGAGCGAGATGGTCCAGTCTTCACGCGAGAGCAGCAGGCTGATTATTTCCTCCCGGGCTCGAGGAAAGGTGGAAGGCCATCGGGCCAGGAGATTCCCTGGGACATCGGTCGCCTTCTGTCGCGCCAGGATTTCTTGAGCCGACCTCCTCAGCTTTTCAGATCGGTCCGCTGCCAGCTGGCTCAGCAATGCTCTGTCCGCGGCATTTTGTTCCTCTGACCCGATTAGTGAGAGGGCGGTGGCACGGGAGGATTCATCGCTGTTTTCGTCAGCGAGAATTTGGCGAGCCTCGATCCATGTTTTTGCGATCCCGGATTCCAGGACTTTACGATCGCTCTCTGTATTAAGGAGTGAATCCAAATGAACGCCCCTTTGCCCTGATGATTCGTTGAGGCTGGAGAGAAAACGCCAAAAATTTGGCGCCAAGGCCGGGTTTTCCGAGCATTCACGGACCAGGTGCCGGAGGCTTTTCTTGATGAAGTGGTCGTTCGTGGACTTGGCTGCGGCCATGAGCAGCGGCTCCATCCAATCTGATTTCAATCCAACACCGTTTTTTTGCAATCCCGTGAGAATATCGCTCCCATGGACCGGTGCCGAACTAAGAACGGCGATTCGCATTCGGCTGCTTTCCATTGAGGCCCGGGCGAGTTCAGCCAGGGCCGCTCCAGCCCGCGGATCGCTCCATTCTCCGAGGGTGAATGCCAGTTGTTCAAGAACCAGGGGGGAGGGATCATTGGTCAGGCTCAGCAAGGCGGATATCAGGGCTGGATTCCTCAATGACAGAAATGATTCGCTGGTGCGCACCGCCAGCTGGCGCACACGAGAATCGCGGTCTTTCACTGCCAGAGTCAAAACTTCGGGCTTGAGCAGGTTCAAACCGTTTAGCACCGAAAGCGCCTGGCCTCTGGCCTGGGGGAGTTCCGATTTTAGAACCATTCGTTCCAATGCAGGTACATTTTCGGTGACCGGTTTTTCGAGCATGGCCATGTGAACACGGTCCCGTTCCGTGCCGTTTCGGGTTTCGAGTCTGCTCACCAGATTTTCGCCCTTAAAATCCGTCAGGTTTAAGATCGGCTCCGCACTCTTGCCGTCCGGTAAAACTCGATAGATTCGCCCTCTGTCCGCACCCGCGCGGATGTCAATCTGTGCCAGTCTGGCTGCCGGGATCCAGCGGGGGTGTTCGATGAGGAATCGATAATAATCGACGATGTAGAGCGCTCCGTCGGGACCTGTCCGGGCTTGAACGGGGCGAAACCAGTTGTCCTCCGAAGCCAGAAACTCGGAAGTTTTTTCGTCCGCCGCCCGCCCGGCTGTGAGCTGGGATCCGTCCCGCTTCAAGATTTTTCGGTGAACCAGATTGTGAACAGGTTCACAAATGAAGGCGTTGTCCTCGTATTCTTTTCCCAGCCATACGTCGCGGTAAATCGCGACCCCGCAAGCAGCGGTGACTTTGTTGGCATTGTCTGGATCGTTGAATCGGTCTTGCAGCCGGCTCCTGGGAAACAAATGAGCCCTGCCGGCAGCCTCTTCGAGATGGATCACGGGCTGGAAGGAAGGCATCGATGGGTTGCGGCGCAAATACCGATCCTCGGCAGAATAGTGAAGAAGCAAACGGCTGTTGTCGCAACCAAACCAGTTGTCCCAGTCGTCCCGCGTCCTGCCTTGTTGGCTGATGCCGGTGGCCGGTTCGAATCGCCTGGCGGCTGGATCAAAACGAAAATCACGATTTCGAATGTTGACCGTGTTTTCTTTCAGGGATGGCCCGGAAATCACGCCGCCCAAAAGTCCGTTCGCGCCGTGGATCCAATTGTCCAGTCCCAGGGTCAGGCCGTTGACCCGCGCCTGGAAATTTTCCGTGACGAAACCGGTGAATATTTTTTCAACCTTGTCTGCTTTGCCGTCTCCGTCGGTGTCCTCCGCGTAGAGGATGTCCGGTGCGCTGCATATGAAAGCCCCTTTTCCCCAGACCATGACACCGGTGGGGAAGGGAAGGTTGTCGAGAAAAACGATCGCTTCGTCGTAACGTCCATCTCCATCACCATCTTTCAGAATCTTGATCTGGCCCCCTGGTTTCCAGTTCTGGTCCAGGCCGGAAGGGTAATCCCGCATTTCACAGACCCAGAGTCTTCCATCCAGCCCCCAGTCGATGGCCACCGGACTGGCTATCAACGGTTCTGAGGCCACCAGCTCAATTTTCAAACCTGGTTTGGCATGCAAAAGTTTCAGCGATTCATCGGGTGAAACCGGGCGTGTGCCTTCAGTTCCTTCGAGGGCGGCGTAACCTGCGGGCATCTGCCGCCGGACTTGATCGATTATTTTTTGCTCCAAACCTGGGGCAAAACTTTGAGGCATGTCATAATACACCATGGCACCGCCTCCCTCGTAGCCACCCTCCTTTAAAATTCTTTCGCTCGGGATGTAACAACGTCCGTCATTGGAATAGCCGTGAACCCAGATTCTAAACCGGTCGAACTCTTTTTTGAGCCGCAGGGAGTAGTCGACCACGGTTTCCCCCGGCAAAAAAATCATGGCCAGATCGTTTCCAAACCACCAGGTTTGAATCGGATAACGAAGCTCTGTCGGGATTGGTTCCCGGCGGTCCATCCGGCGCAGATTGAGTCTGGCGTGGTAGGCAATGGCTTGGTTGGCGTTCGTGGCGCGACCCTCCCATTCCGAACGCGTTCGCGGAGCATCAAAAGCGAGGTCGAGGTTTGAGAGCATGGTTTGTGGCGGGGTCAAAACCGGCCTCAAAACGCCCTTCAACATGCTGCGGATTTCGCTCGCGATCTCAGCACCCTGGCGGGCGGAAGCTTCCGGATCCTCAGCGGTGGCTCTTGCATTTGGATTTGAGTCGGCACCACATCCGACCGATGCCAGCGCGATGACTCCGGGGTGTTCCTTTTGAATCGCTTCCTGGGCGTAACCGGCCCAATCGCCGCTGATTTTGTTGTTCGAAAGGGTTACGCAATGGCAGGCGTAGCTGAAATAGATGCCGCGCGGTTTCCCATCCAAACCGGCGACAACCAACGCTGGAAGGTCGTGATCGACCGGGCCTCCTTTGGTGCGCCGGTTGACCGCGAATCCCACTTTTCCGATCCCCCAGCTGAGTCTGGCTGGTTTGATATCTTCTATGGCGGCGAGCGCCACCTTTTCCAGGTTGTCCGTCAGTTCGCGGGTGTAACGGTCAATCCGTTCCTGATGATCGGCGGGAATGTCGGTGCTGAAAATCGCGGGAGCTGCGTTTCTGAGCATGGGCGCGGTGTGGGTGTGGGTGGCCGTGATCGTGAGACGTCCGGGTTTGACGCCGGCTTTTAAAGAGAGCCTGCGCGCGATCTCATCGGTTATTTCTCCGGTGATGCAGAGGTTGTCGCAGGTGATCAGAATCGCGGGACCATTCGTGGGATCGTGAAAAGCGAGGGCTTTGGTCCAGATTTTTTGAGTGATTCCTTCCGACTCCGCCCTGCGAAAGCCGAATCCGTTCAATCGAACCGGGTAATCTGGCGTGATGTCGATCTGGGCCACACCCACGCTCATGCCGCTTTCTTCAGCCCGGCTGTTGGCGGAGGAAAAAACCGTCACCGGCAGCAGGAACAGAAGGAGGATTCCTCTCATCCGGAGAATTAGGAGTGCGAATTTTCTAGAGTCGGGTTTGGAGTTCATGGTGATGGTATGGCGGCGTTACAAACCCAGGGATTCCAGCACCTGAAAATAAACCCAGTGCCCAAAATCGTTGGGATGGTTGATGTTGTTTCCCAGCAGATCCCCGCATTTTTTTCGCTCCAGGAGTTTTATCCAGTTTCCGTGAACATCCGCAAAAGCGCACTGTTTTTCCCAGGCAATTTTTTCCACTGCGCTGGCATAAGCGGCCATGTTATGAGATCCGAAGTGCCAGCTCGGGTTGGGTGGGAAAGTGGAATAGATCATAAACCAAAACCCCGGGTGCATCCGGTCGATACTGGTTGCGCACCACGATGGAGCCCTTGACAACAGGTTGGAAGGCCAACCTGGCAGGAACTGTCCCTGCCAGGACAACAGATTCCCCCCCATATTTTTGATCCCTGATCCATGGTTGATGTTGGGGGCAAACATCCCGACAGGCAGGGAATCAAAAGCAGCAAAAGAATTCTTGTGGTCATGAAGTAAATCAAGACTGACCGTCCGAGTCGCCTATTCAGGCATCCGGGGAATCCGGGGACTTGGGGGCAAAAGAGAAGTAGGCAAACCAGGCTGTTGCCGTTAAGTTTGGGTGGTTGCCACCGCAGTCTGCTTATGGCTTTCAACAATTCAATTGAGAGGGATCATCCGGATCCCGACTTGACGGCACGACCCTATCCGCTTCCAGCGAACGAGGATGAACGCCTGGAGCGTTTGAGAAAATATCAAATCCTCGATTCCGATTTCGAACTCGACTACACCGACATCGTCAAACTAGCCGGGTATATCTGCAAGGCTCCGATGGCACTGATCTCGCTGGTTGACGAGAAACGGCAGTGGTTCAAGGCATCATTGGGCATTGATGTGAGAGAGACTTCACGGGATGTGTCGTTCTGCGCCCATGCCATACTTGGTCGCGATCTGTTCGTGGTGGAAAACGCCGCCCGGGATTCCAGGTTTTCCGACAATCCGCTGGTCACCGGCGGGCTCGGAATTCGTTTTTATGCGGGAGCGCCTTTGGTGACATCGGACAATCTGCCATTGGGAACCATCTGCGTGATTGATCAGGTTCCGAGGAAAATTCTGCCTGAGGAAAAGGAGGCTTTGCAGGCACTCAGCCGCCAAGTGATGGCGTTGCTGGAGTTGCGGGTGGCCGTGAGGAAATCTCAGGAAAACCAGGACCGGCTTTTGCTGCTCGCCACCGTCCTTCAGGAACAGGCATCACTCCTTAATCTGACCTCCGACGCCATAGTGGTTTGTGACATGGAACATAGGATCACCTTTTGGAACGACGCGGCCGAGCTGCTTTACGGATATAAACGCGAAGCGGTGCTCGGGAGGAACAATGCCGACCTGTTAAACACTGTTTTTCCAAAGCCGATTTCCGAACTGCACGACCTGCTGCTCAAACAAAAAAATTGGGCGGGCGAGGTGATTCAAACATGCGAGGACGGGCGGCAGATCAATGTCTCTTCCAGGTGGGCTTTGCGGATGGATCAACGAGGAAACCCTGTTTCCATTCTCAAGACCAACACCGATATCACCCGTGAAAAACTTTCGGAATTCAACATGCGGCGGGCGCAAGAGGAATCTGAAAAGGCCAACAAGGCAAAGGGGGAGTTTCTGGCCAATATGAGCCATGAAATCCGCACTCCGATGAACGGGATCATCGGCCTGACCCAACTGGTTCTTGAAAGCGATCTTCAGTCGCAGCAACGCGAGTATCTGACCCTCGTTCGAAACTCTGCCGAGTCGCTGTTGCGCATCATCAACGACATCCTGGATTTTTCCAAAATTGAATCGGGCAAATTAGAACTGGAAAAGATCGAGTTCAACCTTTTCTCATCGCTCAACGAAATCCTCCGTCCGCTCGCTTCGCAGGCGGAGAAGAAGGGGATTGAGCTTGCGGCCCAAGTTTCCAGCGACATTCCGAACCAGATCATCGGTGACCCGGCGAGATTGAACCAGATCCTTCTGAACCTCATCGGCAATGCCATCAAGTTTACTGAGAAAGGCTCTGTTTTCCTGGAGATAACAATTCACGAAGATGGATGCACCGGGGATTTGATGGCGATAACCTTTTCCGTTCAAGACACCGGGATCGGAATTCCAGCCGAGGCGCGTGACAAGATTTTTCAGGCATTCTCCCAGGCGGAAGCCGCAACCACCCGAAAATTTGGCGGAACCGGTCTTGGCCTGAGCATCTCCAAAGAACTGGTGGTGTTGATGGACGGCCAGCTTTCCTTCACAAGCGAATCTGGCAAAGGAAGCAATTTTTGCTTCTCACTTCCATTTGGCCGTTGTCCGGGAGCTTTACCCCTTCGCTGCGGACTGGCGGCGGTGGCTGGAAAAAAGACATTTATCGCCCTGCCGGTTTGCCGGACCAGGGATGTGATGCTGAAGTATTTCCAGGAATGGGGATTGATCAGTGAATTCACGGACGATCCTGCGGAAGCAGTACGACGTTTGAGGGATGCTCACTTTGACTTTGTGTTTTTTGACTCCGGTTTTGCCGTTCCTCTGGTCGGAGAAGAGTGGGTCGGCGCATTTTTGTTGAAGCGTGACACGATCCGGGTGGTGATGCTTCTCAGCGCCTCCCGCACGCTCTCCGACATGGAATTTTGCAGGAACATGGGAGCCCACGACACCCTCTCCAAACCAGTCCTTCCGAGCGAGCTCATCCAGGTTTTGAAACAATCCAGGCGGTTTCCCGAAATGGAATCCCGATTGGCACCGGTTCATGCGTGTCCGGGGTTGAAGGTGCTGCTGGCGGAGGACAATCACACAAATCGGACGCTGGCCATCGGTTTGCTGACCAAGGCCGAATGTCTGGTGACCGTTGCGGAAAATGGATTGCAGGCGATTGAAAAAACCTTGGAACAAAAGTTCGATGTCATTTTGATGGATGTTCAGATGCCCGAACTGGACGGGCTGGCGGCCACGCGGACCATTCGTGGGAACCCGATCAATCCGAACCTGGTGACTCCGATTTACGCCATGACGGCTTATGCGATGGAGTCGGACCGGGTCAACTGCCTTGAGTCAGGCATGTCAGGATTTTTGTCAAAACCGTTGCGGCTGAAAGAATTTCGCGCTCTGCTAGACCACCATCAGGCCAGCCGACAATCGGAGCCGTTGGAATTAGAAGAGGAGTCTGGGTCGGCTTCATTATTTGATGAGGAAGGACTGTTTAGCCTGGTCGGAGCCAGTCCAGAGCTTGCGGGAGAAGTGGTCCAAACTTTTTTATCCGAAGCAGACAGTTTGATGAGCGAGTTCGAGAAAGCCATGCAGCAAGAGGATCCCAAAGTCATCCTGTCGGCAGTGCACAAAATCAAGGGAGTCGTTGCGAATTTCGGAGCCAAACCATTGCAGGAGATTTTGGTGGGGATCAAAAACAGCCCGGGCAACGCCGCTGATCGCGCAGAAAAGCTCGCCCGGTTCAAAAGGCAGTTTGTCCACCTGCGAAAAGAACTCGAGAACAGACTGAACCAGTGGAAAAAGTAAACCGATAACATCATTAAACCGTGCACATACTTGTCGCAGACGATAGCAAGATTAATCTCCACATGGCATGCGGAGTTCTGGCTCAATTGGGCCACACCTCTGACATGGCGGAAAATGGGGTCCAGGCCGTTGAGATGGTGCGCCAGAAGAGCTTTGATGGAATTTTGATGGATTGTCAGATGCCGGAGATGGATGGTTTTCAAGCCACTGCGGCGATTCGCGGGATGGAAACAGCGCGCGGCACAAAGCCTTGCCTGATCATCGCCATCACGGGAGATGCCGAAGAGGCTGAAAAACAGCGGTGTATTAATGTCGGCATGAACGCTGTTTTGAAAAAGCCTTTGCGAAAAACCGAATTGCAGTCTGCGCTTGCCACTGTGCTGGATGTTCCCGCCGCAGGCAAAGTGTCCGAGGCGAACGTGGTGCCTCCCGTTCCGGTGGAAAAAAAGAGGGAACGCGGACCGAAATTTTTAGAATTGATGCCGGAGACAGGGGGCACTTGGGATTTTGAACAGCTGGATCAGCTGGCTTTCGGCAACGCCGACCGGATGAACACGCTTTCCGCGCTTTTTCTCCGGGAACTGAAAAACGGTCTGGGCGAACTGGAAAAGGCCATTGAAGCGGGGGATCTGGTTGAATCGCGACGCCTTTCACACCGGCTTGCCGGAAGTTGCGCGACCTGCGGCGCAGAAAAAATTGCGTCGTCGTTCAGGAACCTGGAAAACGCCGGTGCGGACCTGACAGCTGCGAGGTGTCGTGACATTTATCTCAACTGCCGTCAGATTTTGGTCAGTATGGAATCGGATCTGGCACAACAACCCTGGAAAAAATGAAACGCTCCATTCTCATTATCGAAGACGATCCTGTGATCTCCGACGTTTATTCTGAAATCTTCAAGAGGTCCGGTTTCCGGGTCTCTAACGCCAAGGATGGTGAGGTGGGTATGGCGATGATCCGAAACTCGCCGCCGGACGTCCTCCTGCTTGATCTGCAAATTCCTAAGCTATCGGGAGTGGAAGTGTTGCGACAGGTTCGAAGCCTTCCAGCGACTGAACGAATACCGGTCGTGGTGTTCACCAATACCTATCTCACCAAATTAATGGAAGAAGCCTGGCAGGCGGGTGCGACCAAGGTGCTAACCAAAACCAGGTGCAAGCCAAATGACTTGGTGGATGCGGTTGAAAAGGCGATGACCACTCCGACCGTTTCAGGCCGAAGCCTTCCCAAAGCACAGCGAAAGGGACCGTTGCCTGCTCCGCCTATTGAAGCAGGTGGCTCGTTTGTTTTCGGCTTGCCTGGAACGGAAACCATCAAGCCTCAAGCTTCCGTTCCCCCCCCGTTCGTTTTTGACGACCATTCGGAGCGGCCCTCTGGTCCTATAGTGTCTTCAATCAAGCTGCCCAGCCTTCAACCGGTGGCTGCGATGCCTCCGAAGCCGGTAGAATTGCCGGTCGCCAAGGAGAGCTCGGGCGGGATTCAACTGTTTGATGAAGAGTCATTTCATGCCGAGCCTGAGGTTTCGGTTTCAGATGTTGACAGGGATCTGGACGTGGGCAGCTCAATCCGCAAGGGTTTTTGCACTCGAATTCCGGATATCATGGATGAGTTGCGAGAAAAAATGCGGGGATTCGTCAAGAGCGAACGCAATTCTCCAGGCACCAGTCTGAAGGTGCGCAGGGATCAAAAAAGCCTTCCAGAAGTGATTTACGAAGGTGCAGGCTCCAAACTGCCCGAACTTTTTGAGCTTTGCAAAGCGACCCATTCTCTTGCTGGCTATTCAGCAATGGCAGGTTTCGCCCGCGTGGCGCAGCTCAGTCAGGCGACTGAAAGTTTTTTACGCGAGCTCCATTCCAAACCCAAAAACATCAACCCGTCCACACTTCGAACCCTGGGGCATGCCGCCGACATGTTGGAAAAGATGCTCAAGAATCTTTCCTGGGATGACGAGCCCGACATGAACATAACGGCCCTTGGAATGGTGGTTGACGATGACCCCATTTCCCGAAGGGCGATTCATGATTCGATTGAGTTTGCCGGTTTTAAAGCAGTCAGCGTTGCCAATCCGGAGATTGCCTTGAACCTGGTGCTGGAAAACCGGTTTGACATTATTTTCCTCGATGTGGAAATGCCGGAAATGTCCGGGTTCGACCTCTGCCGCGCGATCCGGGCGGACGATATCAACAAGCTCACGCCAGTTGTCTATGTGACCAGCCTGGCGGGATTTGATGCCCGGACCAAGGGGGCGCTGAGCGGAGGCACCGACTACATTGCCAAACCTTTTTTGATGATCGAACTCGCGCTTAAAACCACCATCTTCGCCCTCAAACCATCGATCGAGAAATAAAATCCGAACCTCAGGGCATTTCTTTCAAGGAGGATCAAGAGCTCGCCTCCAACGATTGCGGGGAGGGGGAGGCATCGATACTTTGGGAGCGTGCGGATACATGGCACCAGCGGCGAAGCCGGGCCGAGCGCATGAATTCACTCGAACACTTGAACCCCCAGGCTTGTGCAGATCTTCGGGGCCAACTAGGCTTCAATCATGGTCAAGGTGAAAAAACTTTTGCACACACGCTACCGGTTGAATGACTTGGAAAAAAGCGTGCAGTTTTACAAACAGGTGCTCGGGCTGGAAGAATTGCGCCGGCACAAATCTCCGAGGGGTTCGGAGCTCGTTTTTCTTAAAGCCGCCGAGAGCGAAGAAACCATTGAGCTTTGCCATTTTCCAGACAGCGGACCGGTGGTGGTGCAGACCGACCTCACCCATCTGGCCTTCGCGGTGGACAGCCTCGAAGAGTTCGGAAATCACCTTGAAAAACTAGGGCTCAAATACTCGGACGGACCGACCATGCGACCCGATGGGACCGGTGGATTCGCCTTCATCGACGCTCCCGAAGGTTATGAAATCGAACTGATTCAACGTTCCCCGGAAGCGGTCCTGGCCAAGGGAGTTTATTGAGCAAGGCAGACCCGGGAGACGTTCGGAAATCTGTGTGTGCGCGTTTTTTTTGAGGTAAATCAGCAGCGCGATGGAAAAAAGTATTTTCAGACGCCGTCCTGCCTGCCTATTTTGACCAGGTGCTCCCTCCTCCCAATCAATTTTTTATAGAAGCCGCGGTCGGCTGGCTGGAGTTGGGCAATCCACGGGAGGCTCTCATAGAACTGGATCAACTGGACGCTTCTTTGCGAAACTGCGCCCAGGCGCTTGGCGTCGAATGGGGCATCCGTGCGGCCTTGTCGGAATGGGAGACAGCGCTGAAAATCGCGAAGACCCTGATCGAGATAGATCCCGCAAACCCTTCAGGCTGGATACATCTCGGATATTCCAGCCGTCGCGTTCCCGGCGGCACAGTGCTTGATGCGTGGAACAATTTGCTTTCGGGTGCCGCAAGATTCCCCCGCGAACCGATCATCGCCTTCAATCTTGCCTGTTACGCCTGCCAGATGAACCGCCTCGACAAGGCCCGCGCCTGGTTTCATCGTGCGACTGAATCAGGTGATCGGAAGGAAATCCTGAAGATGGGTCTGGCTGAAAAAGATCTGGAGCCGCTCTGGTCTGAGATAAAAAAACTATGACCACTCAAGGCCGTGACCGTTTCAAAATGGCTCTTCACACACGAATACTCTGGGGATTGATCCTGGGAGTTTTGTCCGGTCTGGCGGCCCATAAAATTTGCGGGGACGAATCCGTTCCCTTGGGAAATTTTATCCGCAATGTCACCGAGCCGGTCGGGCAGCTTTTCCTGCGCCTGCTTTTGATGGTGGTGGTTCCCCTGATTTTTTCTTCGCTCGTCCTGTCCATCGTAAACTTAAAAAGCTTGAAAACTTTCGGACGGCTCGGGCTCCGTTCGTTTGTGGCTTGCCTGGTGATTTCCACAATTTCGGTCGCCATAGGTTTGGGACTGGCCAACACCATCAAGCCGGGAACCCGGATAAATCCAGAACTCGCCACCCGGCTGCAAACCCGGTTCGCCGCTGAAACCGAAAAGCAGGTGACACAAATCAAGGCTGCGACCACGGTGGAAACTCCGATGGCGAGGCTGGTCAAGACGCTTGTTCCCTCCAATATTTTTTCTTCATTGGCCTCAGATCCTCCCAATCTGATTCACATCATGTTTTTTGCCGTGGCCTTCGGGAGCGCGCTGATGCTTTTAAGCCCCGAACAATCGAAGCCGCTGGTGCAATGTTTTGAGGCCATATCCATGTTGTGCGGAAAACTGGTCAATGGAATCATGTGGCTCGCCCCTTTCGCGGTCGTGGCCCTGGTTTTCAACAACACCGCCCGTTACGGGGCGGAACTGCTTCTGGCTTTGGGCTGGTTTGTCGTCACGGTTCTGATCGGGCTCTGCCTGCACATGTTCGGGGTTTACAGCATCGTTCTCCGCGTATTTGCCGGAACCAATCCCCTCGATTTTTTCAAGCGGATCAAAGTGGTGATTCTCACGGCCTTTTCCACGTCTTCCTCCACAGCGACACTTCCCACCACGCTGAAGGCGTCTGAAGAAAATCTTAAGATTCCAAAAAAGATCGGGGATTTTGTCTTAACCGTCGGTGCCACGGCGAATCAGAACGGGACCGCTCTGTATGAAGGTGTCACGGTTTTGTTCCTGGCCCAGCTGGCTGGCGTGCCTCTTTCTTTTGCGGATCAGATCGGGATCGCATACCTGGCGATCCTTGCAAGCCTGGGAACGGCCGGCGTCCCTTCCGGCTCGATCCCTTTCATCGCCCTGGTGCTTTCCAGTTACAACATCAATCCTGCTTATATTGCCATCATCCTTGGTGTGGACCGTTTCCTCGACATGTGCCGCACCACCGTCAATGTCGCCGGAGACCTTGTGGTTGCCAGCTACGTGGCAAGCAAGGAAGGCGATTCAAACGCCACTTGACCGCAGTTTAGGTCACAAAATCCGACTGAATACAAATTGGGCAGGATCAGGTGAGAGCCTGTCTGAACAAATTTTCGACTTTTGCGGGTGGCATGACGTAGAAAAGAAGAAGAAAAATGAAACTTTTCCCCAGTGCTTCTTGTCCGAGGAGTAGATTGAATATGGTTTGCAACTGCTTTGTCAGATCAGCATCCAACAGGGATTAAATGAAATGATTCCCTTTTAAAGTCCGGCTTGATTGACGTACGGTCTGAAATTTTGCAACCTCCACATGACTCATGTTTAAGATCAAAGTAGCCACCGGGATTGCCACGGCTGTTGTCAGCGCGTTGCCCGCATTTGCCCAGTCCAATTCCAGCACCAACAACGGAACCGTCCATTCTCTGACATTGAAGGAATGTGTTGAGCTTGCACTGGATAACAACATCGACATCAAGATCCAGAAGTTCAATCCCGGCCTGAGCCGTTTTGACGTCAGCATCGCCTATGCCGGGTACGACCCGGTCTTGAGCGGCTCTTACGATCATATTTTTAACCAGGGCGGCGGCGGGTTTGACGCCCAGAACCGGCCGATTCCAACCTCCCGAACTGACGCCAACGATTTTAGCACCGGGTTGTCGGGAAAACTTCCCACCGGGATGACCTACCGTTTTGCCGGCGACGCGGAAAACCGGTATGGTGTCACCGGACTCACCCCTTTTGAGTCGAGCACCGGTGGCGCCAGCATGAGCCTGCGACAGCCGTTGTTGCGCAATTTCCTTTTCGATACCGACCGGCTGAACATCGCCGTGGCCAAAAATCGATTGAAAGTTTCCGAGCTCGAATTTCAAGACCAGGTGATGACCGTGGTTTACAATGTTGAGAACGCCTACTACAGCCTTATTCAAGCCAGGGAAAATGTGAAGGTTCAGGAAAAGGCGCTGGAACTTGCTGAACGGCTTTTCAAAGAAAATAGAAAACGAGTCGAAGTAGGTGCCATGGCACCGCTGGATGAAAAGCAGGCGGAAGCCGACCTAGCCACCCGCAAGGCAGATTTGATCACCTCGCAACAGACTTTCAACGTTCAGGAAAATGTGTTGAAAAGTTTGATTTCAGATAATTTTAGAGGCTGGAGCCCAGCGGTGATCGAGCCAGCTGAGAAACTGGTGGCGGTGCCTGAAACATTCAATCTGATGGACAGCTGGAACGTCGGGGTGAGCCAACGCCCGGATCTCCTCCAGGCCAAACTCGACATTGAACGTTCCGCCTTGCAGCTCAAATATTACAAGAACCAGTTGCTCCCATCGTTGGATATTCGCGGTGGTTATGGCCACACCGCCGCCGGTCGCGAATTTAATGATACTATCGCCGGGGTCAGGGAAGGGAACCGTCCGAATTATTCCTACGGAGTGGTGATGGAAATTCCGCTGAGCAATCTGGCGGCGCGCAACCGGTACAAGGCCGGTAAATTATCCGCTGAACAGATCAAACTGGTTTTCAAGAGCCGTGAACAGACGGTTTTGATCGAGATCGACAACGCCATCAAGGAAGCGCAAAGCAGCTATCAAAGGGTGGGAGCGACCCGCCAAGCCCGTCTCTACGCAGAAGCTGCTCTTGATGCCGAGGGCAAAAAACTCGAAAGCGGCAAGAGCACGAGCTTTCAGGTGTTGCAATTGCAGCGAGACCTGACCAGCCGCCGTTCCGAGGAGATCCGGGCATTGGCCGATTACAACAAAGCCATTGCGCGCGTTTCCTACGCCGAAGGCTCCACGTTGGATCGTAAAAAGATCAAAGTGGACGTCAAGTAGGGTTAAAATTGCCCGGCACTGGTCGTACATGTCCGGGCTCTGGAGTTCGGACATTGCGAGAGCCTTTGCCGCAAATCCCAAAGGGATTTCGTCCCAAAAACCAAAGGTCGCGAGGGACGAGCCACCCTGGGCAAACAAGCCCCAAAAAAACAACCCCAACGTGGGTTGCGATTTCCTTTGGTATTGAGACGCAACCCACGTTGGGGTTGAAAAATTTGAATTCCTATTCCCATGGTAGCGACTTCGTCGCAACCATGGGCTTTGCGACGAAAACCCTTCGGGATTTTTCCTGACATACGACCAAGCTCCGGAGCTCGGCATCTGCGGGTTTGGTTTCGCTGGATTTTTGAGCTTCCAATTCCATGCCATAACTCGTTCTGCCAGACCTTGGAATCCAGCGCTTCAGGTGTTAGTTTCTGGCCGTGTTCGATCAATCTTTTTTTCAGTTTCCGGCTTGGTTGCGCCTGATCCGGGGAGCCTCTTTTGTTTTCCTCCTTTCTTCAATTGTGCTGACCGGTCGGGCTGACTGCCCGGCATGCGCGGAGTTTCGTGCCGGAATTCCGTGGGGGATTCTTTCCAACTCACCGGTGAGCGAAGCTTCAGGAGTCGCCTCCAGCTCCCGTAACGAAGGCGTGCTCTGGACCCACAACGACGGCGGAGGGCAGAGGATCTTCGCCATGGGAACCAACGGTTCTTATCTCGCGAGTTTCAATTTTCAAAACACCGTCGCAGATTTTGAAGATATCGCCGTGGGCCCCGGCCCGGTTGCCGGACGATCGTACCTTTATCTAGGAGATATCGGGGGATCCTCAGGCGCTGATGTGGTCCGGAATAGTGTCCGTGTTCTCCGCGTGCCTGAGCCATTGGTATCGACGGCTTGGGCCGGGAATCCACGTGCTTTTGACCTGGGCCAGATCGATTCTTTCAACCTCGTTTATCCTGACGGGAGTTATAATTCAGAGGCATTGTTGTTTGATCCAGTTTCACTGAATTTTTATGTGGTCACCAAACAGGACGGAACCGCGCGTGTTTACCGCGGAAATGTCAACGACGCCACCAACGGCGCGACAGTGCAGATGGTCTTTGTGCGCAGCCTCGAGTTCGGGGATGTCTCGGGTGGCTCGATTTCCGCAGATGGTTATCAGGTTGTTTTGAGGCGGGAGGAAGTCGCGGTTTTGTGGAGCCGCTGCGATGGTGAAACTGTGGGAACCGCGATGGGACGGGCTCCGCAGGTCATTCCGGTCGTCGGGCCCCCGCTCGAGCCGAACGGCGAAGCAGTCGCTTTTCTTCAAGACGGAACGGGTTATGTGACGATGAGCGAGGGGGCGAACCCGGTAATTTATTTTTTTCGATCCATCTGTCCGCAGTTGCCCAGATTCACCCTGTTGCTCGCGGACCGAACGAATTTCGCCGGCGGTACCGTGCATTTTAAATCCCAGGCGGTCGGTTTTCCGAGCCCGACCTATCGATGGTTTTTTAATGATCGTTTAATCCCGGGCCAGACCGGCAACGACTTGCTTTTGTCGCCGCTCAACCTGACGAACTCCGGGCGATACAAGATCACGGCTTCCAACTCGCTTGGGGTAGCCAGCAGCCTCGCTTTTCTCGATGTCAGCAGCAAACCACATCTGTTGATCACGGAGGTGCAATCGAGCACCGCGCCGAGTCCGAAGGTGCCGACCGCCGACTGGTGGGAATTGACAAGCTTTCAATCGGAATCAGTCAGCCTCGCGGGCTGGCGTTTCAACGACAACGCGGGTGGTCTGACGAATGCGTATGTTTTTCCGGCAAACATCGAGATCAAGGGAGGGGAGTCGATTATTTTTGTGGAAGGCCTTACCCCGGATGCGTTCCGTCTCTGGTGGGGGGCGGAAAATCTCCCAGCCACCCTCCAGATCATCACTTACTCAAGTTCAGGACTGAGCTTTGGCGCGTCGGGGGATGGGGTGCGGCTGTGGGACAACCTTGCGACTTCTCCAAATGCTCTCGTGGCTTCAGTCGATTTTGGTCAGGCGGAGAACGGGGTCACTTTTACCTACGACGCTGTCAGCGGATTATTTGGTGAAAAAAGTGTTCCAGGGATCAACGGCGCTTTTCGCGCCGCTTCTTCCACCAATGACGTCGGTTCTCCGGGCAGGATCGGGGCTACTCTCGTTGCACCGCAATTAACCATTCTACGGTCTGGGCAAAAAATCCGCGTGCAATTCGAAGCGGTGATCGGGAAGCGCTACAGATTGGAATCCAGGAATGATCTCAGGACCGGAGCCTGGGAAACAGTCGAAGAAACAACTCCGGCGACTCAGAATGCCGCTTTGTTTTTTGAGTTTTTGCCGGGCGCCCCCCTCCGTTTTCATCGGATGGCAGTCATCGAATGAATCCGGCTTTCGGCGACGTGGGCCATGATCAAAGCCACTCTGGATCCTCCTCGTCGTCTGCTTCAGGCGCTGAACGAAATTATGCCTGACGAGGTGGAGCATGATGCTGTAATTTTCCGATCGAATGGCGGACGTGCGGCGGGTGACGTGATTGAAGAATGGCACCATCGCACCCGCTCTTGAAATAAATTTTCCGTCTCCAAATGAATACAGTGAGCAATTTATCTTCCGAGGCATGGTTTAACAAACTTCCTCCCGACGTGGGTGCGCATGTCAGCAAATTGTCTGCGCTGCCCGGTTTTCCCCTGCATCTGGCCCGGTTCGGCACCGCGCTGAAGAAGCTCAACCCCAAGCACCGGGAGTCGGCGGCCATCCTGGCCGAGCAGGCGCGGCGGATGGCGCCGGACGATACGGGGGTTCGTCAGCAGACAGAATGGAGTTATGGGAAACGTGTGCCCCGGTGGCATTACGGCATCATCAACGACTCCGTTCGAAACGAGGTGTATCAGGCCGCGCTGGCGCGACACGTGCGCCCGGGGATGATTGTTTTTGAGGTGGGTGCCGGCACCGGGATTCTCGCCATGCTGGCCGCCCGCGCTGGGGCGGCGCACGTTTACACCTGTGAGCGTGAACCGCTGCTCGTGGAGGTGGCCCGGGAGAACATCGCCCGGAACGGTCTGAGCGACCGTGTCACGGTCATTCCCAAACTATCGAATGATGTCCGGCTTGGAGAAGATCTTCCGGTACGTGCCGACCTGTTTGTGGCGGAGATTGTGGACAACGGTCTCCTTGGCGAGGAAGCGCTTGCGATCACGGCGGATGTGAGTGAGCGGTTGCTCACGCCGGAGGCGATCCTGCTCCCCGACCGGATAGAACTGCGCGGCACCCTTGCTGGCGGGCCTGGATGGTCGCGGGGATTCCGTGCCGGAACAGCATGCGGATTGGACGTTTCCGCATTGGACCGGCTCGGTCCTGCCAGGGTCCAAAGCCCTTCAGGCATGGAACCGGATCTGGCTGAGGATGTGACCGTGCTGCATTTTGACCTCAAGTCTGCGGCGGATTACCGGCCTGCCAAACATTCCGTGCATCTCACTGTCCGCAAGGAGGGTGTTGCCGAGGGATTTCTGCATTGGATATGGCTTCGCTTCGGCGAAGGTCTGGAGTATTCCAACCGGCCTCCAATGAAGAGTTGCTGGGGACCGATAATCAATGTGTTCCCAAAACCTCTTCCGGTGACATCCGGGCAGTCGGTCGAAATGCAGGTCCAGCATGACCTCAAGTCGGTTCGAATTTGGACCGAAAATCCACCGCTTTAACCAAGCCCTCTCAGCGCTCATCAATGGCGATCACCCGGGAGATTTCCTCCAGAGGAGTCTGGCCATTGATGACCCGTTGAATGCCTCTTTGCCAGAGGGTTTTCATTCCTTGTAGCACGGCGAGTTCTTGCAGCGCCTTGGTCGGAAGTTTTTGCAGGATGGCGTCCCGCAAGGTCTGGTCCACCAGCAAAAGTTCGGTCACTGACATGCGTCCGCTGAAGCCGGTTTGTTTGCAATGTTCACAACCGGCACCCCGTCGGAACATGGCCTGTTCCACCTGCTCTTCAGAAAGATATTTCATGAGGAACGGATCGGGTTCGTATGGCTGGGAGCAATAGTGGCAGTTTTTGCGGATCAAACGGACCCCCAGAATTCCTGAAATGCTGGATGACAACAGGAATGGTTCGATATCCATGTTGATCATGCGGGCAAAGACCCCGGCGGTGCTGCCGCTGTGGATGGTGCTTATCACCAGGTGCCCGGTTAAGCCGGCCTGGACCACGATAGACGCTGTTTCAGGATCGCGGATTTCGCCGACGGCGATCACCTGGGGATCCTGGCGCATCAGAGATCTCAAAGCCACCGGGTAGGTGAAGTTCTGCCCGGGATTCACCTGGGCCTGTGCGATCATCGGCAGGTTGAACTCCACCGGATCTTCGACCGTGGCGATGGACATCTGGGATCCTGACCGTTGGACGAGATGATAGAGGGCGGAATAAATCGCCGTGGTCTTACCCGAGCCGGTCGGACCGGTCAGGAGGATCAGGCCTGTTGGCCTTGCCAGCAGGGTGATCAGACCCTGCATCGTTTCCTCTTCGAAGCCAAGGCTGCTGAGGTCAAAACTCCGGTTGTTGGGATCAAAAAGACGGACCACGATTTTTTCACCGCGAACCGTCGGGAAAATGCTGATGCGTTGTTCCACACCGCCAAGCTCAGGATCGGCGGGAGCATGGCCTTCCTGTGGCAAACCGACCTGGTAGGTGATTAGGTTGGCCATGACCTTGAAACGGCCGGAAATTTTTTCCATCAGCTCAAGCGGAAGATGGACCAGTTCATTCAAGACTCCATTTTGACGCAGCCGGACCACGACAGAACTTTCCCACGGTTCGATGTGAATATCGCTCGCACCGGCATGGATGGCGTCAATGAGCAGGTTTTTCACCAATGATCCGATTTCGAGGGGGGATTCGGCGGACACCGATTGAATGTAGCGGATGGTTTCGCTCACGTTTGGTTAAATTGTGCAGAAGTAGAATAGGTAGTCCACCTGCATCGCAAGTCTATAATGTCAGGAGTTTCTGTTGCAGCACCAACAGAAGTTCGTGCAAAATTACCCGTTCCTGAGCGGTGCCCCTGAAATCCTTCCGGCCCTTTTCCAGGTCGGAAATCAAACGCGATTTGGAAATCTCACTCTGAAAGACGTGCCCGAAAGGAAGCGCCCTCCCGCTGTTGATCCGGGTTTCGGTGATGAACTGCGATGACAGGGCCTGCAGGGCTTGTTTGGTGTTTTCGATCTCCGAGAATGATTTCGAGGACCCCAAGGAACCCCCAAGGAACCCAAGAGCGATGGGTGACCTACGCCAATCTAGGTCCGAAAAAATATGAGTTCCAGATCAGTGCGAAAAACGCCGGCGGAGTTTGGCAAAAGGTCCCGGCCAAGTTCAGTTTTTCCGTGGATCCGCATTTTACAGCGACCGTGCCGTTTTATTTGGTTCTTGCTGCCTCCGTTTTAGCGCTGGCGCTGGCATCACACCGCTTTCGATTGAATCATCATCGACGTATCCAATCGCTGGAGCACCAGCTGGCATTCGAGCGTGAAAGGAGCCGGATCGCCAAGGATATTCACGACGACATCGGTGCCAGCCTCACCCGCATCCAACTTTTGGGCCAGATCGTGGAAGGAGAGATGGGGCTGGAAAAATCCAACGCAAAAGCACATTCCGAAGAAATTGCCGCAACGGCCCGAAATGTGGCACAACGAATGGACGAGATTGTATGGGCCATCGATCCCCGGAAGGATCATGTTTCAAGTTTTGTGGATTATATTTGCCACGCCACCGAAGAGATTCTGCAACCGGCCGGCATCCTCTGCCGATTGGATGTTGCAGAAGATATTCCGGATTTGCCCTTGAAGTCCGACGTCCGCCACAATCTCTACCTGTTGGTTAAAGAGGCATTGCACAATGTCATCAAACATTCCGACGCGAAAGAGGTCACCCTGGGTATTCACCATGAAAAATCCCTGCTAAGCATCACCATTCAGGATAACGGAAGGGGATTCCAAACCGGCAACCTGAAATCAACTGGGAACGGTTTTAGCAACATGCAGCAGCGGGCATCAGAGCTGGGCGGTGAATGCCGTATTGAAACCAAAATCGGTGTTGGAACCAAGGTTTCCATCATCATTCCTCAGCAGCTCAATGGAAAAAACGCCGGGAGAACTCGAAATGATCATTCGCGTCTGTGTTGTTGATGATGACCCGCGGATTTCCGAGGGAGTTGAACTGCTTTTGAGCACCGATTCTCGCTTCAAATTTGTCGGTAGTTTCCAAACAGCGGAGGCCGCAGTGACTGAAATTCCAAAACTAGATCCGGACGTTGTCCTCATGGACATCAATTTGGGTGGGCTTGGCGGGCCAAGCGGGATTGATTGTGTTCGCGAACTGAAACGTAAAGTCCCGCAGATCCAGATTCTGATGCTCACCGTTTACGAAGATAGCGACAAGGTTTTCAATTCATTGATCGCGGGTGCCACAGGGTCTGCTCAAACGCGCCCCTAAAGAACAATTGTTAAATGCCATTTCCGAGGTGCATACGGGCGGGGCTCCGATCACCGGTCACATTGCCCGCAAAGTTGTGCATTATTTTCAGAAACTCCAGGCTCCGACGGAGATGGAAAAACTGACGCCTCGAGAGCTGGAGGTTATCCAACATCTTTCCCGTGGAGCCATGTATAAAGAGATAGCATCAAGCCTCGATATTTCATTGGACACGGTGAGAAAACACGTCGGCAGCATTTATCAAAAACTTCAGGTGCGCTCCCGGACCGAGGCCATTTTAAAATTTCTAAAAAAATCAACGGACACTTATGAATAGAGTCGTCGCCGAAGTGGCAGCCGCAATTGGTCCCCGCTTTTCTCATCTTTGCCTCATAGTCATGGAATTGTTGCTTGCCTGTGCAAATACCGCTCTTTAAGCTGCAGCAACTTCACCCAGGTTAAATCCAAGGAATTTATATGAGGCTACTACTGTTTCTCGGCGGTATCTGTTCCACCATTACTGTTTCTGCCGCGGTTTTGACCGTGACAACCACGGATAATATCAATCCTTCGTCTGGCCAATTGTCTTTCAAACAGGCTCTGGGTCAGGTCCAAGCTGGCGACACCATCGCTTTCAACATTCCCGGGGCCGGGCCTCACTTGATCCTGACTCCGCCCGGAGGTTATCCTTATGTGACCGCGGACAACGTCACCATCGACGGATATACCCAGCCCGGTTCCTCCCCCAACAGCAATCCTATCCTGGCAGCGAACAACGCCAAGATCCAAATCGTCCTCGATTCGAGGAACGGCAATTACACTCTGATGGATTATGCGGGGACCACCCCCAACGACGACACAGGATTTGGTGATGGAGAAGCAGCCATCATCGGTGTTATCGAGGCAAAAAACTTCACCATTCGTGGAACCTCCCTCGTGGGGGTTCCATTGGTTGGACCAACTCGGGAAATCGGCATGTACGGACTGGCTCTTGCGAAAGGCGCTTCCGCCAGAGTGAGTGGAAACTGGCTGGGCGTTGCACCTGATGGGACCACGGTCGCTCCGACGGCGAACGGTATTTCTGGTTTTCGTTATCGCGGCAGGGACGAGGCTAATGTGGTGACCAATACGATTCTGATCAAAGACATTCTGATCGGCGTGGGAAAAAATTCCAGCAATGCTCCTGCGGACTTCAACATTTTCGTCGGACATCCCGCTATCCCGGTCATCATCGAGGGCGAGAACATACGAATTTCTGGCAATTTTTTCATGGTTTTACCGGACGGCAAAACCGATTTTAATGTGACCCGCAAAATCGAAGGTAGTGAGTTCGAAGGAGCAATTGAAATTGGCAGAGCGGGAAACAATACCCTCATTGGAGTGGATGGCGACGGGATCAATGATTCAAATGAACGGAACATTTTCGGCGGAACGATCCCGGAATCTCTCGGAGGTTACGATCATACCATCGAATTCTACGGCCAGACTCCCGGCACAAATATTATCGTCGCCGGAAATTACATCGGTGTGGGAGTGGATGGAACCCGCTTCGAAAATGCTGCCTCACCTTTGAACGCGGCGGGAGACAACGCTTCCTACCGGTTTGGGTCCGACTTTGATGGGGTCAGTGACGCGTTTGAAGGCAACGTGGTTTATAACTATTTTCCCTCCACAACCATCCCGGCCTCCACCCTCGGCGAGGACCCAGCCAAGCTGAACTTTTTTGATGAATTGAAAGCAACGGCTTTGGTTTCCGTGCGCGGCAATACATTCGTCAACAATTTGCCAATGCCTGCTTCTCTTTTGAACGGGGCGGGGGAGTTCCTTCCCAATTATTACGGTAAAGCATTGGCGGATTCCACGGCGGGATTCACACCTGCGTTAGTATCCAATTCAACCACCACTAAGCTTGTTGGAACAGTCCCGCTGCCGGGCACTGAATATCCGGGAGTTGCCATTGATGTCTATGTCGCCGACCCAGAAGGAATAGCCACCGGTATCGCCACGGGCGTGCCTGAGTACGCAGAGGGATTTGTGCAGGGAAAAACCTATCTAGGCTCGTTCACCGTGGATGGTCCGGCTGATTTGAACGCGGGAGCCGGAGTTTTTGAATTCGAAGCCTCGAATCTGAACCTGACGGCAGGTTCTAAAATCACGATCACTGCGAATTATTTTCGTGATCCAATCGGCAGTCACAACGCCACGACGATCACCAGTCCATTCTCGGCGGTCGCGGTGCTTTCGCAGGGAACTGGGGGCGGTCCGATTCAGTTTACTGCGGTGGTGAAAGGAAACTCCAATCTGGTGCTGAACTGGACTGGCGGTAATGGTCCTTTCACCGTGGAAAAAACTACGAGCCTGACATCGCCGTCCTGGACAACAGTCGGAACGCCCGGCGAAAGAACATTGACCGTTCCGATCGATGCTGAAGCTGGGTTTTACCGTGTCAGATAAAATCGAAGAAACGACTAAGCCGTAACGATGCAGTTGTAAAGAGGGACCACCTCTCCCTTACCCTCTCCCCAGGGGCTCCCCAGGGGCCCCAGGGGCGGAGAGGGGACAAAAGTGCCCGTAAGCGCTTCACCGAATGGTGAGTCAAAACCGCAGATGTTTTCCTCCCTCTCCTCCATTCAATGGAGGAGAGGGAGGGGGAGAGGAGGATTTTCAATTGAATCGTTCCGGCCAAGACGGTCACGACTTCAGAGCATAGATCTGGAGTCGTCCGAAATCCGGGCATTTTCCATCTTTCCTTGGCTCCTGGGATGTCCCTCCGGCGAGCAGTAAACGATCTCCTCGGCCCAGGAAAACTGAATCGGTGACGCGCATTTTGTTGTCGATTGAATGGATCAAAGATCCTGCGGTTCCAAAAATCGCGGCATTCCATTTTCCCTGCGCCAGCCGGCCGGCCATGACAAAAGCTGAGTTAGAAGGATGGAATCGAAGCGTTTCCATCAGGCCGTTACCGCGTTCATCATCTTTGATCTGTCCGGTCTTCTTTTTTTCTTTCCAGTCAAATCGCTGCCAGAGCTGATGCCCGTTCCCAGCCATCGGATCGGACATCGGCCCCATTCCGCAGGCAAAGAGCTCATCTCCATCTGGAGAAAAGGCCAGGTCGTAAATCCCTCCGATGTAATGGTGGCTCTTGATGATTCCCCAGCTGGTGAAATCAGGTGTGGTCCAGTTTGAGACCAATTTGTTTGCAACAACATCCCACACTTTGATTTCGCCCATCATGCTCGCTGCCGCCAGAAACTTACTGTCTGGGCTCCAGGCCAGGGAAAGGACCGGTGGAAGCTGTTCCCAAGCCCGGATTTGCGCGCCCGTTTTTGCATCAAAGATTTTGACGCCTGGTTCGTTCCCTTTCGCGGGTTCATACTTGTATCCGCCAGCGAGGTATTGTCCCGTGCAAGAAGCAACGAATTCCTGGTTTGGGGACACGTCCATCTGCCAGGACCAAAATTGGTGCGCTTGCACCGTGCGGACGGTCCTGGCGTTGGCGGGGTCGATCCAGCACAACTTGCCGTCGTATCCAGCGCTCAGAAGGATTTCGGTTCCGGGCATGAAACAAACGCCTGACGCGTAGCTGTCGTGCCGTCCGAGTGCGCGATGTTCACCAGTCGCAGCATTCACCTCATAAACAACTCCGTCGAAACAGGCGGCAAAAAGGCGTGCTCCCGCTGGATCCGCGTCCGCTGCCAGAACAATTGTTGGCAGTTTGATTTCTTTAGCCAGTTCCAGTTTTGTCCCTGCCTTTAAGGCTGATGAGGTTTCTTCAGGCATGGTCAGGAAAGTATTTCGCGGATTGGTTCAGCCTTGTTTTCCACCCGATAAAATGTCGGGATGTCCGGCACATTATACTCGGCGTAAGGATCCAACCCGAGTGCGGAGAAGATGGTGGCGAATAGGTTCTGTTCGTTGAACGGCTTTTCAATCACCCTCGCTCCATCGGGGTCTGTGGCACCGACCACCACCCCTTTCTTGATCCCGCAACCCGCCATCGACAGGCTCCAGGCCTCGGAAAAATGATCACGTCCGCGTGCGGCGTTCAGCCAGGGTGTCCGGCCAAATTCTCCCATCATCACCACCAGCGTTTTGTCCAGCAAACCGCGCTCCTCCAGGTCGGTGATCAAATGATAAATGATGCGGTCCACTTCGGGGACCAGCATCTGATAAATCTCATGCTGATAGACATGGCAATCCCAGCTCATGCCGTTGGCCACCATGACGAACGGCGCTCCGTTTTCGACCAACTGCCGGGCCAGAAGGGTGTGCATCCCGAAATTGCCCGGACCATACTTTTCCCGGTCCCGCGCCGGAAGTTTATCCAGATCAAACAAATGGGCTGAACTCATCAATCCCTTGACCCTGGAGAAAATGGCGTTGTGCGACGCGGCGGCGGCGCTGGAACGGTCATTTTCATATTTTTTAGTCAGAAACCGGCGCAAAGCCTCCCGTTCCTCCGCGTCCTGGGTGGTCAAGTCGGCCAGCCTTTGTGCGTCTGAAATCTTGTATTCACCGCCGACCCGCACCGGACCATATTCCGCTCCGAGCCATCCAGCCCAATTTCCGGCCTTAAATTCCTTAAATTCGTTTCCTTCGGGGCAGGGGTCGAGCAGGATAAAATTTGGAACGGGATTTTCCAGATGCCCCAGTTGCTGGGCCAGCACCGATCCAAGGGTGGGGCGCACAAACGGTTCACGGGTCGGATTGCCGCGGCAGAGAAGGTCTATCGCCTGGAGATGTTCATTCGGTTTGGTCCGCATGGATCGAACCACCGCCAGCTTGTCGGCAATACTCGCGCAGCGCGGCATCAGCTCGCTGAAATGCACACCGGGAATTTTTGTCCGGATGCTTTTAAACGGACCGCCATAAATGCTCTCCGGTTTGGGATCCCAGGTTTCAAATTGACTCGGTGCGCCACAAAGCCAAAGCAGGATGCAATGTTTTCCCTCCTTTTTCGCCGCCTGCGCAAACGCGGAAAATGAAAACAAACCGCTCCAGCTCATCAACGATGACAGGCCGGCGGTGCCCAGTCCTTTGAGAAAGAGTCGGCGATGGACGTCGTGATCCTCAGTTCGGCAGGCGCCTTCCCCGTATTTTAATTCTGTTTTCACTTTGCCGATTTAATTCAGTGATTCACCTGGAATTCCACGCTCGTCAGCAACGTCCAGAGCAGGTCGCGAACTCCTTTTTCCCCGGGTTTGACCGCAAGGAAGCTTCTCAGACCAGCCATTTCTTCAAGATCCGGTTCCCGGCCCAAAACCATATCGAATCCCGATCGGATGCGGTTCTCCACACCTTCAAGAGCCAGCAACCGGGCGGCGGTGTTGCGGCCCTTCGGTTTCAGCAGGTCGTTGACCAGGGGGGAATTGGAAAAAAACATCGCCTGTTGCAACGATGGATTGTAGCTCACCTGCATTACTCCGGGAAAGTGGTTTAACAGGGCTTTTCTAAATTCGCCGCATTCTTTTTCTTCCATGTTTAACGCAACTAGCGTGGATCTGAAAAGTTGTTCGGCTGAAAGTGGTTTTTCCAGCGCCCAGGCGAAACTTTCGGCAGCGGGCTTTTTCTCTCCGGGCATTGCGGATTCAAGCTGATAGGCGCTTGAAAGCACAATCGAACGTATCAGCCTTTTGACATCAAATCCGTACCTTTCAAAATCAGCCGAAAGCCATCGCAATAATTCGGGATGACTCGCGGGATGACGGGAATCGAGTTGATCAACCGGATGAACCAGACCCCGGCCCATCAGCTGAAGCCAGATCCGGTTCACCATGGCTTGCGCCAGCGCGGGATTTTCCTCGGTGGCAATCGTGGCCAGGATGTCGCGCCGGGAAAAAATGGGAACCGCCGCCGGAGCTTTTTCCTTTTTCTCATCCTTTGGAGGAGGAACACGATAAAGCTCGGTTTTATCCTCTTCCTTGGAGTCGGACACAGGCCATTTTTCCTCCACGGTTTTGCCGTTCAGAAAAGCCAGGAGCGCAGGTTGGGATTCCTTTTTGAGATTGGCGAAATTTACAAAACCACCAATTGCCGATTCGCTTACGGCCGGTCCAGAGGGGGTCTGCACCGGTTTGCTCCGGTTAAACGCGGCGACCATCCCCCAATAGTGGCGTTGTTCGATCTCCCAGGCCATGGGGTGGTTGTGGCATTGGGCGCATTTGATGTTCACCCCGAATGCGAGAGGGGCAACCGCCTCGGCCATGGCTTGGTGATTGCTCTCTTTTTCGTACAAAAACCAGTAGGCGCCCTTGTTGGAATCGTGGGTTCCGCGTGCCCGGATCATGTCGCGAACCATCTGATCCCAGGGCCGGTTTTCCCGGAACGACTTTTCCAGATATCCGTTCCATCCATGTTCGCTTCGCAACGGTTCGTTGGCAGGCGATGGACGTCCCATCAAAACGACATCGAAAATTTCCCGCATGTGGCGTGGATATTCGTCGGATTCCAACAAATTATCCACCAGACGCTTTTGTTTGCCAGATTGCGAATCTGCAAGGAAACGATCTCTTTCCTCTTGGGACGGAATCCGCCCCGCCAGATCGAGGTAAACTCGCCGAATAAAAACCGAGTTATCTGACTCCGGTGCCGGTCTGATTTTGTTTTTGCGCCAACTGCGGGTCAGGAAACCGTCGATGGCCTCGGCGGGAGTGGTCTTGGCCGGCGGGGTCCAGACCGGTTTTTGGGACGCCTTCAGGTCGCCTGCATAGGATTCAATCCAGGCTGTGTTTGTGAGGAGGTGGTTGGAGGAAAGTCCACGCGGACGGGGGAGGGAATCGACCCATTTTCGTAAGACCGAGATTTCGCCGGGACTGAGCTGCTTTTTCTCATCTGGCGGCATGTGCGGTTCGGCGCCGGGCTGGATGAATTGGATAAGTCGCGAATTGGAAGATTCGTGAGGCACGATGGCCGGACCACTTTCGCCACCGCGCAACATCGTCTCGAGTGAACGCAGATCAAGGCCCCCCTTTTGTTTCACCCCGCCGTGACATTTAAAACAATGTCGGTCGAGGATTGGTTCGACTTCCCCGGTCCACTCAGGCCGCACCGCCGCCTTGGTCGCAGGTGGAAAAACCCCGGCCAAACAAACAAAAATCAAAAGAAAAAGTCGGAGCAACATTGCCGCAATGAAATGGACGCCTCAGAGCAGCCACTATTCACACGCCATACGTCGAAATGTGAACCAGTGAACATCTGCTTCTCTCAGGGCCAGGAACTCTTTCAAAAGCAGAATGGCGTTGGAACCTTCTCCCATAAAGTCACGTGTCTGGCAACGAATCAACCATCAAATTAAGGCAGGGACGACCGTCACGACCGTCTGCTTGAAGAAAGGTCCGGTTCCATTCTTCCGCATCGTGAACGTTTCGGATTTGCCTGCTGGCGATCCGTTGGGAGAGCCATGTTATCAAACGCTCGAAGACTAATCTGAGTTAAATGGCTGAATTGCTGAGCAAACTTTTCCGAAAAGCCGGGATTCCTGTGGCCCGCGTCACACACGTCAGGGTTTCTCTCAACAACCGGGATCTTGGACTTTACCTGGCGACCGAAGGGATGTGCCGCAGTTTGTTTCTTTTCTGGCGGTGGAAATCCTCACCGAGCTCACCGGGCGGTGTGCCGCACTTACACATTTACAGTCCCCAATTCGGCCGCGTATAACCACATCATAGAAAGTCCACCATTATGAAGCTGATAGATTTGCTGTGCTCTCGAACGGTTTGCCGAAGGTGGCATTTTCTCAGCACCGCGCTGACGGTCCTTCTCTTTGCCCCCTTCATCAACGCCGTGGACATTGATGCCGATGGGCTGGATGATGCGGCCGAGACCTCAATTCACCTGACCGATCCGACACGGCGCGACACCGATGGCGATGGCCAGTCGGACGGCGCCGAGATTCGGGCGGGGACGGACCCACGCTCCGTGGCGAGTGTATTCCGCATTGTGGCCGCGCCGCAGCGCGTGACCACCGGGTGGGAAGTCACCTGGAGCACTGTTCCGGGGAAAACATACCGTTTGCAGCGCGCTGAGGGTGATGTGATGCCACCGTTAAACGTCAAGTGGATTGATGTGGGAGGTAAAGTTGCGAGCGGCTTCTCGGCCTCTCAGGTGGATGCCACAACGTCCGGGGTTTCTCGACGGTTTTATCGCGTGATCCTGGTCGAAGACACTGCCGACGATACCGAGCCACCTGTCATTTCGCCCATCATGATCAGCAACGTCCAAACTGAGGCCGGAGGACGGGTGCGGCTAAGTGTGAGCGCGACAGACAACATCGCTGTGGCTGATGTCGGATTTTTCAATGGACAAGCGACGCTCGGCGCCGGTCTTCACGATGGAGCGGATGTCTGGAGATTCGATTGGGCGCCTGCGGCAGCTTCGACAGATGCGCAAAGCTTGAGCGCGACCGCGCGGGATACAGCCGGCAACGCCGCTGCTTCGCCAAGCCCCGCCATCAAGCTGCTGGACAAAAACTTTTACTCGCCGCTCGGCACCGATGGAACGTCCATTGATGGGTTTGCCGTGCAGGACGCCGTCACGGGCAAAGTTCTCCCGTTCGAGTATCGACCCGGAGGCGCGAGCGCGGTGGGGCAACGGGGAGGGTTTTCCTTTCGTTTTCCCAAAGGCGCGAAAATCGTCGCGGGGCAAAACGGTCCGGAAATCGAGTTTACGGACGCAGAGGCGGGCTTCGGCGAGGACTCCCCTGTGCAACTCGGGTCACCGCTAAAGTTGAGCGGCACGGCCGTAAAGCGGATTGCGATCGGCTCGATGTCGCTGGACCAGGCTCTGGGCATTTTTGGGGCGGCACCAATGGCGGGGTTGCCGGTCACTTTTGGCGGCAAAGCGCTGCTGATCCTTAAGAGCGCGTCGTTCGTGGATGGGACAATGAGTGACGCTCGGTTCGGCCTGTCAGCGCAGGGATTGCCATTGCAGGGGGCTGGAGTGAACGTGCCCGACTTCAACGTGGACTTCACGAGCAAACAGGGAATCAAAATTCCGCTGTCAGGTGAGTTCACCTTGCCTGACGGGACGGACATGGCTCCGAAATTGGTGGTGGGGCCGGACAAACCAATTTGGTTGCACATCCGGCTGGATGGCTCGATGAAATTGGTGGGAGGCGCTGAACTGCGCCTGGGGAATGGGGGAAAGTTCCGGGTAAATCTGAATGTCGATGATCCGAATTACCAGATGCAGATCATCGCAGACGGCCTGCAATTTCGCTTGTTAGGCAACCTGGCCGATCTGCTTCCAGGCTCAGCGGAGGCCTGCATCCCAGCCAGCGTAACTCCAAGCCAGGAGGACCTTCTGTTCGCCGTCGAGTGCCTTCGACGATTTGATCGCGCTTACCTGAACTTCAGCACGGCTTTGATGGGCCAGAGCGCGCTCGCGACGGATGGCGATGGCAGGATCAGCGCGGCGCCGGCGGCTGCGCTTGAAGCGTGGGGCTACCGCGCGCTGGCCAGCACGATTGTGCCGCAAGCGGATAACATTCGCGCCCTGAACGATCTGTTCAGGCAGACAGGTGAATCGGCGCTGACGGCGCGCGATTTGAGCGGCGTCCTGGCCCATCGCCTGGCGTTGCACCGCGCCAAAAAGGCTCTCAGCCTCGAGGATCAAACGGCATTGACGGAGGCCATCACGTTGGCGGCCGAAGCTGCGCTCGACCGCGCGAAGAATCCGGAATCGGTCAGCAGCATCGAAACTCTGCGCGAAGCGATTGGGTTGCTCCTCGAAACGGAGATTCTTATCCAGTCTGCCGGCCAGACAGCGCTGGAGACAACCAGTTCGGAGCTTGCCATCGCAATTGAGGAACTGCTCAACACCTATCTGGCCAGGCAATTGGCCGAGCTCGGTGTCACGGGCGGCGCCAACAATACGGTCATCTCGGCGATGAACCGCTTCACGATTTATCAGCTTCTCCAATCATTGATCGGGCTAAAGGCGGATGCGCAAAAGCTCGGGTTGGAATTCCGCGCCGACCTCCCGCTTGACTTGGCCCTTTCGCAACTGGCCCTGCGCCTCGAACAGGTTCTCGCGCAAGACTTGCATGCCGCGCGTGTGGCCGCCGACTTCAATGCTTTCACCTATGCGATGGAGGATCACCTGGACCTGCACGCGTGGCACGCCCAGGGGGTCTTCTCTTCAGCGGAACTGAGCGCGCGCCTGGACGCGTTGCCAATGGCGCTGCTCGCCGCCCAGATGGGGCAAGTGGCTGCGGCGGACCCGACCTTTGGCGCGCCCCGCCTGACGGTGCAGAGCCAGGTCGCCGAGGTGACCAGGCTCGCGCAGATTTTGCGCAAGGTTCCGCAAAACGTGACCTTCGCGAGCGATTCGTTGGTGCGCGCGTTCAATCGCATGGAATCGAGCCTGACCTCCGCGCTCAACACCATCTCAATGTTCGACAGCGCTTCACTGGAAACAGTCCTCGAAGCGGGCACGCTGCACGAAGAAATCCGGCAGCGATTCGGATTCACCACGGTGAAATGGGAGGATGCGCGTCTCGCCCAGGTGGTGGACCGCCTTCGCGCAAAGTCGATTGAACAGAAGGCGTGGGAAATGGCGCATCGAGGCGCGGCGTTTTTGGTCGACAAAGCGGCGCGGCTTATCGGAAAGGATGCGCGCGAATCGCGGTTCTACTTGCAGCAGGCGTTAAAATTAATCGGTGGCCAGCAGCAGATCGCTTCGGCTCTTTGGCAACAAGAAGCGGCCGCGCGGCCTGCGATCGGCATCGTGGACATGGCGTTGCCGGGGGATATTTACGTGAACCGCGCGGCCGGGCAGCTTAATTACAACCGGAAGACCCACGAGCTCAATGGCGCTTTTAAAGGCGAGCTGCGCCTGCCAAAGTTCGACCTCGCGTTGGAAATTCAAAACGCTTCCTTTTCGACTGGCGGCGCGATGGACATCGCGGTGCGCGGAGGAGTGAACCTGCCGTTGCTAAGTCCGGCGGTTAAATTCGAAATCCCAGTCCGGCATCCATTGGTCATTCGCTATCGCGCACCGCGCAACCTGAGCGTGAGCGCCGGAGGCAAACTCACCTTGCCGGATGGGTCGTCGTTCCTGAGCTACTTTACGGTGGACGACCCGTTATACCGCTTTGGAATCGAGGCGCGCGGATTGAAGTTTAATCTCGCGACGAACATGCTCGTGCATCTACCGGCCTTTCCGAACGCCGCCAACTTTACCCCCGAGGTGATGGAAGCGCTCCAGGAATATTACCGCGGACTGAGCGCGTCGGTTGAGGGGATGGCCGGGCTGCAAGAGTTGCCCGCGATGGGAGAGCCGGGAGCTCCGCCTGATTTTCAGGACCAGACGTTGTCGTTGCCGCCCGATTTAATCAACGCGTTCGCAGCAGGCGTGCTGGCGGAGGTAGATGGAGTTGTGGCGCGCGACTACACGTCGAGCATTGGGGCGCTTAGGGAGAACCTCCGCCAACTGGCCAACGAACTGCGCGAGCAAAGGGACGCCGTTCACAGTTCGGAGGTGCTCGTGCGCGCCCGCGCGCTCCAAAGGCTTTGCCGGGCGGTGCAGGCCAAACGGGGGCAGACCGGCTCGCAATGGCCTGCGCTCTGGGATTCGGCGGAATTCCGGGACTTCTTCCTCGAAACGCAGTTGAGCTTGCGTCACATGCTCACCCGCGAAGACAGCACGCTGTTGGACAATGTGGATAGCACACTGGCAGCGGCCTATGAGGTCGAGGTTGCAGCCCAATGCCTTGGTGAGGACTTGGCCAATGTGCCGTACATCTCGGCCTACTATCAACGCGTCTGGAACGTCGCCCTGACCAACCTGTTCATGAACCCGGCGACCGGGGAGATCACTGACGCCGTGCAGTTTGGCAAGATGTCATCGGAGAAGCTTCACGGGGGGCTCCGTCAACTGGTTGGATTTCACAATATAGCCATGCGGCTGGGCTTCTCGCCCGCTTCAGCCCACGACATGGCGGTGCAGCGCCTGGCGATGGGTTACCGGGAAAAGCAACTAACCAACCTCGTCTCGTTCGCGCATGATAATCCGGGGGACTATTACGAGATTGGCCGTCTCACGACGGAGTTGCTTGAATTTTCGAGCGACGCGTTAACCGGCTCTTTTGAATATCCAAACAGCCCGATCCTGCAGGCGGACGGGAGCATGGCCACTGTCACTCCTAATGAGGATTTGCAACGCAACTTCGTGGCCAAACTGTTCGCGGCGCAAACTCACCTGGCGAACAGAATCGAGCGCGAAGGCAACGCGGCGGTGCTCGGCTTGCGGCGCGATCACGGCAAGGACTACTTCGGCCTACAGCTTAAAAGAGTCGTGGAGATTTCCAAAGTGGCCAACCGCCCGATCCCCAACGGGCTTGCCCAGCGGCTGAACGAGTTTTTCCGGGCCGACCTCGCGAGGGCGACGGAGGCTATTCAAAGCCGCTGGACGGCCAATCGATTGCACGAAGCAAAAGAAGCCCTCGACAACCTGGTGAATTTGGCCGTGTACGCGCAGGCGATGAATCTTCCCGAGGCTTCGCAGATTGGCACGTTCATTACTGATGTCCTAACCACCAAAATGACGGTGGGCGCCGAGGCGCAAAAGAGCGCCTGGTTGCTCAGCCGTTACACAGCGCTTTTGCTCGAAGCAGCGAAGACGAAGGTGGGCAACGATGCCATTGTCATCCGAGGCTCGCTCCATGCAGCGGCCATGAGTTCCCTCCGCG
>Ga0163151_10001896_pt1 | contig 34048 bp, 32 predicted proteins | sample OliLakLV19MP5IB2_FD_145596 | JGI IMG/M metagenome (GOLD analysis project Ga0163151, IMG submission 145596) | Freshwater microbial mat bacterial communities from Lake Vanda, McMurdo Dry Valleys, Antarctica - Oligotrophic Lake LV.19.MP5.IB-2 | ecosystem: Environmental > Aquatic > Freshwater >... | reverse complement strand
GTTTTATACTTACCGCTAAGCAGCGAGATATAAACTACCCGCCACTCGTTACTTTTAAATGGAATGCAGGGCAGGTAAATACACCCAGTATAAAAGTAGATACTGCCAATAGTTATTATGTGAGTGCCACCAATAAATATGGCTGCGGGGCCACAAGTAATACGGTAAAAATAAGTTTTCTGCCACAACTGTTTGCCAATATCAAAAAAGCAAAAGATAGTTTATATGTAATAACCAACCGTCCAATAAAAACATATATTTGGTATAAAGACACCATATTATATAATACCACTTCATGGCTCTACCACCCACCTACTGGCAGGTATACCGTTACGGTAACTGATGCGGATGGTTGTATGGCAAACAGTGGTTCATTGTTGCATACAGGAGTAAATACTATTATTGAAAACAATTTGCATATATATCCAAACCCCGTGCGGGATATGCTGTATATAGAGGGGTTGTGGTTGGTTGGTGATAACACAAACCATGGGCAGAAGACAAACATTGCCCTATATGATATGCATGGCAAGAAAGTATACGCCGCGGCGGATGCGGTTACGAATGGAGAGAATAATTATAAGATAAATGTATCGAGTTTTCCAAAAGGAATATATATAATACTTGTAGGAGATGTGATGCAAAAAATTGTGATTGAATAACCACTCGACACTTAGCTGCACCAATAACACACCCCTTCCTCGCTTAACCAAAACACACTCCCCGCAATAAGCGGGGCAAGCACGAGGGAAAATCCTTCATCCTAACATTTTTATTATAACAAAAAAGGACTGATTTGCAAGTTGTACTTCCCGCCGCGGCGAACCTACTTCCTACTTCCTACTTCCTACTTCCCACCGCGGCGGCTTTACTACTTTATACTTCTACCTAGTTCCATCCCGGATCCAGAGGAGCATCAGCAATAATCGAATACTTATCGCCCATACTTTTTAAAACGGTACGCCACAAAGCATCGGCAGGTGTATTAAATAAATATTGAAAATTTGCAGGAGCTGTTATCCATGATTTGCTTTCGGTTTCTTTTTCTAATTGTCCGGGTGTCCAACCTGAGTATCCTATAAAAAATCTAAAATCTTTTTCTGTTACTTTTCCTTCACGAAATAATTGTAGCATCTGTTCGTGGTCGCCACCCCAAAATATGCCTTGCATAATCTCGGTACTGCCTTCAATTAAATGACCTACCGTATGTATATAATGTAATGTATTAGTCTCGCACGGCCCTCCTTTGAACAATCCTGGATTGCAATTCGGGAAATCCTCCATGGCATCACGCATGCTTAGGTTAATGGGCTGGTTTAATACAAACCCAATGGTTCCGCGTTCGTTGTGCTCTACCAACAGTATTACACTGCGAATAAAATTAATGTCCATCATGAACGGTTCGCTCAATAAAAGGACTCCTCTGTTTGGCATCGGTTTCATATTGCAAAATTGTTTTACTTTTCTTGTATATATAACGTAAATAAACGCTTTTTATTACATAATGGTTTGCAAGTGACAAATATTTTTCTAAACACTCTTAATTTTCTGAAGTGAGTTTGATAAAGATATCACTCATGGCTGGCATCTTCTCGCTAAATGACACCACTTCTACATGCTGCATCACTTGTTTCAAAAGTTCATTTCTACCCATGGGGCTTGGGTGTTTCAATATACATATATGACTGCCGTTCTCTATACGGTCATCTACAATCTCTGTGTTTTGCGGGGTTTGCAAATTGTCGCCATTATAAACCAATTCATAAGTATTGGTACGAAACTGTTCTTTCACTTGTTGTAATTCTGCCTCTAATATTTTTTTAGATTTATTAATAAATATAATATAGTCACACATTTCTTCCACCGATTCCATGCGGTGTGTGGAGAATATAATAGAAGCTCCTTTGGCTTTAAGAGCAAGTATTTCGTCTTTAATTAGTTTTGCATTATTGGGATCGAAACCTGTAAAGGGTTCATCCAATATTATTAAAGTAGGTTCATGAATAACGGTACTAATAAATTGTACTTTTTGTTGCATTCCCTTTGAAAGTTCTTCCACCTTTTTCTTCCACCAAGTGCCAATATCGAACTTATCAACCCATACCTTACAACGTGTAATAGCGTCTGCTCTGCTCAATCCCTTAAGCTGGGCTAGGTATAATAATTGTTCGCCCACTTCCATCTTCTTATACAATCCACGCTCTTCGGGCAAATAACCAATGCCTTCTATATGTTTGGGTTTGAGTGGTTGTCCTTCAAATAATACCAAACCACTATCGGCACGAGTAATTTGGGTAATGATGCGGATAAGCGAGGTTTTGCCTGCTCCATTAGGTCCAAGCAAACCTGTAATTTTTCCTTTGGGCATTTTCAAACTCACTTTGTCCAATGCCAAATGAGAGGCATATTGCTTACTCACATCTTGGGTTTCTATAATACTTATTTCCATTTTTATACTACTGAAATTACACTATCGGGAATGTCGCCCTCGTCTTTAAATTTAACCATCAACCGTGCCAAGGTTGCAACATCTTTTTCGCAATAAGCTTTAATTCGATTCAAATCGCCCTCATTATAATATATACCACTTACCATACTTCCGTCTATATCATCTTTGGGTGTTGGGATATCAAAAGCTGCGGCCAATAATTCTAAGGAAGTGTACGCTTTAAAGTCGCCAAATTTCCACAACTCCATCGTATCTAAATGGTTCAACTCCCAAGGCTTTTTGCCAGCAGTGTCTAATACAATGGGTAGCTTTACTTGGTTAATTACCATACGGCGTGACAAATAAGGAAAATCGAATTCTTTGCCATTATGGGCCAACAATAATTGCATCGGCGATTTCACAAATTTATCTAGGGCATCCGACACATCATTCAAAAGTTTCTTCTCGTCATGTCCACAATAAGATTTTATTTTAAGCTGATACGACTTACCCCAACGGCTGAACAGTCCCAACGAAACACATATAACTTTACCAAATTCGGCGTAGATTCCAGCACTATTATAGCTTTCGTGTGGTAACTGATTGGGGTATTTGAGGGCAGATTTCTTGTCCCATAGTTTTTTCCAATGTTCGGGCAACTCTTGGTAATTGCGATATTGAGGCACAGTCTCAACATCCAAAGCCATCACATTTCCGAGGTCTAAATTTTCGAGCATACTAATTTTGTTTTTAAAGTTTCAAACCTAATGCATATTGTATTGCTGTGCAACTTTGTGAAAAAATAATTATATCGGTGCATGGTTGCATGTCTTCACCAACCTTCAAAGCAATGTTTTATGAAATAGAAAAAAATTGTCGCATTCAAAAACTCAAAATTGCAAATAATTATCTGCCATTATTTCCTATTATGGACTAAGGTGATTAATTTGCAAGCGTTTTCAAAAAACAATTATATAACAATAAACAAAATTATGCAAAAGTACAAAAAATTTATTCCTTGGGTAATCCTCGGTATTCTCATCATTTGGTGTGTGAGCGTTTACAATGGCTTTGTAAGTAAAGATGTAGTATTAGGCGAAAAGTGGGGAAAGGTACAAAGTGCTTATCAATTGCGTGCTGACAAAATTAAACAGTTAGTAAGTGTAGTAAAGGGATCTGCTAAGTTTGAGAAAGAAACATTATTGGGTGTGGTAGAAGCACGTGCAGGAATGGCCCGCCAAGCAACCTTCGACCCAACTAAAGGAACCGCTGAAGACTTTAAAAAATATGAAAGCATACAAAGAGACTTGATGTCGAACCCTAAAACAGGTTTCAATATTGTTGTCGAGCAATATCCGCAGCTTCGCACTACCGATCAATACAAAGCTTTGATGTATGAAATAAGTGAAACTGAAAATATGATTAAAACAGAGCGTGATCAATTTACGATTGCTGTAAAAGAATACAATACTGCTACACGTCGTTTCCCTGGTAATTTATTTGCAAGTATATTTGGCTTTAGCCAAAAAGAATTTTTTGCAGCCGATACTGGTACCGACAAAGCCCCTATTGAGAGTCTGAAAGAACTTGAAAAATAATTAAGGTGGCATTCTTAAACCCAGAACAAGAACAGCAAATTGAAAAAGCTATAGGTTTGGCCGAAAACCAAACCTCTGGCGAAATTCGTTTGCACACAGAACAGTTCTGCGACCTAGATGATACCTTGCAACGTGCATTGGAAGTGTTCTACGATTTGGAAATGGATAAAACCCAACAACAAAACGGAATACTTATATATATAGCTTACGAGGACAAAAAAATGGCCATAGTAGGCGATGAAGGTATCAATAATGTAGTTCCTAAAAATTACTGGGATATTATTATACAAGAAATGAAGTCCGATTTTGCTGCAGGTAATTTTGAAGAAGGAATCTGCAAAGCCGTGCATGAAGTAGGCGAAAAATTAAAACAATACTTCCCTTGGAACAGTGATGACAAAAACGAACTTTCTGACAAAATATCCAACCATTGAAATTTATATTTAAATATCTAAGACTATTAGTATTTGTTGGGATTTGCTTGCCATTATTTTCAAGTGCTCAAGCTCAAATTCCACCTAAATCAAATAGGTTGGTAAACGATTATGCAGGTGTATTAACTTCATCTCAAATTGTAGCACTCGAAAATGAAGCTGTAGCATTTGATAATAAAACATCCACACAAATTGCGATAGTAACTATCAAATCACTGGAAGGAAGAGATATAGCGGGTTACAGCCAGGAACTTGCTGAAACTTGGGGCATAGGGCAACAAGGCAAAGACAATGGTATATTGATTTTAATAGCCGTTATAGACCACAAAACACGAATACATACAGGTCGCGGAATTACAGGCTATGCATCTGCTTCAAGATTGGGAGTTGAGCTAGAGGAAAAAGAAATGAATCCCCATTTCAAAAAAGGTGATTTTTATACAGGGCTTTCCAATGGACTCACCCAACTGGAAAAATTATTGGATGGGAAATATGAGGCAGTTCCCAAATCGAAAAGAAGCAAGCACTGGACTTCCTTTTTGGGAATGGCCATTATTATCATAATCATTATCATATCATCTATTCGTCGCAATCGTAAAGGTGGCGGGGGAAGTAGCGGGTTAGGTGCAGGAGGATTATTCTTCTTAGGTGGTAGCGGTGGTTGGGGCGGTGGAAGCAGTGGAGGAGGTGGTGGTTTCGGCGGCTTTGGAGGCGGAAGTTTCGGCGGAGGCGGTGCTAGTAGTAGTTGGTAATAACCAATTACGGCATATATGTATTCAGAACATAATTCGGAATTTGATGCTCATGCTATACACCACCGCATGATGCAATAGGGTAGGATTATAATATGAAATATTCGAGCGGAGACATTTTTATTTACAAAGGTCGCCGCGGCGGGGCAGCAGAGCAGCAGCAAGGAAAATTTCACAAAATAGCATATTGCCAATCAGCAGAAATCAAATCCGATAAGCGAAGTCGATGCTGTCGTTCCGACCGTGGTTTTTGCAAGATGCTTAACCGAATTCGCCACGGCGAAACTTGGGTAAATAAAAAAGCTTTTTGCTTCGTTTTTGGCTTCAAAAATGAAGCCCCGATAGTTATCGGAGTTCGCGGCGACCGAGGAGTGGAAAAAAGTATCGCTAAAATATATAATACAAGCATGTCTTGAGTACATGTATCCCTCAATTACGAATTACGAATCTTCAATTATGAATTATCTTCACATATTATACCGACACTCAATATATAATAGTCCAAAAAAGGGGGACTAATCCCCCCGCATCCCGATAATTATCGGGATTAAGCGGGGCTTTCGGGATGTAGTTCGGCATTACCTTTCTAAAAACTAAGCCGCCACAGGCGGAGAACTATTATAGTTTAAGAACTGGTATTAAGCACCATGTAACCCTGAGCGGCCCGCCGCGGCAGGGAAGGGTGGCTTAGTTACAAGACGAAAGTATAAAGTATATATAATACGACTTCCCATTTCTAAAAGTAAAGAATAAATAAATATTATTATTTTGTTCCCCTTACTTCCTACTTCCCTTCGCCGCGGCGAACCTACTTCCTACTTCCTTCGCCGCGGCGAACCCACTTCCTACCTTATTCTATTCGCATCCAACCACCTCTGATACCTCCTCGCATTTGCATTATGTTGTGAAAGTGTCTCTGCAAAATTGTGATACCCCAGCCTGGTTTCACTGGCACAATAAAATATAAAATCATTATTATCGGCATTCAACACGGCGTCTATGGCTTCTATGGTTGGGTTGCAGATGGGGCCCGGTGGAAGACCTCTGTGTGTATAGGTATTATAGGGGGATGAAGCCGATGCGTCTTTATGTTTATTATATATACGTTTGAGGGTAAAATCATTTAAAGCAAATTTGATAGTTGGGTCCATTTCCAAATTCATTTTCTTATGCAATCGGTTAAACACCACACCTGCAATAATAGGCATATCGGATTGTTTGTTCGTTTCTTTTATAACCAAAGATGCGATAGTAATTGCATCGCTTCTAGTAACACCTAATGCTTTTAATTTGCTTTCGCGTTCGCTATTCCAAAACCTATCATACTCATGCACCAATCGACCTATAACGCTGTCGGGCTTAGTATCCCAATTGATGAAATAGGTGTTTGGAATAAATATTTCAAACATATTTTTGGGCAAAATATTATACAATTTTAGCTTATTGCCCTTATATAACTCATTTGCTAAATCCTGGCTATCGGTTTCCAAATTGGCAACTATGTTTTTTATAATATCCCCTACCCTATTGTGCGATTGTATAATAATTTTTACGGGTTCTTGCTTGCCTGAACGAAGTAACTGTATCAATTCTTTATTGCCCATCCCGTCAGCCAAAGTATAGCGACCTGGCTTAATGAGTTTATCATATTTCATGGCTTCCGCTATCCATTTAAAACTCCATGAATCTTGTAAAATTGGAGATAAGTCATCTAGCACCATATTATAGGTACTTCCTGATTTAATATATATAAACTGTTTGTCTTTAGCTAATTTTAAATTAGGTTTGTATAACACAAACCAATACAAGAAACCCACCGCGGCAGCAATCACTACTATAATCGAACAAATGATAATAATGAGTTTTTTGGTACTCCGCTTTGTCTTCTTTTTAGCCATTGATTTTATTATTCGCTACAAATATAATTATTTTATTACAACCCCACACTCCATTGTTTATTATTTGGTTGAAGTTTCCTCAATCGAAGTATATACTTTTTCAAATTCACTGTATCATTTTTCTTCTCAGAAATATTCGCCAAATTAATCAATGCTTGTATATGATTTGGGTCGTAGTATATACATTTGTGCAAACAGGTTTCTGCTAAAGAAATATTATTTTCTTTCCCTGCTACCATCGCCATGTTATACCAAGTAACAGGCATCGCAGGATTTATCAATAATAGTTTTTCTAAAATATCTTTACCCCTTGCGGTATTACCTGTAGCAATATATACAATGCCTAGTTTTTGTTGAAACTCCAAATTTTTGGCCGCAAACCTTACCGCATTTTCAAGCCATGAAACAGCGGAATTCATATCACCTTTTTCCAAAAATGCTATGCCTAATCTATAATTTGTCCAAGCATCTGCACTTATTATCTTGTTAATTTGCATATAATTAATTAGCTCTGCATATTTTTGAGAAATATACAATTCTCGTATCTTAAGTTCAGGATTTTCCTTGCCCATTTTCTTAATATAGTATGCGGCACTATCAAGTGTGTGGTTCTTATTATTGTCCTTCTCGTAAGAGTTAAGATACGCCACTGCAGCAGCAATATCAGCCACTTCACGGTTATTCACACAACGTAATCCTTTAAAAGTGTTGGTGGTGTTTGAAGTCGTATTCCCTACTTTTTTTCTTATATAATGATCCGTAACTGACACATGTGGAATATCACTACTTCCATTCTTGGGCATATGGCATTGCACACAATTATCTTGGACTTTGTTTCGTATAAGTATATTTTCCGTACAAGTATTTTTAACTGCATTACTGTGGCAATTTTTGCATGCGGTATTATATTGTTCTTTTCCAGTTTGCCTTGTACTTACATGGGGATTATGACAAGTAATACATGTTAATTTCAAATTATTATTATCATTCAAATCAGGATTGCTTTTCAAAAAACAGGGGCTCATTTGTAACCTTACCGCATGGCTCGCCATATAAAATCTATTCTCATCATCCGCATATCTGGGCAGGAAAACATCCATCACGTCACTCAGTTTCATACCCGGCCTAAAGCTTTGCCAGTCCTTGCCTTGCTTCAATACAGTATTACCTTGCAAATGGCATCGTTGACATACATCAATCTGCAATTGCCAAGGTAATTTTCTCGGGTTTACAATGCTATAATCTATATTGTTTTTGGTATCAACCAATATACCTTTCTGCTTATCGCTCACATGCAAACTTCCGGGTCCATGACAACGTTCGCAACCTATACCCAAAGGTATATTTGTAAATTGATTTTCGGAGCCCTGCACATAATCGGGCAAGGAATTATGGCAACTCATACACTCGTGGCCTATAATGCGTGAGAATCGGCTATTCGCTCCATTCTCAAAGCCCGGCGGCAAATCCCACTTTCCCTCTTGTGTATAGAAAGTTAGTGGTGCTTGGTATAAATATCCATTACTTTCTATTATATGTGAATTGGTATGATGCCCCGAACCTATGATATACTTTATTTTTTGATCACGCTTATGGATGGTATCTTTTCCTTGCAGTTTAAATTCCAATATATATAATTCATTCCCCACAAAATGTGGAGCATAATACAAATCCAAAAACTTATCATATAGTACTTCGTGACCCGTAAATTTGCCTGCACTTTTTTGTGGCGTAGCCAATCCAAACGATTGCCCCATGCCTGTTTGCATAAAAGTTTCATATTTATCGGCATGACAGCCTTTGCAGGCTTCACTACCTAAATATTTTGCAGAATCGGAATGATTGCGATATAAAAATTTTTCTTTTGCAGGTTCACTTTGGTCACCACACGACCAAAAAATAAGCATAAAAGCTACCAGTAAAAATAATGCGAGGGCTATATTTTTTGCCTGAGCCAAAACAGGATTTATTATATATATTATTTATTACCAAACTTGGCCTGCCAATCTAGCATACCACCTAATAAATTCCGCACATTGGTAAAACCATTTTTCATCATAAAGTCACGGGCTGCGGCACTACGGCCACCAGCTTTGCAATGAACAATCACTTCTTCATCTTTCCAATCGCCCAAGTCATCAATTACGGATTGTATAGTACCCAGCGGAACCAACTTCGCACCTATATTAAATTCTTCGTATTCATAAGATTCACGCACATCTATAATGTTGAGTTTTTCACCACTATCCATGCGTTGCTTTAATTCTTCTGAGGTAATATCCATAGGGGCTATTTTTATTTTTACCCCGCCGCGGCGGGATTATTTTTTATTTTTCAAGTAGGCAGTTTGCTCACAACCCACAACTCACAACTTACTTTTCACTTTCTCCTCCTCCTTTACTTCTACTTTCACTTCCGTTTTTTCTTCTGATTCGATTACAGGAATTTCGGGTTCCATATCGGCAAGTAAATCCAATAATTGTATTAATTTACTTTGCATTTCTGAACGGTTGATTATCATATCTAGAAAACCATGCTCCAATAAAAATTCAGAACTTTGGAAACCCTTCGGTAAATCTTTTCCTATTGCTTCTTTTATAATTCGTGGTCCTGCAAATCCTATCAGGGCTTCTGGCTCTGCTATATTAAAATCGCCAAGCATGGCAAATGATGCAGTAACACCGCCCGTTGTGGGATCAGTTAAGTATGATATATAAGGAACTCCTGCTTTGGCAAGTAACGCAAGCTTTGCAGAAGTCTTCGCCATTTGCATCAGCGAAAAAGCAGCCTCCATCATCCTTGCTCCACCCGATTTGCTAATAACCATCACGGGTATTTTATGCTCACGTCCATAGTCAATAGCCCTAGCAATTTTTTCTCCCATCACCGAGCCCATGGACCCGCCGATGAAAATAAAATCCATGCAAGCCACTACCAATTTATGCCGACCGATATCACCCACAGCTACACGCAATGCATCGTTCAAGCCCGTTTTACTAATGGTGTCCTTCAGCCTACTTTCGTAACTCTTAGTATCATTAAATTTGAGGGGGTCAGTTGGTAATATATTCGAGAACAACTCCGTGAAATTCTCACCGAACAATACCTCAAAATATTCTGCTGAACCAATCTTTGTATGGTAGTTACAATTAGGACAAACCCATTTATTATTGATATGGTCTACTACGTCCATCACTTTTTTACAGCGAGAACACTTATGCCACAAGCCCTCGGGCGTGGATTTTTTATCTTTGGTAGAAGTGGTAATTCCTTCTTTAACGCGTTTAAACCAACTCATTTTTTATCATTGATTTTTAATGGTGGGCAAAAGTCGGTTTTTTCAGCCAAACTTGTGCTTTTATAATATAAGTATGTAATTTACAAAGGGTTAATTTATCACCCAAACTCTATCATCACCTGATTCTTTTCTACTTTATCTTTTTCACTGATATAAATCTTCTTAATCAGCCCATCCACAGGCGATTTGATGATATTTTCCATTTTCATGGCTTCTAATAACAATAGGCTATCACCTTTGGCAATTTGCTGTCCCTCTTGGGCTAAAAGTTTCAACACCATGCCAGGCATTGGTGCTTTTACCTGTCCTTGCTTTTTACCCGCTTTGGTATCCATGCCCATGCTTGCCAAAAGCTCATCGTATCTATCTTGCAGTTTAACAGTTGTTTTTTTACCATTCACTTTCACCACCAACTCTTTGGTATCCTCATCGGTGCTCACAATCTCCACTTTATAGTTCCGACCTCTCAAATTATAATAGTAATTGTCTCCTTCTTTCGATAGCAGTTCCAGCGGCACCAATTGCCCGTTTACTCTTAGCTCATCAGCCTTTCGCTCTGTATTATATTCCTTGTCTCCTATTTTGGCTTTCATGCGGCAAATATAAATCAATTTACGTCCCGATACCTATCGGGATGCGAATTGCGATTTTTTTAATCTAAATTTTCATTGTCAATGAGCCATTTATCATTTACCTTTTACCATTAATCATTAAAGCTTATCCCCTCTTTCAAAAGCCTTGGAAGCTTCTGCTGCAAACCAATTCTTCCTCTACTTTTATAATAATTCAAAATAGTACTAGGCTTTATTGGAATTATCATAGGACATGCCAACACTCCATCATTATATAAATCACGATAACACATATTGAGTTTGCATAACTCACCATTTATATATGCTGATAAATTTTCTGGGAGGGTTTGTTCATCTGTTTCTATCATCCAAACATGATGTGACTTACTATTATCCTTTAATGGAGCTGGACTCACAATATAATCAAACATTGGAATTTTATAGTATTCGCAAGCACTCTTAATCACAGTATCTGTTTCTGAAGTTAGCAAATGTTCCCCAAAAACTGATAATGTTTCAGACTTCCGTCCTATTATAATAACGCGAATAGGGTTAAGTGAAACTACACTTATCAAATCACCAATACAATACCTAAACAAACCGCTGCATGTGGTAATCACAAGTTCTCCCATATCACCCACCGCGGTTTTTGTAATTGGATTTGTCCTACCATTTTCATATAATAATTCAAAGTATATTCCATCATTTACATACAATCGAATTCCCGTTTCACTTTTACGATCTTGCCAACCCAAAAAACCTTCGGAAGTAGGATAAGTTTCTACAAAATCTAATGTATTATCAAATACAGTTTGCAAATAATTTAAATAAGGTTTCGGACTCGTCCCGCTCAAATTTAAAACAGGATTTGCAGCTATAATAGTTTGCAATTGTTCAACATTGAGTGAAGAAAAGAAATCACGCATCCAAGCAGGCATTGCTACAATAAATCCCGGTGGCGATTCTGCAATTTCATTGTATATACTTTGAATCCTGTCTTTGAATAATGGAATTTTACGCGTAACAGTCGAAGGTCTTGAAAAATACTTTGACCAACTTGGCATTTGACAAGCAAGGATAGCAGAAATCGGAGCTGATTTTATATCTCCAAATTGACTAAATATAGGAGCATCCCCAAAACTAAGCGGTGGTGACTTTAATATGCGTTTCGCACCATATAAATTAATCACACTTGCCACAGCATTCCTTCTGCCACTAAGTTGATTTCTCAACAACTCTTTACTTATAGGTATATATTTTTTATTGCCAGCACTGCCCGATGTTTCTGCCATAAACAAAGGCTTTCCCTGCCAAATTTGGTGCGGATTTCCATCTTTTATATTTTCAATATATGTTATATAATCTTGATATGTGGTAAGTGGAAAATCTTCCATCTCGTTCACACCAATATTTGCTTTTATTCCTAAATCTCTACCCATTTCGCAAGTAGAAATTTTCTTGATTATATAATATAATACTTTGTTTTGAGATAAAGCTATCTCTTCGTTTGTATTTGGAATATTTTCCAACCCTCTTAGTACCTTTTGCGAAATAAAGGGTGAAGCGAAACGAAACAACACATCTCTAATCATAATCAATATCTATATTTATCGCAAATGTATGCAAAATTCTCTACTGTATGAGATTGGCTACCTCCCACCAAAACCGTTAGTTTGTAATACTCTTAATTCATAAATTGATTGATCTGCTTATTTTAAATCAATTGATTACCTTTGCTTTTTAAAACTAGGCAAAGAATTTATCAGATATTTTTACCCATGAAAAACAAATCAATTGTATTTATCATAATATTCCTCTTCATCTCTCATTTATCCTCAGCCGTTAAAGTAAAAAAACGTTTCTATTTCTCCTGGGGTTATAACCACGAGTGGTATGCAAAAAATAATATCAATATATCACAACCCTCCTTGCAAAACAATTATAGTTTTCTCAATGTGAAAGGGATTGACAAACCCGGCTGGAATGAGGGAATCTTTAAGCAAGATTTAACTATACCGCAGTATAATTACCGACTAGGTTACAATATAAATACAAAGTGGAGCGGCGAACTAAATTTCGACCATACCAAGTATCAAGTCTCTGAACAAATACTACATGTGAGTGGCGTATACCAAGGCAGAGCGATCGATTCTACTTTTAACCGAACAAATAGCAACCTCACCTATCAGTTGAACAATGGGGCAAATTTTTTCCTATTCAATGCTGTCCGAAAATTTGATGTGTTGCATACTACCTCTTCAAAAATAAATATAAAATTTTTGGCAAAAGGAGGCATTGGTTTTATGTACCCGCATGTAGAAAATACTATTATGGGCCAAAATAATAAACCTCATTTTCAGTTTGGTGGTTTTGATGCTGGCTTAGAAGCTTGCGTGCAAGTGAATTTATTCAGAATATTTTATATAGAATACAGCAATAAAGTAATATATGCCATGTACAGAAACTTGAGAATATATGATGGTACGGCAAGTCAGAACTTAGCTTGTTACCAAATGATATTATCCTTGGGGGTAAGGTTTTAAATATTTTACTCGGTATAGTGCACTAAAACAAAAATAGTCATTATCAATTTCTGGTTATAAAAAAAATCGCCCCGCACAAATGGGAACTATACAAAAGATTTAATTGCTGGGAAAGTTAATTTCTACCCAACCTTTTCACTCACCACCCCATACAAATACGTCCCACCAATAGCACTAAGTATTATAATAGCCATACTTATATAACCATAACCTAAGTTCACGAATAGCGGGCCAGGGCAAGCACCTGTCAATGCCCAGCCCAATCCGAATACAGTTCCACCCAAAAGATATTTACCTATTGATTTTACTTTGGGTATAAATACAATGGGGTTTCCTTCTGTATCTTTTAATTTATACTTTTTTACTATCGCTACTATAATAATACCTAATACAACTGCGGTGCCAATAATTCCATACATTTGAAACGACTGAAACCGAAACATTTCTTGTATACGATACCACGATATCGCTTCCGATTTGGTCATAATAATACCAAATATAATTCCTGTTATAATATATTTTAGTGCTTTCATATTTGTATATTAAAAGATAATGGGAAATAATAAATGGGTCATGATTAATCCACCAATAAAAAATCCGATAACGGCAATCAAAGAAGGTAATTGTAAATCGGAGAGACCACTAATCGCATGTCCTGAGGTGCATCCACCCGCCCACCGTGTTCCAAAACCTATAAATAAACCTCCTAAAATAAGTAGTATCATATTTTTGATATTATATAATGATTCCAGTCCAAACAATTCTTCTGGTTGCAGACCTTTGGGTGCGTCAAAACCTAGTTTTGAAATGTCATGTATCGTTTCTTTGGCTATTTGAACTGGTTCATTGGCTGATAAAAATTGATGTGCAATAAATCCACCTGCTACAGAACCTATTAAAAATAGTAAATTCCAGCTTTGTGCTTTCCAATCAAAATTAAATATTTTTATTTTTTTACCTGCTCCACATGCTGCACATATTACACTAAAATTTGAAGAAAAGCCAAATGTCTTTCCAAAAAACAACATCGCAGTCATAATACCTGCAATCGCTACACCTGAAGTATACCAAGGCCACGGCTCTTTAATAATTTCTATCATAGAATTTAATTAGTGTGTTATAATATATAATCGCCCTCGGCAAAAAAAGCCCCTTGTGGAGCTTTCTAATCTAAACTATGTTACCAAATCCGGAAGATTGTGGTCTTTCACGATACGTCAATTAATCCACATTGTCGTGCAGAAACGAATTGTTCTGCTTCAGCTCATGTTTCTTTTCTTCTTTTTCTTCTACCAATGAAACACGACTTAAATTATTCTCCGACGAATGTGGTACTTTTTCAAGGTTTATTGCTTTTCTTATATAGGCTGGAACATTATACATTTCATCAACCATTTGTGGGTTGCGAATATCTTGACTTAGTTTACGCATTTCCACCATGCGTTGTTTCAATTTTTCTACACGCTCTTTATCCTCCTGCATAGCTGGTGTAATTTCTTCTTCATGCAAAGGAATTTCAGCTTGTGGTATTTCTTCTATATGCTCAGCTACGGGCTCTTCAGCAAGGGGTTGCGGAGCATTCAAATCGAATAATTCAAATTGACTTTCTTCCTCATTCAATATAGGTTTTTGCGGAGCATTATTACTATTTGGCTGATTATTTTCCTCCACCAAATTCCGTTTCACCCATTGTTGTTCTATAGGTTTATTTTCCACAGGTTCAAATCCAGTTGCTATAATAGTTACTGAAATTTTATTTCCCAATGATTCGTCTTGTGTTAAACCTAATATGATATCAGTAGTAATTTCTGCTTCACGTTGTACATAGTTGGTAATTTCTTCTATCTCTGTCATCAAGGCTTCATCGGTTCCACTGGTGATATTTAATAATATATTTTTCGCTCCCTTTATTTTATTATTATTCAAAAGTGGACTCGTCATCGCAGCTTCAATGGCATTTAATGCCCTGCATTCACCTTCGGCAGCAGCAGTTCCCATAATAGCTACACCGCTGTTGGTCATCACCGTCCGTACATCTTCAAAATCTACATTTATATATCCTGTTACCGTAATAATTTCTGCAATACCTTTTGCTGCGGTAGTTAATATATCATTGGCATGGGCAAAAGCATTACTGAATTTTTGGTTGCCATGCAATTCCATAATACGATCGTTATTAATAACCAATAAACAATCTACAGAATCCTTCATACGTTGCAAACCACTATCAGCAAATCCTCTTCTGCGGTTACCTTCTACTTTGAATGGTGTTGTTACAATACCCACCGTAAGTATTCCCATATCCTTTGCAGTTTGAGCTATAATAGGTGCTGCACCTGTTCCAGTGCCGCCACCCATACCCGCAGTAATGAAAATCATTTTGGTATTAATACCCAATAATTCTACAATACTTTCTATACTTTCTTGTGCTGCTTTTTCGCCCGTCTCAGGATTTGAACCTGCACCCAAGCCACCAGTCAAACTTTGACCAATCTGTAATTTTAATTGTATCGGACTTGCCTCGATAGCTTGCATGTCGGTATTGCATATTACAAAATCAACTCCACGTATACCTTGGTTATACATGTGGTTAACGGCATTACCTCCGCCGCCGCCCACACCTATTACTTTTATAATATTTTGCTTGTCTTTTGGTATGTCGAATTGTATCATGTGTAGTTTGTATTAAGTATTATATATATTGAAACGTCGTATTATAATCTCCCCCTCATTAACCCCGCGGCGGCGGGAACCATTATTTTAATTGCCTTTCTCTCTCTTATAATCTTCCAACTCTTCATCTTTCATCAAGTTTCTAAACGATTCTGCAAGTTTGCTCACCAATCCGGGTCCTTTAGGTCTTGCTACCTTTACTTCTTCAGCAATAGGTGCTTCTTCTATTTTATCAGGAACTATTGTTGGATTAGTTTGTGAAGTTACAGAGTTAAGTCCTTTCATCACCAAACCTATACCTGTAGCATAAGCAGGGCTTTTAACTTCGTCAACCATTCCTTTAGCCAAATGTTCATCGGGATAGCCCACACGAACATCCAACCCTGTATGAAATTCTACCAACTGTGGCAAATGTTTCAGTTGCGAACCACCACCAGTTAATACAATTCCTGCGATTAATTTTTTCTCAAGACCCGATGCTTTAATTTCATATACTACCGAGCTGATGATTTCTTCCATACGTGCATTGATGATGCGAGAAAGATTCTTCACCGAAATTTCTTTGGGTTCTTTTCCTCTCAATCCCGGAACACATACAATTTCATTTTCCTTATTCTCTTCAGGGATAGCCGATCCGAATTTTATTTTCAAAAGTTCAGCTTGGTTTTTCATCACCATACATCCTTCTTGTATATCATCATTTATCACATTGCCACCAAACGGTATAATAGCGGTATGTCTAATTACATTCTCATGAAATATAGCAACATCGGTAGTACCACCACCAATATCTACCAATACAACTCCAGCTTCCAATTCTTCCGCAGTAAGCACTGCATCTGCCGAAGCAAGAGGTTCCAATATCAAATTCTCCACATGCAAACCTGCACGTGTTACACATTTATATATATTTTTTGCAGCCGTTATATGTCCAGTTATTACATGAAAGTTTCCTTCCAGTCTTAAACCTGCCATTCCAACAGGATCACTAATTCCTGCTTCGCCATCCACTGTATAATCTTGGGGTAAAACATGTATAATTTGCTCACCAGGTGCCAATGCAACTTTATACATATCATCGGCCAAACGATTCAAATCGCTTTGTGTAATTTCAGTATCTATATTATTCCGCACCAACAAACTGCGGTTAGGTGTTGATTTGATATGCTGACCAGCAATACCCACTTGTACCACTTTAATATCTATACCTGAACGAGCTTTGGCTTCGGCAATTGCTTGGCTAACCGCATCTTCGGTTTTAGGTATATTGGTCACCATGCCGTGGTTCACACCTGTGGACAACGCCTGACCCATCCCCAAAATATCAATTTTACCGAATTCATTTTTGCGGCCAACTATAGCACACACCTTAGTGGTACCGATATCTAACCCAACTACAATTTTTTCTTTGCTCATGATATATTATAATAACTTTTTTATCAAAGGTTTATGCTATTTGCACACCACTTCATTACGGAACTTCAAATTAATTGATTTATAATGGTTATAGCCTACTGTGTTGAGAACTTTAGAATAAAAAGTATACATTTTGTTCAGTTTATCAGACAAATCCTTGTCATCTCCGAAAATAATCTCATTCGGACCAATCTTGGGGACTATCGTCAAATCGCCTTCTTCATTGATATATATTTCTTCGGTCATACTCTTGAAATAGGCACTGGTATCAATGGCTTTCAGATAATTATATACCATTTTCCCTTCTTTCGTCACCATCGAATCTTTATATGCCATGCTCTCGAAAAAATATCCATTCACCACAGGAACTCTAGCAGTATAACTCGTACAAAAAGTAAATTTGCCCCCATCCTCATCTATATAATAATCCAATTTATCTGTAAAAACTCGAGCCACAGGACGCTTCTGAACTATCTGTATATTTAGACTCCCAGCTATATCTTTATATACTTTTACCTTTTTTATAAATGGGTTTCCCAATAGTACATTCTCTAATATATAAGGATTCAAATCCTTAACTGCAGCACCAACAATGGAGTTAATATGCAAATGATTTGTAATGATATGACCAACAGCCTCCTTGTCCACAAAATAATTCCCACTCGTTTGGTTGTCAATTTCAATATTTACCTGAGTACAAGTAATATGCTCTTGTTCACTTCCAGTAAAACTCAAAAATATAATCAAGTTCACCACCAGCAAACCCCATAACATGATATTCGATATTTTATATATTCTTTTGTTCAACTTCTATTTTAATATTTTTTCAAAGACCCTTACTATAATATTTTTTCAAAGGCGAAATGAAAGTATCAACATCACCAGCACCCAATGTTAACAACACTTCTGGCTTATATTTCTTTATCTCTTTCATTAGGTTTTCTTTAGAGACCAATACTTTGTTTTTATTTTTCATCAAGTCGAAAATGATTTTCGAAGTCACGCCTTTCATCGGTTTTTCTCGGGCAGGATAAATATCCATGAGTATAATTTCATCCAATAAATCCAAACTTTCCGCAAAGCCTTTTGCAAAATCACGCGTACGACTATATAAATGCGGCTGAAAAATACCCGTAATTTTTTTATCCTTATATAACATTTTAGCCGAATTGATAGCTGCTTTCAACTCTTCCGGATGGTGAGCATAATCATCAATATATACAAAATCCTTTAGCTTAATAATATATTCAAATCTTCTCTTCACGCCTGCAAATGTTTTCAAACCTTTTTTAATTTGCTTCTCCGTCAATCCCAAATACTTGCACACAGCTATTGCTGCAGTGGCATTCTCCACATTGTGCGAACCAGGCAAACCACATATAATATTATTCCATTTCACATCCGCATCCTTATAGGTAAATTTATAATCCCCGTTCACTACTTTTATCTTCTCCGAATTGATATCAGCATCCACATATATGCTGTAAGTGGAATTTGGCTTTCTAAAATGAGCAATCTGTGGTATCTCTTTTTTAGCAAATAATATCCCATCCTTTTTGGTTTTCTTTGAAAAAGCAATAAAGGTTTTTTCCATCTCTGCATGATTTCCATATATATCCAAATGGTCGGCGTCTGTTGCTGTAACTATAGATACATCAGGTTTCAAATGCAAAAATGAACGATCGAATTCATCTGCTTCTACTACTACAAAAGGGTACTCTCCAGTATTGGCTATATAATTTGTTTGATAATTGGTAGAAATTCCGCCCAAAAATGCCAACACATCCACACCTGAACTTTTCAGAATATGAGCTATCATTGTCGACGTTGTAGTTTTACCATGTGTGCCCGCTACTGCAATCGTATAATAATTCTTGCTAATTAATCCCAACAATTCAGAGCGTTTTACAATATTATAGTCATTTTCGACCAACCATTTAAACCCTTTGTGTTCCGCAGGTACAGCAGGTGTTCGTACAATTAATATATTATTTTTGCTGATGCTTAATTTTCGTCCAAAGTAATTTATATACTGTTCTTCTAAAAAACTTAGTTGTTTTTTTAATGTTTTTACTTGATCATCGAAAGCTATTTCAATTCCTTCTTTTTGCAATGCCTGCGTTAGGGGTGTTTCTGTTTTATCATAACCTGATACAATAATATTGGTGCCGTTAAAAAAACGTGCAAGTGCACTCATGCCAATCCCTCCAACGCCCAAAAAGTATATATATTTTATATTCTTTAGATTCATTTCACCAAACTTAAAATTTCAGAAACTATGGTTTTTGCAGCATCGGGTGTGGCAAAAAATTTAATATGAGTCGCTAGTTTATTTTGTAACACAATGTCATTCATCAATGCGAGGCAACTATCCATTAAGCTGCTTTTAGCATCTATATCTTTCACCATCATCGCTGCTTCTTTGTTAACCAAGGCCATTGCATTTTTTGTCTGATGGTCTTCGGACACATTGGGCGAAGGCACCAATACCAAAGGCTTTCCTACCAAAGCAATTTCTGATATCGAGCTTGCACCCGCACGCGAAACTATAACATCGGCCATAGCATAAGCCAAATCCATTTGATATATAAAATCATAAATTTTTACATTCTCATTTTCCAAATGCTTCACTTCATCATAATACAATTTACCTGTTTGCCATATAACTTGATATCCTGCGTCAGTAAGTTTATATACGTCACTTTTTAAAGTTTGATTCAGCGTTCTGGCACCTAGGCTTCCACCTATAAATAAAATCGTTTTCTTAGCCAAACCTAATCCGAAAAATTTGGAAGCTTCTTGCTTTTTCTGTGCCATATTTTGCAAATCTTGTCGCACAGGATTGCCTGTTTTTACAATCTTTGCCGCTGGAAAATACTTTTCCATTCCGTCATAAGCCACACATATTTTATTCGCTCTTTTACTCAGCCATTTGTTGGTAAGACCTGCATACGAATTTTGTTCATGAATCAAGGTAGGAATACCTTTTATCCCTGCGGTATAAAGCAGCGGGCCACTTGCATATCCACCTACTCCAATAGCTATTTGTGGTTTAAATTTGTTTAATATAATATTTGCTATATATATGCTCGACAATACTTTAATTGGGAAAGATAAATTACCGAGCGTCAAGTTTCTTTGCAAACCACTTATCCATAGTCCCTCAATTTCAAATCCAGCTTTAGGTACTTTCTCCATTTCCATTTTGCCTTTAGCTCCCACAAATAATATATTTATACCCGGAATTTGTTTCTCCAATTCCTGTGCAATAGAAACTGCTGGATATATATGTCCTCCAGTCCCTCCTCCTGATATGATTACTTTCGTTAAGGGTAACATATTATATAGTTTGAGCTTGTAAATTATTATCTACATTATCTGATGGGGACACAGCGGACGAAGCTTCTATCTCCTCTTCCTTATGCCCTTCCTCCACCTTTCTACTCACACTTAATATAATACCAAATGCTATAGAATTAAATAAGATACTGGTACCGCCCATGCTCACCAAAGGCAAAGGCAAACCCGTAACTGGGAAAACATTTACTGCTACTCCCATATTAATAAATGCCTGTATCACCAAGCTAAAAGCCAAGCCCACTGCCAACAAAGCACCATAAGCCCTGGGACTTTTTATCACAATTCGAATACATCGAAATAGAAATAATAGATATAATAGTACAATTGTCATTCCTCCAATTAATCCATATTCTTCTATGATAATAGCAAAAATAAAATCTGAATACGGATGAGGTAAAAAATTTCTTTGTGTACTATTGCCTGGGCCCTTACCTGTGATGCCTCCAGTGGCAATTGCAATCTTAGCTTGCTGATTTTGATAGCTACCTCCATTATCTCCATCAATATAGGTTTCAATTCTGTTTTTCCATGTTTCAAAACGTCCCTTTGCAGGTGTAAACATAGCTACCGACACCAATAATCCCAATGCCAAAACTCCACTCCCTACTATCATAAATATATATTTTAAAGGCATCCTTCCTATAAACATCACCAATAATGAAGTAGCGAATAAAACTGCTGCCGTGGAAAGATTTGCAGGTGCTATTAAAGTACATATAACAACTACCCAAGCCAATATAGGCATAAATGACTTTTTCAATTCTTTAGGTTCATCTTGTGCTCTCGACAATTGACGAGCGATAAACATAATTAAGGCGACCTTGGCCAAATCGCTTGTTTGAAAAGTTTGGTTGATCAATGGTAAATTAATCCATCGCTTGGCATCATTCAAATCAACCCCCCAGATTAATGTATATATTAATAAGGGTACCGATACCACAACCAAAATTAATGAAATGCGTGAGTAATATCTGTAATCAATTAGGTGACACAGATACATAAAAAACAACCCAAATATTAGAATAGCCAAATGCTTAAACATTTTAGCTTCGGTATTGCCATCGTATTGCGTAAAAGCAATACTGCCCGTACTGCTATATACAGCCAATACACCGAATAGAGACAGTATAATGATTACAAACCATAATACTAAGTCTCCTTTTGCTTTATTTAGTATGATATCCACAGGATATTAACAATTTTCAATGTTTATGATAAATTTTGAAATATATACCTATAAGTTCCTAACAGCTTTTTTGAACTGGCGTCCCCTGTCTTGATAATCCTCGAATAAATCGAAACTCGCACAAGCTGGACTTAATAATACGATATCTTCCTTGCTTGCTAATTTGTAGGCAATGTGTACAGCTTCTTGCATGGAAGTAGCATTAACTATCATATCCACTTCTTGGCCGAAAGCTTCGTGAATTTTTCTATTGTCTAAACCTAGACATACAATAATTTTTACTTTATCTTTCACCAATTGTTTCAATTGGGTATAGTCATTGCCCTTATCAACGCCACCTGCTATCCAAACTACTGGACTTTGCATACTTTCTAATGCATACCACACCGCATTTACGGTGGTAGCTTTTGAGTCGTTTACAAACTCAATACCACCAACCTTGCCACAATTTTCGAGGCGGTGTTCGATGTTAACAAATTGAGACAGGCTCTCCCTAATTACTCCTTTACGGATTTCGAGCACTTCGCCTACTACAGCCGCAGCCATAGAATTGTAGACATTGTGACGGCCTTTTAATGATAATTCTGATAGATTCATAATAGTTATTTGGTTGTTTAAAGGGTTGATTTCTACTGTTAATTGATTCTCGTTATTATATGCTCCCGGTATACATTTATCGAAAAATGAAAAAGGTAATAACTTTGCTTTTGTTTGGTGCTTTTCTAAATTATCTAACGTAAGTTTATTGTCTGCACAATATATAAAATAGTCTGCTAGGGTTTGGTTTCGTACAATCCTAAACTTGCTGGATATATAATTATCCAACTCATAATTATATCTATCCAAATGGTCGGGTGATATATTAGTAAGGACGGCTATATTTGCCCTAAAATCATACATACCATCCAATTGAAAACTACTTATTTCTAAAACATAATAGTCGAAATTTTCAAGTGCTACCTGACGGGCAAAACTTTTTCCGATATTGCCTCCCAACCCCACATTCATGTCTGCTCTTTTCATGATGTCATATATCATAGAAGCGGTAGTGGTTTTGCCATCGGTGCCTGTAATACATATAGTATATGCATTTGTATACTTTCCTGCAAATTCTATTTCAGATATGACAGCTATTTCAAGGGCTTTTAATTTTTTGATAATCTCGGCCTTCTCAGGGATTCCAGGGCTTTTTATAACCAAATCTGCATTTAAGATTAACGCTTCTGTATGCATGCTTTGCTCGAATGCGATATGATAGTGATTAAGTTCATCAATATAGTTTTCTTTTATCGCTCCACTATCACTTACAAAAACATCATAGTCTTTTTGTACACCCAAAATGGCTGCTCCAGTTCCGCTTTCGCCGGCTCCCAATATGACTAATCTTTTTTTCAAGTTATATATTATCTTACTTTTAAGGTGAGTATGGTTATTAGTGCTAACATGATTCCCACTACCCAAAAGCGGGCAACTATTTTGCTTTCATGATAACCTTTCTTTTGAAAATGGTGGTGCAGCGGCGACATCAGAAATATTCTTTTCCCTTCTCCAAATTTTCGTTTGGTATATTTAAAATATGTGACCTGTATCACCACCGATAAATTTTCGGCAAGGAAAACACCACATAATATTGGAATCAATAATTCCTTTCTAATAATAATAGCAAAAGCTGCGATGATACCTCCTAATGCCAAACTTCCGGTATCTCCCATGAATACTTGTGCAGGGTATGTATTATACCATAAGAATCCAACACAAGCTCCTACAAATGCTCCCGCAAAAATGGTAAGCTCCCCCAAATGGGATATATACATGATATTTAAATATTTTGAGAAGACTATATTCCCCGTGAGGTAAGCTATCAAAGCCAAGGTTATGCCCATAATACCTGATGTGCCAGCTGCAAGTCCATCTATACCGTCGGTAATATTTGCCCCATTGGATACTGCTGTTATAATAAATATAACCACCAACACAAAAACTAAACCTGCCCAGTTACTTCCAAAAATATCGCCATAATCTAATTCATGATTTTTAAAAAATGGTATAGTTGTTACTGTTGATCTATGTTCTTTTGCATATAATGTTTTCCCGTCTACAGTTTCTTCCGTTTTATGATATCCTTCTCCAGCATGCTGCGACACTTCGGTTTCCGGTATAAAATCTTTTACCATTACCGATGGATGCAAATACAAGGTTAATCCTACTACCAATCCGCACACTACTTGTCCTATAATTTTGAATTTTCCTGCTAATCCTTTTTTATCTTTTTTGAATACTTTTATATAATCATCTATAAAACCAATTAATCCCAGCCATACAGTTACAAATAACATCAGTATGATATATACATTCCATATTCTTGCAAAAAGCAAAGTCGGAATTACAATAGCGGCTATAATAATTAATCCGCCCATTGTAGGAGTTCCTTGCTTGGCTTCTTCACCTTGTAAACCAAGCTTACGCACGGTTTCTGATACTTGCAATTTGTGAAGCATTTTAATAAGTCTGCCTCCAAAAACCAATGAAATAAGTAAGGACACTATAATAGCCGCCCCAGTTCTTACCGAGATAAACTGATACAATCCCGAGCCTGAGAAATGATAATGTTTGTTTAGATATTCAAATAAATAATATAGCATGCTACTTTTCTAGTTTTTCTATAAGTTCTATTATAATTTTTTTATCGTCAAATTCATGTTTTACACCTGCTATCTCTTGATATGTCTCATGCCCCTTGCCTGCAAGAAGTATAATATCCATAGGGTTTGCCATACTCACTGCTGTTTTGATGGCTTCTCTCCTATCTACAATACGAAGCGTTTTCTTATAATGTAATGCGGACACCCCTACTTGCATTTGGTCAATAATTGTTTCTGGATTTTCATCTCTTGGATTATCCGAAGTAAATATTACTTTATCGCTCATCTCTGCTGCAACCTTGGCCATCATTGGTCTTTTGCCTGCATCCCTATTTCCACCACAACCGATAATTGTATATAATGTTTCGTTACGGCTACGAATATCATTAATGGTTTGCAATACATTCTGTAGTGCATCGGGTGTATGGGCATAATCAATAATGGCCATGAGCTTTTTGGGCGACATGAAATAGTCAAACCTTCCAGTTACGCTGCCCAAATTGCTTAATGCTGTTATAATCTCTTCTTTGCTTTTTCCCAATAAAAATGCAACAGCATATACAGTTAATATATTATATGCATTAAACCTTCCAACAAGTCTATACCAAGCCTCTTCCCCGTCAATGTTTAATAATAAACCATTAAAATCACATTCAATAATTTTCGCTTTGAAATCGGCAGGGGCATTTAAGGCAAATGAATATTTTGCCGCCTTTGTATTTTGCACCATAATTGATCCATTACGATCATCTTTGTTATATAATGCAAATGCATCAATATCCAAATTATCAAATAATTTTTTCTTGGCTTTTATATAATTGTCAAATGTATGATGGTAGTCAAGATGGTCTTGGGTAATATTGGTAAAAGCTGCTCCAGTTATTGTCAATCCCGCAATCCTATTTTGCTCAATTGAATGGCTACTAGCTTCCATAAATACATATTCACAACCTGCGTCAACCATATCGGCCAACAATTTGTTTAAGGATATAGCATCGGGTGTTGTATGTGTAGCTGGAATTATTTGCTCGTTAATCTGATTTTGAACAGTTGATAAAAGGCCACAGGAATGACCCAGTTTAGTAAATAAATTAAACAATAAAGTGGCACAGGTCGTTTTGCCATTGGTACCTGTAATAGCAACAAGTTTTAATTTCTCTGAAGGATTATTATAGAAGTTGGATGAAATTTGTCCGAGTGCTTCTGAAGTATTATTAACTTGAATATATACAATACCCTCATTTATTACTTGAGGTATTTGCTCTACAACTATAATAACACATCCTTGCTCAATTACTTTAGGAATATAATTGTGTCCATCTGTTTGAGTTCCTTTCACTGCAACAAACATCATATCTTTCAATGCTTTTCTACTATCAGAAACAATAGCAGAAACGGGCAAAGAAGTATCTCCTACCACTTCGACAATATTTACATTCGATATGACCTCTTTTATAGTTTTCACTGATTTATTATATAAGTTCAATTACTACCGTGTTCCCCTTATATATTCTAGTTCCTTTTTCGAGGCTTTGAAATTTCACTTTCCCTTTTTTGCCTACATACTGCACTTTCAAGCCTCTGTTTTCTAGCAAGTACAAGGCATCACGCAGTCCCATTCCCATTACATCAGGCATTTGATTATTGGGTGACACTTGCGTTTCTGTTATATTTATTTTAGTAGAATTGGTAGTGGCATTAGACCATTCTTGGGTACTGTATACTTTGGCTTTATTTTGGGTTACCTGATAAAAATCGCTGGTATAACCTGCGGTCTTAGTTATATAATTTATTTTATTCGTATCATGTATATTTTCTGGCTCACGGTTCACTGAAGCAGCATATACTTTATCAGCAATTTCTTTAAATACTGGGCCTGCAACCAATGCTCCATAATATACACCATTGCTGGGTTTGAAAATCATGACCATGCAAGTATATTGAGGTTTGTCAGCAGGAAAAAAACCACAAAAACTGGATTTATATTTTTCTACATATTTGCCGCCCTCAACTATCTGTGCTGTCCCAGTTTTACCTCCTATTGGATATATTTTCGACCGAATACTGGTAGCGGTACCGTGCTCCACAACTCCAGTGAGCATAGGCATTACTCTCTGCAATGTTTTATCAGAGACTATTTTTTCTGATAATACTTCTGTATTATATTCTTTAATTAATTTACCAGTTTGCTCCACCCTTTTCACAAACATGGGCTTTACCATTCTACCGTTGTTTGCTACTGCATTATATAAAGTTAAAATCTGCATAGGGGTCACCATGATGGCATACCCAATCGACATCCAAGGCAAGGTAGTTGAACTCCATTGTCTATCTTGTGGAGTAACTACTTTATATACTCTTTCATCGGGAAAACCAAGTTTCAAACTTTGACCAAACTTAAAATCATTGACAAGTCTGTTCACAAATCTGCTTGGATTATTACTATAATACTTCCACACAAATTTGCTAATCCCCACATTGGATGAAAGTTCGAAAGCCTTCTGCAAGGTGAGCATTCCTTTGCCGCCATGCTCACTGTCACGCATCGTCCTGTCTCCATATGTTGTGGTACCATCTTCAGAAGAAACAGTTTCATTTTCATTTGCATAACCATCCTCCAACAAAGCGAGTACTGAAGCTAATTTAAACGTACTTCCCGGTTCCGTAGCTTCGCTTATACTATAATTATCGGCCTCAATTACTTCATCATTATCATTTCTTTTTAGGTTTGCAATTGCTTTTATTGCACCTGTATTAGTTTCCATTAATACCACACATCCGTAACTTGCTTTTTCTTTTATCAAAGCATTTTTTAAAGAATTCTCTGCAATGTCTTGTATACTCATATCAATGGTAGTATATATATCATATCCATTGTGTGGCTCTACATCATTATCATCGCTAATAGGTATCCAATTTCCACCAACAATTTTTTGCATTAATCTCTTCCCTTCCCTGCCTTTTAATTCCTCATTATATGCAGCTTCCAAACCTATCCCTCTCTCGTTTTCTTTCTTTTGCCCAATGGTACGTATGGCTAACATCCCAAAAGGATTTTCACGTATGTCTTGTTCTTCAATCAGAATTCCGCCCTTGTTACGACCTAATCTGAATATGGGAAAATGCTTTACTTTTTTCAACTGGTCATAACTGATTTTTTTTAGCAATGGCACATATCTATCTGAACCTTTGCGTGCTTTATTTAATACAACAAGATAATCTTTTCTGCTCTTTTCAGGATTTATATTCGCCAACATTAAAGCCAAGGAGTCAATGTTTTTTTTCCATATATCTTCGCTAAGTCCGCTGGCATGAGGATCCAACACTACATTATATATAGGAACAGAAGTGGCCATCAAACTACCATCGGCTGCATATATATTACCACGCATCGCAGAAATTGTGCGTAATTCGGTAGTTTGCTCAGTTTGCATAGCCACCCACTTTCCACCTTCTACAAACTGAATTTTATAGGTATAATATAATATAACCGCTGCAAACGAAGCCATAAAAATAAAGCTTAGATAAACTCGGAGTAATATGATTTGCTTGTTAGTCAATTGAAAAATTATGAGTGATGAATTATGAATATATAGATATTATTTTTTCAAGTTGTTCTTAGTAGTTAAAATGGATCAGCGAATAATTTTCAAAAGCTCGCCCGCAGTGTTATTGCTTGTTTCATAGGGGGTGTTGTTTATAAAGTCTGTGGCTAGAATTAAATCCAACCAATAAATGGTTTCATCGCATTCCTTCTGAGCAATAGCCAACTTATGAATAAAATCTAATTTAGATTCTGCATTCTGAGCTTTTCTTACCAAGGCTCCAATAGCGGTGCCGCTTCTGAGTAATTGCCTACTCATCACAAACTCCTTCTTTTCAGTCGTTATGTACTTATATAATTTCACAATCTCAATCGCAAATTCAAATGATTTTACTAGTAATATATTTTTCTTAATTTTTTCCATTCATCATTTATAATTTATCCCGCTGCGGCGGGCATCATTATCTTATTATTTTCACTGGTGGTTCACTCAAGGGTTTTAACTCTGTATCCTTCAATCTGTTCAGCACTTCCGATTGTTTGCTTTTGCTCATTAATTCTTTAGCTATACTTATATACTCACTTCTTAGTTCTTTTTTTTCTGTAGTTAATCGGGCTATCTTCACTACTGCTTTATTGGCATAATGTTGATTGGCTATATATATCATACCCAACAAAAACATATAGGAAATAAATGGCATCCACTTTTTTATATGTTCGGGAGTGATAAAAAAACTAAACTCCGAAAATTTAACCAATGGGCTTTTCCCGCTTTTCTCCTTATCTGTATTTGGTTGCTCCATTTATTATATTATAATTTTTCAGCAATTCTTAGTTTTGCACTGCGTGAACGCGGGTTCCTATCTATTTCCTCTTCCGATGGTGAAACGGCTTTCGATAAGGCTTTCAAAGGATTGCTACTATTACCGTATAAATCTTTTTTTATATGTCCTTCTATATTACCACTTGCAATAAAATTCTTCACCAACCTATCTTCTAAACTGTGATAACTCATTACTACCAATCGACCACCTTTGGCCAAAGAATCTGTGGTATCATATAAAAATTTTCCCAATACTTCAAGTTCCTTGTTCACTTCCATTCGGACTGCCTGGAATACTTGACTCAAAAAAGTATATTTATCTTTGAAAGGCGTAACTCTCTCAATTGCCGATAAAAAATCATTGATAGTTTCTATACTTTTATGTTCTCTAGCATCAATAATAGTCTTAGCTATTTTCCTACTATTTTTTAATTCGCCATACGATTTAAATATATATATAAGTTGTTCCTCACTATATTTATTTAAAACATCTCTGGCATCGGGAGTCGATTGTTGATCCATTCGCATATCCAATACTGCATCACTTCTATAACTAAAGCCCCGCGATCCTTCATCAAATTGATAACTCGACACACCCAGGTCGGCCAATATTCCATCGGCAGCTTTTATATGGTGATACTTTAAAAAGTTTTTGAGGAACCTGAAATTATGGTTCACCCAAATAAAACGAGAATCATTAGGCAAATTAGCCCGAACATCATCGTCTTGGTCGAAACCTATAAGTTTACCTTTAGGCCCTAGTTTTTCGAGTATTGCTCTGGAATGACCACCCCCACCAAAAGTTACGTCCACATATACACCATTGGGCTTGATGTTCAACGCTTCAATGCATTCATGCAGCATTACGGGCGTATGATATGTGGCGGCAATGCTCAACTTTCAGGTTCTTTATTACCTTTTTTGGGCATCACCTCTTCGGCAAGGGAGCTAAAGTCGTCGGAACTCATGTTGAGCTCTTCGTTATAAACTTTCTCACTCCAGATTTCAATACGGTTACTGTATGCAAACAGAACCACATCATTATGTATTTCAGCATATTCTAATAATTTTTTAGGTATTAATATTCTATCATTTCCATCAACTGGAACTTCATTGGCTCCATTGTTAAACAACCTGATAAACTGCCTATCACGGCGATTGAAAAGATTCAAATCATTGAGCTTATCTGTCTCTGCTTCCCACGCTTGTTTGGTAAACAATACCAAGCACTTGTCGAAGCCGCGGTTAATGATTAAACCATCCTGAGCCTCGGGAGGTAGCTGCTTTTTGAGGCGTGCAGGAATTATCAGCCTGCCTTTGCCGTCCAGCTTACATTCGAATTCTCCGATGAACTTAGTCATTACCAGTGTTTTAAATTAACGCAACGAAGGTAAAACATTTTCCTCCACAAAAAACCACTAAAATCATTTTGTGGAAAAGTTTCAATCCTTTTTTTATCACAAATATAGCATATTTCTTTGTTTTACAATAATTTAAATATGGTGGAGTTATGTGGGGGAACATTAAAAAAATATTCCTAATTCAAGGCACAGAATGAATGCTATATTTTTTTTAAACTGTTATTTGTGCAAATGGCTTTTGTGGTGTTGGTTTGAACAAAATTTAAAACATGAAAAAACAGATTATTTATTCAATGACTTTGGCAACAATAATGTTTGCCACAAGCTGCAAAGACAGCAGCTCCGACGGATTACCCTCTCAAATGGAAATTCACAAAAAAGTTTACAAGGCATCAACTGATATTGGAGATTTGAACACTGCCATCAATTCTTTACGCTATATAATAGCGATGGACTCAGCCAATCAAAATTTATTGGACACCTTAGCAAATCTATATTTGTCAGTAGGACAGGTTCACCAAGCTGTTAAAGTTTGCGACCAATTTGCAGCCAAATACCCACTAACCGAAAAAGTAATGGAAACAAAACAATTGAGCTTCGAAAAACTAGGTATGCTCGACTCAGCTTATGCAATGGCTGACAAACTATTCCTAAAAACCGAAAAGCTTAAATATATATATCGACAAGGATATTATAAATTACAGATGGGCGATCTAAAAGGATTTGAATATCTGCAAAGAGTAATCGACATCAAAGGCCCAATTAAAGACAGCACAGAAATGATGTTTGAACGTGTTGCCCAAATGATACCTATTAAAGCCGCCGCATATTTTGTAAAGGGTACTACGCTAACCCAGCTTCGCAAACATGCTGAAGCCAAAGAAAATTTGAAATTGGCTATTAAGGAATACCCTGAATTTGAATATGCGAATAGGTTATTACAAAACTACGATCAATATGTTCGTGAGATGGAATCACAAATGAGACGATGAAAGTTTTTGCAAAAAAAATACTGATCGGCAATATCATTATTGCTTCTATCTTGGCAGTACTTGGATTTCTGGGATACTGCAGTATAGACGTAGATTCATCGGTATATATGATATTGCGATGGGCATTGGTGGTCTGTATTATATTATATGCTTTTAGCAGCAAAAAGCTAACTGCATGGATAGTTGCCGCTATGGTTGCAGGTATAGTCTGCGGTTACGACTTTCAGCAAAATGAATTTGTGATTGCCCTCGAAAAATTGAGCAAAATATTTGTCCGCCTCATCAAGACTATTATAGCTCCACTTATATTTTCCACGCTTGTGGTTGGCATTGCAGGGCATTCCAATTTGAAACAAGTGGGCCGTATGGGGCTAAAAGCCATTATATATTTTGAGATTGTAACAACCTTAGCTTTATTTATCGGGCTGGCTGCTATCAACTTCACACAAGCTGGTGTGGGCGTGCATGTGCAGGCAAATGAGAAAGTAGTAAAAAAAGCTACGGATATCATTAACAATAAAAAAGAAGCCGACCACCTTTTAGAAGTTTTCCCAGAAAATATTGCTTTAGCAGTTGCCGAAAATAAGATATTACAAGTAGTAATTTTCAGTCTTTTGTTTGCAATGGGATTAGCTTTGGTAAAAAACAGTTCCAAACAAATTATGTTGAATGGCTGCCAAGCTTTGGCCGATGTAATGTTTAAAGTAACAGATATTGTAATGTTGGTTGCTCCCTTAGCTGTTTTCGGGGCTCTAGCCTCCACCGTTTCTAAAAATGGTGTTGGGGTATTGATGGATTTGGCCAAACTCGTAGGCACTTTATATGGTGCTTTGGTTGTATTTGTAATACTCGTTTTCATTCCAATTCTATTATTAGTAAAAGCAAATCTCAAAAAGTTTTGGCTGGCATTGCGTGAACCTGTTTCATTGGCTTTTGCAACAGCAAGCAGCGAAGCGGCTTTACCCAAAGCTATGGAAAACATGCACAAATATGGAATACCACAACATATAGTTTCTTTTGTACTTCCTACAGGTTATAGTTTCAATTTAGATGGCACAACATTATATCTTTCCATGGCGTCTGTCTTTGTGGCACAGATGTGTGGCGTAGATTTAACCCTAGCACAACAAATAACAATGTGTCTCACCTTGATGCTTACCAGTAAAGGCGTTGCAGGGGTTCGCGGGGCTTCATTTTTGGTATTGCTTGGCACGGTTACTGCTATGGGATTAGATCAGGAAAAAGCTTTCTTGATTTTGGCAGTCGATGCTTTTATGGACATGGCAAGAACTGCTGTAAATGTAACAGGAAACTGTATTGCAACAATTGTCGTAGCTAAATGGGAAAAAGAAATTTAAATATGAAACTCAAAGTCATTTTATATATTGTCATTACCCTCGCTGCAAATAAATTGTTCTCTCAAAGCAGTTATATATTACAAAACAAAGTTCCGTTACCCAAAGAATTCAACCTAAGTGTGGAAGAGCGTTTGGACAAAGCACGAGAGCATTTAAAAAGTTTAAACATTAAATACAATGATGAGCTACTGAAAGAAGAGATTATCTTGTTTCAAGGATATATTAGAAGTGGCCAAGTATTGTTCAACGACACCATAAGTTATCATATTGATAAAATTGCCCACAAGTTTTTTGAACGCGACAAGTCCCTTACAAATAATATAAAAATATACTTATGTAAAAATGATTATGCAGTCAATTTTTCCGCTCCCGATGGAGTCATTTTTATATCTACTGGGTTTATAGCTCAGTGTATGGATGAGTCGCAACTTGCCTTTGCTATTGCCAGAGAAATTGCAAAATACCAAGATGGTTATATCCAAAGTTTAGATGTTACCTTGCTAAATAAAGGTGGCGACGTAAAATCCTATAATACCTACTTCCATGAGTTTACCGATCAGATTTTGGTAGAAACCGCCAATACCCATGAATATGATAAAACAGCAATGGAACTGACTAAAAATGCAGGTTTCGATATGGGTGAGGCTTTGTTGTACTTCGACATATTGCACAATGCAGAATTACCTTTTGAATATGTTAAATTTGAGAAATCATTTTTCGAAAGTGCAAATTTTACTATTCCTGCTGAATTCGATATAGACACCACGATGACCGTAACCCATAGCGAAGAAGTGCAACAGTCAGAATCGCCAATATATGATGACTACGGTAAACGTAAAGATGTTTTAGGTTATTATAAAGCAGCTATTAGCCGCAAACATACTATTGATGTTGCAACGTTTAGTTATATGATAAAACTTGCTAAACTGGAAACATGTAAGCAAGAATTGCTTCGTAAAGAATATAATGATGCGTTGTATAATTCATACTGTATTATCAAACAAGATTCTGGAAATATTTTAGCTAAAGAAATTTTTGTGCAGGCACTTTTTGGGTTTTCTATCAATAAGAACGAAAGTATAGAGCAATACCTCAAAGGGCTTTGGGCAGAAAAAAAATTGGATAAACTTGCAGAATATGTGTTCAAAAAAGTTGGAATAACCCCTGTAG
>Ga0163151_10001895_pt1 | contig 34060 bp, 39 predicted proteins | sample OliLakLV19MP5IB2_FD_145596 | JGI IMG/M metagenome (GOLD analysis project Ga0163151, IMG submission 145596) | Freshwater microbial mat bacterial communities from Lake Vanda, McMurdo Dry Valleys, Antarctica - Oligotrophic Lake LV.19.MP5.IB-2 | ecosystem: Environmental > Aquatic > Freshwater >... | reverse complement strand
ATTCCGTCCGTCAGCCCGACCCCGACTCCGACACCGACACCAAGCCCGACGGCAACGCCGACGTTCCTCGACGGCATCGACGTGAGCTATCACCAGGGGACGATCAACTGGCCGCAGGTCGCCGTTTCGGGCAAGCGGTTCGCCTTCGTTCGTGCGACCGCGGGGACGCTGACCGCGGACACCGCCTATCGGACCAATCGTCTGAATGCCGGGGCCGCAGGCCTCGCCGTCGGGTCGTACCACTTCGCCAACCCCGATAGGACCTACAACGACGCGAGCAACGAATCCAGCTGGTTCCTCCGGAACGCAACGATCGCGTCGGGCGATCTCATTCCCGTCCTCGATCTCGAGGTTTCGAACGGCCTGGATCCCGCGTCGCTCACGACTTGGGCGCAGACCTGGCTCTCGCAGGTCTCGGCGGCCACTGGCGTCCGACCGATCATCTACACGAATCCGGCCTTCTGGGCATCTTCCATGGCCGACACCGACTGGTTCGCCCGGAACAGGTATGCGGTGCTCTGGATCGCGCACTGGACGACCGCGACGGCGCCCACGGTCCCGGCCGGCGGCTGGGGTGGAAGCGGCTGGACGTTCTGGCAGCACTCGGCCGCGGGAAGCGTGCCGGGGATCAGCGGTCCGGTGGATCTCGACCGCTTCAACGGCTCTTCGCTCCCGGCGTCGTTGTTCATCCCCTGACCGACAGGCCCCGCGGACCTACTTCTGTTTCGCGCGCTTCGCCTTCTGCAGCTTGGCACCCGGCGGCTTCGCGCTGGCGTCGGTGACCTGGCGGAATACCTTGGCCATGCCGGGACGCAGCAAGGCCTTCTGCTCGGCTGCCATGTCCCGGTCGCGCCGTCGCGCTCGAGCGGCCTCGCTGGCGGGCAGGTCCTCCTCGCTCATCGCGTCAACATAGATGGCAGCTGAGGCGTCGCCGCCGTTGCGATCCCCGCCCCGCGCGGCACTGGCGCAGCTGGCCGGGTCGTCGCACGGCGCCAGCGGGCGTGGCTCGCTCGACGCGACTTTTCGGAGCTTGAGACCGTCCTGTCCAAGCTGCGCGCCCCGCGCGAGACCGCAGGGCCATAGATGGACCCCGAGGTCGCTGGTGTCGAGCTGGCCGACACATCGGTCTGGGCCCGCAAGGGCAAGCCCGGCCTCGAGCGGTTCGGGCTCGCGCTCGAAGACGGCAAGATCGCGGTCTGCGACACTGACTCACCGCAACCGCCGACTGGATCGGCGTCACCGGATCAAGATCGTCGGGATATCGACTCTCGGCAGCGTAGTCGGACAATCGGGCAAGATCCGACGGATGCTTCTTTACGCGCCAGCTGTCCGGGAGTCTACCGCGCAGCTCCTCCAGGTCATGGGTTCGGCGAGGCTCGATGCCCTCGAGGATGAGCGCGGCCTTCATGGCCTTCTCCGCACATTGCTGCGCCTCGAAGGCGACGATCCGCGGGCGGACGTGGCGGCCGCGATGCGATCGGGCCGCCTCGAGGTCGCCGAGTGCGAAGCTGAGCCATCACAGCGCTTCCGCCCGGTGATCAACGCTCGTACACCGTGACGCCTTCACGGACCGCATCCGCGAGTGCGGATCCGAACGGCGGCCGCTCGACATCCGCCGGGGTCGCCACGAAGACGTCCTTGGCAAAGGCTTCGTGGCTCATCAACTGTCGGATCTGGACACGCCGCTCTCGCCTATCTTCGAGATCGTCGAAGATCACCAGCAGGTCGAGATCGCTGTCAGGGCGCGCGTCACCCCTCGCTTGTGACCCGAACAAGACGACTCGACGCGGATCGAAGGTCGAGACGATTGACTCCATGACGTTTGACCAGGCCCGCCGGATCGCCGGGTTTCGAACGGTCGGTGGCGTCGGGTAGGAGCTTATGGACCGTCCATGCACGCGGTTGGAGATGGCCTCGGCGCTGGCGGCCCCGAGCCGCCAGCCGGCGAGGTCACGGAGTGCCTGGCGTGGCGCGTCGGGAACGAAGGCCACGGGTCCGCGCGGCGACGCTCGCATCAGGACCTTCGCGTCGATCAGCCCATCAACGGCCCGCTGAACGGTGGACAGGGGCTTCCTGGCCAAGCGTGCGATGTCGGACAGCGTCGCCTGGCCCATCTCGTCGACGACGATGAGGGCGTTCGCGGCGGGCTCGGTCACGATGGTCGACATACCCTCAGCATCTACGCGTTCTGCGTAATTGTCAATCACGACGGTGAGGTCGCCGACGCCTCGGTCGGCCTCGGCTCGATGACCTCCATTTCGCACTGCGGTTGGCACTTTCCGGCCAGCGTCACGAAACATGCCTCGTTCGTTGCTCCACGGCTTCAATCGGTCGTCGCCGGATGGCCGACGCTCGCGTACGTCAGGATCACGACCCGGCCGTCATCGTCGATCACGTACCAAATGCGACCGGAGCCCGTCACCTCGATCTGCCACTGGTCGAGTGCTCGTCCACCGACGTAGCGTGTCGCGAGTTCGCCTTTGAGCGGATGCTGACGATCGCTCCGAGCTCTGGGATCGCCGCGCAGGCGCCTCCACGCCGCCAAGGTCGGCCCTGGAGCCTGGCTCGATAGTCGCTCCCATCCGACGACTGCGGCGTTGTCGCCAAAGCGGATGTCCCACTCGCGTGCTCCCGGTGGCGGTGCGACCCGATCTCGATCCGCTCGATGTCGCTGACGATCAGGAGCGGCGGGTTCTCCAAGTCCTCGCGGTAGTCCAGGAGCTGCTTGTAGGCGGCCTTCAGGTCCGCCCGCTTCCAGACATCGGCGAAGCCGTCCCCTCCCCCGCCCTTGGCGACCCGCTTCTCGAACGCGTAGTGCTCACCGGTCGGATCGGCCTCGTGCGGCGTCGGCTCACCGAGCAGCCGGCACAGGTCGATGAAGTGCGACTGGGACGAGGCCTTCTCGGTCGTCGTCACGCCGCGCCACTTCTCGACGAACGCGGCGGGCGTCAGGGTCGACTGGGTCGTAGTAGTCCCCTTCCCTCACTCGTCGAGCGCCGATCGACTCACGCTTGACTATAGCGACTACGACCTGAAGGCAACCGTGTTCGTGGCCGCAGCCGACCCTGCCCCCTCCGTTCGAACGTGCGTCCGACGTATCTGACTGGCCCCTGAGGCCGAGTGCGTTCGCGGAGCGACGCGGATGACGTCAGGTCGGTGGCTCGACCGTGGGCTTCGATGCGAAGTCGAAGCAGATGAGGATGGTGCCGTCGTCCGCCGCACCGCCTGCCAGGTTGCTGATCACATCCCCTTCCCTGGCGAGGACGGAACCATCGGGGGCGACCAGTTCCGCGCGCGCCTCCAGGAGTCGAGCCGAGAAGCCGCTCGGCCAGATCAGGCCGATCCGTTCCGGGACATCCACCCCAGAGAACACCACGACGTCTCCGTCTCGCTCCACGCGGCTGGGTGCCACCAGACCCATCGGACAGCCGAAGCCGCCAAGGGGCCATGGCTTCCAGGGCTGTGTCGGCAAGGCCAGTGCCGTCGCCTCCGGAGGTAGCGCCGCTGGACGGGGAATCATTGCCAACAGGGCGACAACGCCCAGGACGACGGCGGCTGCCACGATCAGCAGCGGTCTACGGAGCCGCGACACGGAAACGGTCCCTGCAGCAGGATGCGTCACGTGCGAAGACCCATCGGCAGCGGCGGGAGGTCGGTGTGGTGCTTCGGCGGGGGCACGGGAACCAAGCCCTGCAGCTCGGAAACCGGGCGGAAGATGGCAAGGACCTGTCCGCCTTCGCGCGCAGCCGATGGGGCGAGCATCCCGCGGCATCCATCGCGGTAGTACGCCTCGCCGACGGGCTGGGTGAGCGGCCATTGCCGGCGAGTGGGATGCAGCTCCGACATGCCATGTGCGGCAAGGATGCCAGGAGCAGTGAGGTCCGCGATGTCGGTCACATCCACGGCGATCTTCCATGTGCTGCGGGGCATTCGGGTGGCCGGCGGTACGCCCAACTCGGAGGTGTGGCGATACCACTCCGCCCAGGCGGTTTCCTCGGTGTCGGCCAGATAGAAGCCGCGCACGACGGCCCCGGTCTGCCAGCGACCGTCGGCGGCTTCAGCAGTCCACAGAAAGGGAACGTCTCCGGCCCGATTGATCCGCCACCACAGTCCCTTGATCGAGATGCGCGAGGCGGGCAGACCGCTCAGGAGAACGAGTCGTTTTCGAGCTCAGCGACGAGCCTCGAGACTTCCTTGTATCGACCGTTGCCCAAGGCGACCAGGGGGCGTTCGTCGCCCAATGCCGGCAGCGGCTTGTTCAACCACAGGGGGACGTACTTCTGGTCCATCGTTCGCGAAAGCCGATCGACGATGGCGATAAGGTCCAGGAGTCGATCACGAAACGCGGCCGACGGCTGACGCTTGGCGCGTGCCCAGGACGTGACGGTCCCTACCTCTGCACCGGTGGCCCTGGCGATGTCGCCAGTGTCGACACCCAGCGACTTCACCCTCTTGACTTCGTCTGCGTAGGCTGTGGCGGTCGTCATTCGTGTACCTCGTTCTGTGACGTTAGAGTAGCGACGCTGTAGCGACTCAGTCAAGGACCACCGGACGAGCGGACCGCGGGGGTGCCCTATCCGGTGCGGGGAGTCCTGCGGACTTCCATCGGCCAAGGTCAGGCCCGAACATCCTCGGGTCGGAAGCCGAGCCCGGCCGCGAGGAGCTCACGGTCCATCGTCACGAGGCGGCCATGGCGCGCCTCGGCGACGGCTGCGTAGGCCGCGTCGTAGAAGGTGAGGCGGTGGTCGGTTGCGAGGCGGGCGGCACGCGCTCGTTCCGCGGCGGTCAGCGTCGTCGGCTCGCAGATCTCGGTCAGGGCGTCGAGTACGGTGGCCGTCGCCTCCGGGCCGGCTCCTGCCGAGCGAAGCAGCGCGTTGCCGATCTCGTAGATCGTCAGGTCGAGGATCACGAGCTCGATCTGGCGGTCAGCGAACGCCTCGAGTACGGCCCGGGCTGGCTCGACGGCCTCCTCACCCTCAGCGTGAAACCATTTGAGGGCGACGCTCGCGTCAGCGACGACGATCGGCAGCGTCATGCGCGTCCCGGTCGGTTCGGATCAGATCGACGCTGTCGAATGCGCCGAGGTGTGCGATCGCTTCCCTGCCCCGTTCGACGGCGGCCCGCACGAGGGCCGCGTCGGGGATCGCGAGGGCGTCCCGGGCCGCCGCCTGGAAAAAGGCGCTGCGCGTCGTCCCACGGCGGTCCACGGCGGCATCGATGGCGTCGAGGAGTTCATCGGGCATCGATACGAGGACCTTCATGATCCTGACAGTATATCCATCGGATATCCTGGTCAAGCCCGCGCTAGGCGTGTGGGGCGTCCTGCCAAGACGAGCGCGACGGCTCGTGTGGTCGCGACCAGCGTTCCCAGTTTGGCGAGCGCGCAGTGCTCAGGGCAAGGACACGCTCCAGGGTGACGAAAGTCGCGCAACGGCCGCGCAGTGCTCGGGCTACGAGATTCACGCCGGATCGCGAAGGGCGACGTGCGGGCTGGACCAGCCACCCAGGAAGTCCATCGAGGACACTGACCCCGCCGGCCACAAGGGCGTCGATGAGCGGGCCGGTCTCGAGCCGTTCGGGGCTGCGAACGATAGCGATTACCCCAGCCAATTTAAGAGTGCGCAGCGAGTCCCTGTGCCCGGACGTCCGGCCAACCACGCTCGCTCCTAGATCCGGTAGCGAGCGACTACCGACATGTCGAGCTCGATGCCCAAGCCGGGGCCATCCGGCACCGGCATCGTCCCATCGTCCCCCAGCTGGGACTCAAGCCCTATTGGAGCGAGCGCGAGCTCCTCACGCAGCGGGTTCGGGATGATCATGGTCTCGAGCGAGTGGAAGTTCGCCGAAGCAGCGGCGAGTTGCATCGTCGCGGCCAAACAGATCGCACCGGAGAAGCCGACGTGGGGCGCGAAGTAGGTGTCAAAGGCCTGAGCGAGCAATGCGATCTTGCGTGTCTCTGTGATACCGCCGGCTCGGGCGACGTCCGGCTGCACATACGACAGGGCCCGGGATGTGATCAGGTCGCGTATACCGGCCGCAGTGTACTCACTCTCCCCTGCGGCGATCGGTGTGGGACTGGCGCGAGCCAAGATCTGATACCCCTCGCGATCATGTGGTGGGAGCGGTTCTTCAAGCCACCCGATCTCGAATTCGGTCGCGCGGCGACCGAATTCGATGGCGTCCGCGAGCGAGTACCCCCAGTTGGCATCGACATACAGCTTGATGTCGGGGCCGAGGATCGACCGGACCAAGGCCACCCTGCGAAGGTCCTCTCGGAGGTCGCCTCCGACCTTGAGCTTGACGGCCCGGAACCGGGAGCGCGCAAGTCGCTCCGCGGCCTCGCGGGTAGCGTCCAGATCGTCGACCATGATCGAGGAGGCGTACGCGGGAAGGCGAATTCGGCCCACGCCCCCCAGCAGCCGGTGGATCGGGAGGCCCAGAGACCGACCCATCACGTCCCAAAGGGCGATGTCGACACCCGCGATCGCCTCGACGAGCATCCCGCCGCCCCGGCCCGTCAGCGAGCTGTTCATATCTGCCCAAATGGCTTCAGCCTCGAACGGGTCCCTGCCGATCAGGCGAGGCGCCAGCAGGTCGTCCACGATCGATGCGTACGAGCGTGGTGTCCAGCGTCCGAGCACCTCACCCCAGCCAACGACATCGCTGTCGGTCGCCACGCGTACCAGCACCAGGGATACGCTCGTCTTGCTGTCCTGGGCCGTGCGCATGACTCTGGGCAGAGGGGCAGTCAGCGGGATGGCTTCGACGTCAACGATTTTCACTGGCCCTCCTAACCCTTGACCCCGCCCTCGGAAAGACCCGAGATGAACAGGCGCTGCATGAACACGTAGAGCACGAGCATCGGGACCGACGACAACCAGAGGAATGCGAAGACCTGTTCCCAGTCCGTGGTGTATTGGCCGATCGCCCGGTACATGCCGGACGTGATCGTGTACCCGCTACTTGGGCCCAGGATCAACAGCGGGTTCAGGAAGTCGTTCCACGCCCAGAGCGCCAGGATCACCACCAGCGAAGCCGTCGGTGGTCGCAGTAGCGGAAAGATGACTCGCCTAAACGTGGTGAACGGACCTGCGCCGTCCACGCGAGCCGACTCGTCCAACTCCCGCGGGATTCGTCGGATGAAGCCGACGTAAACGAACGTGGCGAACGCCAGGTACTGCGAGGCGTTCGCCAACAGCAGCCCTGGCATGGTGAACCCACATCGCGCACCGCGGCGCGACGTCCCGGGGCCTCACGTAACCGAGCCTTGTCGAGGCTGACTCGGACCATCGACACTTTGGCCTGGCAGGCGCCGCTCCCAGCCCTCGCGACCGAAGTCGAGCCGATGGGTCGGGTCGAAGGGATGCCTGGCTGCTTCGAGCCAGTCAATCTCGATGCCGAGACCGGGTTCCGTAGACGGATGGATCCGACCATCGATCACCCGTGGAAGGTCCGAGGCGATCCGCCGCGCCAAGGGCACGGCGTCATCGACGAAGTACTCGAGCTGCTCGAAACTCGACAACGCGGCGCAGAGGTGGACGTTCACGGCTGTGCAGACGGGACCTCGAGCGTTGTGCGGCATCACCGAAGCACCGTGCTCGATCGCCAGTTCATTGATCCGGCGCATGGCGGCGACGCCGAGCGTCAGCGTCTCGGGCTGCCAGATGCGAATGCCCGTCTCGCCCGCCAGCCGGCGGAAGGCCTCCACGTCGGTGAAGCGTTCCCCGGCCGCGATTGGAATCGGGGATTCGTTAGCGACGGCGGCCAGGGCACCGATGCTGCTCGAGTCGCACGGAGCCTCTAAGAAGGCCAGACCGAACGGCTGGAGGGCGTGCGTGATGGAGATGGCCGTAGGGACATCGAACCTATCGTGCGCGTCGATCATCAGCGCGATGGCGGGGCCGACGCGCTCCCGGACGGCGGCCACGATCTCAACCGATCGGTCTCGTTCGCTAGGAGGCAGCGTTCCTTTGGCCGTCCCGAAGGGGTCGAACTTGAGGGCCGCAAATCCGGCCTCGACTGTCAAGCTCGCTCGAGTCGCCACCTCGACCGGCTCTCGGGCCCCTCGGTACCAACCGTTCGCGTACACGGGGACGCCCGAGCCGTCGCCGGGACCAATTAACTCCCACAATGGCGCTCGCCGTTGCTTCCCGAGCAAATCCCAACACGCGACCTCCAGCGCGCTCACGGCCGTTTGGTGCACGGCATCTGTCAAGTGTTCCCAGGCACGCGACGCTTCTGCGCGCATGGCCTCGGGATCGGTTGGGTCAAGCCCCACCACGATCGCCGCGAGCTCGCGAACCGCACCTTCAGCAGGGAGAGCGGTGTAGCCCATCGTGGCCTCGCCGACACCGACGACCCCGTCATCGGTCTCGACGGCGACTAGAACCCAGTTCTTCCACTGGGCGCCCACCACTTGCGTGCGAACGCTCGAGATCTTCATCGCACCAGCAGACCCCACGAGAGCATGGTCTCGAGCTTGGCGAGGATTCGATCAAGCTCGGCGTGGTCGAACCGATCGAGGCGCCGTCCATTAACCTCGCGTGCACTAGGAGACGAGATCACGCCTCGCCGGTACCACCTCCTTGTAGGCCAGCGCTCCGTACAGCTGCTCGAAGTTGAGGAGAGGAAGCAGTCGGTCGTGGATGGAGTGGGCGTCTTCGGAGCGCCCCTCCTCAAGGGCCCGCCAGAGCGCCACATGGACCCCAAGGACCTCACAGGCCGGCATGGTTCCGCACGCACCGCGAGCGTATCATCGATGACGTACCGGCTGGCCATCCCGCCCATGACCCCGGACAGTGCATCCCCGGCGAAATCGGCCAGCTGAGACATGCGCTGTCCCGCGGGGAACGTCTCGTCCTTGACGTTGCCCGCCAAACGCGGCGGCAATTTCTCCGAAATGGGCATGCACACCATGCTCAGACAGCGCGTTTCGAAACGGGGCCATCGCCATGACCGCCTCCGCCCCGACCGAGCGTGGGTCGCGTAGGCGACTGCCTCACCGGTCGTCTCCGCGGAGACGACCGCCCCGGGCTCCAGAAGTCGATCGAGTCGGCTTCGGAGAATGGAGTTGGTAGGACCGCGAAGACGCCGCGAAACTGCTGGTCACGTCTAATCATATGGGCGGTACCGTACGGTCTTAAGATATCGTTGTCAACATGTGTAACCTTACTTGCACATCATGCAAGGAGTCCACGTTGTGACAGAAGCACACACGGTCCAAGGAGCCCAGACGGTGGCTCGCGCGCCCGGGACTTCTCCGAGCCTTCAGCGAGCAGCGCCCGGTCCTTCGCTTGCAAGAGGTCGCCGACTACGCGGGCCTTCATCAGAGCACGGTCTTCCGCTACCTATCAGCGTTATCGACGGCTGGCTTCGTAGAACCGTTGAAGAGGGAGAGCGGCTACCGCCTCGGGCTTGGCGTCGTCGAGCTCGCGAGCGTTCCCTCAACACGATGGACGTTCGCAAGCACGCCATCACGGAGGCGGCTTCGCGACCACACGAAGCTCCTCACCAACGTGGCGGTGCTCTCGCACGGCGACGTGGTCCACATCGTGTCAGTCGCACCACCTGACATCCCGTACGTGTATACGGAGTTCGGGAGACGCGCAGTCGCACACTGCACCGCGCTCGGCAAGGCGATCCTTGCGCACATGGACGTCGGGGACGTTCTGGAAACGATCCGCGAATTCGGCTGGCGCCCGTACACCCCAAATTCGATCACCGACGAAGCGACCCTCATGTCGCAGCTCGAACAGGTTCGAACCCACGGATATGCCCTCGACCTCGAGGAGCGCCGGATCGGTGTCCGTTGCGTCGCGGCCCCGATATACGATCGCTCGCGTCAGGTCGTCGCGGCCATGAGCATGTCGACGCGCCGCGACCGACACTCCGAGCGGGTGATGCGAGACGAGTTAGCACCGGCCGTTGTGGCCGCCGCCGACCGCATCTCGTATCGGCTTGGCGACTCGGAGTCCGGCGCGTACCTGTGACGGCTTCAGACCTGGTCGTGATTACGGGCGCCGCGGGCCGAGTTGGGCGGGCGCTCGTCCCAGGTCTGCGCGCCCGCCACTCGCTCCGCCTTCACGCCCGGGGCTCTGACTTGAGCGGCCTGGTGCAGCCCGGGGACGAGACGGTGACCGGCGATATCGAGGACCTGAACGCGGCTCGGTCGATCGTTCAAGGGGCTCGTACAGTCGTCCACCTAGCCGGGGAATCCCGTGCCGATGCGACCTGGGAACAAGTGCTCAGCTCCGATGTCGTTGGTAGCAGATCGATCCTTGAAGCGGGCCGGCTGGAAGGCGTCTCCCGCATCATCTTGGCCAGCAGCAGCCATGTGACCGGTCAGTACGACATCGCCTGTGATTGGCCGATCCATGTCGGTCGTGCCATCGCACCTGACGGTGTTTATGCCGTCTCGAAGGCATTCGGAGAGGCACTCGGCGCCTCCTAGACGTGGGCCTTCGGCGTCTCGGTCATCTGCCTGCGTATCGGATGGGTCCTACCGAGCCCCCACGATGAGAAGTCACGTCGACTTTGGCTCAGCCATCGCGACCTCGTCCATCTGGTCGACCGGTGCATCCGATCGGATGTCCGGTACGGGATCTTCTACGGCGTCTCCTCACACGTTCGAGACCGGTATGACCTTACCGATGCGCACACATTCTTTGGATACCAGCCACGGGATACGATCGCTTAGCCGATCGCAGTCGGTCTGGCGGTTGTAGCGCTCGGTGAGGCGCTCGTATTGCTCGAACCCCGTGCCGGGCGGCTATCGACCTCGCGCACTCTTCGGGTAGATATCGTCGGAGCCGAGTTCAACGTCTGCGTCGCCCTTGCGCGGTTGGGTGTGTCCGTCGGCTTCTGCACGAAGGTCGGAGCCGATCCGTTCGGTGAGCGAATCCGCCGCCGCATGGAACAGCTCGACATCGACACCAGGGGACTCGTGGTCGCCCAAGACCGGCCCACTGGATTGATGCTGCGCGAGCCATCGAGCGGTCGCGCCAGGAGCATCCATTACTACCGGAAGGGGTCGGCCGCCTCGGCGCTCGACGAGGAGGACTGCCGTTCGGCCCTGTTGGCCTGTCGGGCGTTCGTCGTGTCGGGCATCACGATGGCACTGGGCGCCGGCCCGTCGCGGGCCGCCATCGCTGGCGCGCGCACGGCTCGTCAGACTGGGGCAGAGGTCGTCTTCGACCCAAACCTGCGTGCCAAAGCTCGGCGGCCTGCGCGCGATCCGCGCCGGCCTGTCTCAGATGCTCTCGCTGACGACGATCCTCAGCCTGGGCCTTGACGAGGGACAGGAGATTTTCGGAGGCGATGATCCTGACGAGATCCGTCGACGCGCGGCCGCTTTCGGCATTCGTGAGGTCCTGATCCATGATGGAGACCGCGGATGCTGGTTCGATGACGGGCTGACGATGGTGCACGAGCCAGCCGCTCCGAGCACCGTCGTCGACACCGTGGGCGCCGGAGACGCGTTCCTTGGTGCGTACCTCGGGGCGAGGCTGCTTGGAGGAGACCGAGCAGCGGCGGCCTGGCTGGCGAACCAGTTCGGCGCCCGCGCGACCGAGGCGATCGGAGACACCGCCGGCATCCCAGGCCGAGCAGAGGCGGCACGACTTCTTACCGCGGCGCTCGCGCTATCGCGACACCACCCGGGATGAGGGCGAAGCTGATCGCGGATACGCGCTGCCTGGTCGGCGAAGGCCCGATCTGGATACGTCGCCTGAGCAAGCTGCTGTGGACGGACCTTCTCGACACGCATCTACATCTCTTCCAACCGGCAACTTCAACGTGGGAGACGGTCGAGACGGCCGATCCCGTGATGACCGCCGTGGATACGAGCGGCGGCCGCCTCGTGATCGCTACCGCGACAACCGTCGCGTTGGCCGACGCGAGCTCCGGCGCCAGACCGCTCATCGTGCTACCGAACTCCGCGGTCCGCTTCAATGACGGCAAGGTTGATCACGGTGGCCGGCGGTGGATCGGCTCGATGTCGACGACTGGCCTATTCGGCCGGGGCCACCTGTATCGGGTGGACAATGGCATTGCCGAGATCGCCCTCTCATGTGTGAGCGTGTCGAATGGACTCGGCTGGAGTCCCGACGGCCTGACCATGTACGTTACCGACTCCGCAACGGGCAGAGTCGACGCGTTCGACTTCGACCCGATCCCCGGCACGATCTCAAGGCGTCGCCGCTTCGTGGCGATCGATCCGGCGGCCGGACGTCCGGACGGATTGGCGGTTGATGTCGACGGCGGCGTGTGGATCGCACTGTGGGGCGCTTCGCGCGTCGAGCGGTTTGACCCATTCGGGCGACCGACGGACCGGGTGGAGGTTCCCGTACGGAACGTCACCTCGTGCGCCTTCGGCGGGCTCGGCCTCGATCGGCTATACATCACGACCGCCGCCGTCACCGGCACGGCCGATGAACGCGCGCGGGGAGCAGGAGGACTCTTCGAGGTCGACCCGCACGTGTCCGGCCTGCCAGTCGGTCGCTATCGCGATCATCGAATAGAGGGTGCGAATGTCAAGCGAGCCCAGGTCGGCATGGTCGGTGCGCAGGGTCACGTGCGGATTTCACGGGTTTTGGCCACCCGGTTTCACGGCAAATGGCCACCCTGTTTCGCCGGAAGTGGCCACCCTGTTTCACGGGTAATGGCCACCCCCTCGGAGAGGTCGTCGGCAGCGCCGGCATGAGGCGCCCGGGACCCGTCACGCTCGCCTGGACTGCGTTCACACCGCCCCAGGAGAGATGCCGGTGCCCCGTCCCCATGCTGCCATGCGCAAGATCAGAGAAGCCCTGCGGCTCTGCCTCGCCGAGGGCCTGAGCCCGCGCCAGGCCGGCATCGCGACCGGCTTGCCCCGCACCACCGTCCGCCGCTACGTCGAGCGGGCCGCCGAGGCCGGCCTCGGCTGGCCCCTGCCACCCGATCTCGACGACCGCGCGCTCGAAGAGCAGCTCTTCGGCCGGGCGGCCCCGGCGCCGGCGGTCGTCGGGCGTCCCGTCCCGGACTGGGCGCTCGTCCACCGCGAGCTGCGGCGCAAGAGCGTGACATTGGCCCTGCTCTGGACCGAGTACCGGAGCGCCTGCCCCGACGGCTTCGGGTACACCTGGTTCACCGAGCACTACGGCGCCTGGGCCGGGCGGCTCGACGTCGTCCTCCGCCAGGACCACCGCGCCGGCGAGAAGCTGTTCCTCGACTTCGCGGGCCAGACGATCCCGATCACCGACCCCCTCACCGGCGAGATCAGCCACGCCCAGCTCTTCGTGGCCGTCCTCGGCGCGTCCAACTACACGTACGCCGAGGCGCTGCCCTCCCAGGCCGAGGTCCACTGGACGGCGGCCCACGTCCGGGCCTTCGAGTTCATCGGCGGATCGGTGGCCCTCCTGGTCCCCGACAATCTGAAGGCCGGCGTGATCAAGCCGCACCGCTACGAGCCGATCCTCAACCGCTCGTACGCAGAGCTCGCCGCCCATTACGGGTGTGCCATCCTGCCGGCTCGCCCCAAGAAGCCACGGGACAAGGCGAAAGTGGAATCCGGCGTTCTGGTGGCCGAACGCTGGATCGCCGCGGCCCTGCGCAACCGGACCTTCTTCTCGATCGCCGAGGCGAACGCGGCGATCCGCGAGCGCGTCACTTGGCTGAACAACCGGCCGTTCAAGAAGCTGGAGGGCTGCCGGGCGAGCCTGTTCGCGGAGCTCGACCGACCCGCTCTGCGCCCGCTGCCCGCGATCCCGTACGAGTACGCGACCTGGAAGACGGCCAAGGTCTCGATCGACTACCACGTGGACGTCGACCGCCACTACTACAGCGTCCCGTACACGCTCGTGGGCGAGCAGTCCGACGTCCGGGCATCGGCGCGCACGGTCGAGATCTTCGTCCGCGGCCGGCGGGTGGCGAGCCACCTGCGCAGTGCCGCCGTCGGGCGGCACACGACCACCTCGGCGCACATGCCCGAGTCCCACCGCCGGCATCTCGAGTGGACGCCCTCGAGGCTCGTCGCCTGGGGTGAGCAGACCGGACCCGCCACGGGCGCCCTCGTGGCCGCGATCCTCGCCAGTCGGCCCCATCCCGAGCAGGGCTTCCGCAGCTGTCTCGGGATCTTCCGGCTCGGTCGCCGCCACGGTCCCGAGCGCATGGAGGCCGCCTGTGCCCGGGCCCTCGCGGTCGGTGCCCTCAGCTATCGCAGCATCGACTCGATCCTGCGAGCCGGACTCGATCGGGCATCCCTGCCGGAGCCAGCTCCCGTCCGGGCCACCCGGGATCACCCCAACGTCCGCGGCCCCGGCTACTACGAGTGATCGGCATGGACCGTCACCGCGTCCGTCACGAAGGAGATCACGTGCTCACCAGTCCCACCCTCGACAAGCTCTTCGCGCTCAACCTCGCCGGCATGGCGCGGGCCCTCGCCGAGCAGCGCGAGACCCCGGCCTATGCCGAGCTGCCCTTCGAGGACCGCCTGGGGCTGCTCGTCGACCGGGAGGCGACCGAGCGCGAGAACCGGCGCCTCGAGCGCTATCGGCGAGCCGCCAAGCTCCGCCTGTCGGCGGCGATCGAGGACGTCGACTTCCGGGCCGCCCGGGGACTCGACCGCGGCGTGCTGCTCGACCTCGCGGCGTCACGCTGGGTGGCAGCCCGCCAGCAGGTCCTGATCACGGGTCCGACCGGTGTCGGCAAGACCTACCTCGCCTGCGCGCTCGCCGATGCCGCCATCCGGGCGGGCCACTCCGCCCTCTACCTGCGCGTGCCGCGCCTGCTCACCGAGCTCGCCACGGCACGCCTCGACGGGCGGCTGCCGCGCCTGCTCGCCGCCTGGGCCCGGATCGACGTGCTCGTGCTCGATGACTTCGCCCTGCAGCCGCTCACCGATGCGCAGGCAGCCGACCTGCTCGAGGTGATCGAGGACCGGGCAGGGTTGCGCAGCACGATCGTCACGAGCCAGCTCCCGGTCGCGCTCTGGCACGAGGGCCTGGGCGAGCCGACCGTCGCCGACGCCATCTGCGACCGCCTCCTGGCCGGCGCCCATCGGATCGAGCTCTCGGGCGCATCCCTGCGCCGCTCAGAGCCACGCACAGCTCAGGCAGCTCCGGTGACCGACGCGCCGGCGAGCCGCTCATGACGCCCAGGACCCCGCAGCGCGGCGCCCGGGCCGTGCCACACTACGCCGCCAGGAGCCCCATCACGCAAGGAGAGGAGGTGAGGATCAGGGGATGAAGAGGACGCCCCGCGTCGGCCGCTGACGCGGCCTCCGAGGGGGTGGCCAAAACCCCGATCCAGGGTGGCCATTTCGCGCGGACTGGCGTGGCCAATTCGGCGAAATACGCAGTCACGGTCAACGGGACGCTATGCTCCATTCGAGCCCCTCCTGTGCTGGTGGTCTGAACACTTCCAGCGTATGGATGGGGCTCCTTCTGTGCCGGCTCGCTCCAGCACAGACGTTGGGATGTTTACGCGGCGGCCTGAGATGCTTGCGATGATGTTGAGCGCCCGTCTACGCTGTGAAGTCTTGGGCGGCTGGTCGCAGACGGCATATCAGGCGACCCATTGGCAGCCCTAGACATGCTCGTGGGCGACCCTCCATCGATAGCAGATCCATTGGACTCAGGATGAATGAACCTCGGCCCGAGCCCCCGTCTCGGTCGTCCAGCGATTCTCTAGCACCCGCGGTCACGCGCGCCGCGTTGATCCTTGACGTGCTCGCAGACCGTGGCGGCGAGGCCGTTGGGGTGAGCGAACTTGCGCGACTGCTCCGGTTGCCCAAATCCTCCATCGCCAACATCTGCGGGGCGCTTGCTGACGCCGGCCTTGCGCGTCGCCTAGGAACCGGCTACTCCCTAGGCAGGAGACTGGCCGAACTGGGTGGCTCCTATCTCGAAACCGTCGACCAGGTCCGAGAGTTCCACGACCTCGCCGGGCAGCTTCCCTATGCGTCTGAGGAGACGCTCCAATTCGCCGTCCTCGATGGTTTGGACGTGACATACCTGGCCCGACACGACGGCCGTCAACCGGTTCGCCTGGCATCGGATATCGGTCGGCGACTGCCGGCGACTTCAACGGCGACCGGCAAGGCGGCCCTCGCGTCGCTCCCGGACGCCGAGCTTACGATGCGTCTCGAAGGCTTCAGCATGGTTCCGCGCCCGACTCGACGCGCGCATTCCAATATCGAGCAGCTTCTTGTCGACCTGGAGAACGTACGGCGTCGTGGATATGCGATCGATGACGAGGAAACCGCCGAAGGGATCCTATGTCTCGGTGTCGTTGTCCCTAGCCGAGGACGGGATGAAGGTCCGTTTGCCGCGAGCGTTACGCTCCTGAAGTCCCGAGCGACTCCCGAGCGGATCCCGATCCTGGTTGGCGAGCTTCAGAACCTGGCCAAGCGGCTCGGGGGTCCGCTACGCAAGTACAAGTGAAGCCATCCGTGGGCCCTCGCGACCGGTGCGACGCCACTCGTCAGCGGATTACATCGGAATCAGTGTTGTGGAGTAGGTGTTCCAGTTCGTCAGATGTTGGGAGACCGGCCATATCGCCAATAGCCGCGACAGCTGCCGCTCCGCATGCATTGGCTTGCCGGATCGCATCGGCAAGGTCCGCGCCTGCCAGCCGGCCGGCAATGAAGCCAGCACAGAACGCGTCGCCCGCCCCAATAGGGTCGAGGACCTGGCCCACCGCGAGGCCGCCGACTTGAAGTAGGTCATCGTCTTGATGCAAGACCAGTGCGCCCCCTGGACCCAGCTTCGCAATGACGGTGGTGACGCCCATGGCCGCGACCTCCCGAACCAGGAGCTCTGGGTCGTGAGTCGTGGTACCCGCAACTAGCGCCAACTCATCTGGACTTCCCAGGACGACGTCAACCTGATGCGCAATCCCACGTAGAGTCGTGGCCGCCTCCGCGTCGGACCAGAGCCGGCGACGGTGATTGATGTCCAGGCTGATCGTGAGCCCCGCATGTCTAGCGGACCTGACCGCATGGCCAACGGCGGCCCGTGCACTGCTTGAGATTGCAAGTGTCACCCCGCTGACATGTAGCCAGCGAGCTCCGAAGAAGTCTTCAGCTTCCGCCCTGATCACATCCTCCGGGGCCAGTCGCGAGCCAGCCGAACCCTTCCTTGCGTAGACGACTTGAGCAGGGCCTAGAGCGCGCCGTTCTCTGAACATCACGCCGGTCGGGGCCTTCGTATCTACGTATAGCTGAGTTACGTCGACGCCCTCGCCGCGGAGACCTCGCGTGACGGCGGTCCCAAAGCCGTCGTTGCCTACCCTTCCGAGGAAGGCAACGCGGCAGCCCAGCCGAGCCAACCCCACAGCGACGTTCGCTTCGGCCCCGGCAAGGTGCCGTTGGAAGTTGGTGGCCTCAGAAAGAGGGCCGACCTCGGCAGCAATGAGCGAGACCATGCACTCGCCGAGCGTGACCACGCCCGCCATCAACTTGGCCACTTGGAACGAGCTTCGGCCACGGCGGAAACAAGTTCTCGCGCTCGTGACTCGATGCCGACGGGCGCGCCGTCCCCCATCAGCCAGCCGCCTACGCCGACTGCAACCGCACCGGCTGCAACGAAGGCGCCAGCAGTGTGTAGAGAAATGCCGCCAGTCGGCACGAACGGGATCTCTGGAAAGGGTGCGCGCAGATCCCGCAGGTATGCGACCCCGTTCCACGAGGCCGGAAAGAGCTTTACGGCAGACGCCCCGGCGCGCCAAGCGGCGAGGACCTCCGTCGGGGAAAGGGCACCCGCAAGAATTGGAATCGAGCGTTCGCAGGCCCAAGCAATCAACGACGGATCAGTGTGTGGCGTTACGAGGAACGTGGCGCCTGCTGCCACGGCTGCGGCCGCCGAATCAATCGTCAGGACAGTCCCCGATCCGATAGCCATTCCGGTCCCGGCGCTGGCCGCGGCCGAGACTGCTGCGAGGGCTCCCCCCGTCGGTTCGTTGAGGGTAATCTCGAAGGCCGTCACTCCGCCCGCAGCAAGGGCACGGGCCACCAATGGCGCCGAACGCTCATCGATGCTCCGGGCAATCGCCACAACGCCGGTCTTGAGCACAGCAGCTGCCGGTGACTCGGGCCGGCCATACCTGGCTAGCCCGCCACAATTGTCACTGTTCGTTGTCGCGCACATGACCCGCACCCTCGTCGAGGTGGCCCGCTGAGATCGCCACCGTGAACCTTGACATGGCTCGTTGCAACTGGATATCGTTCAGTATATGGGACTTCGAACATCAGACTGCACGAACCCGCCTACCAACCCACTGGGCGAGACGGCCGAGTCCGCTTCCTTTGCCAGCCGAGTTCCAATGGAGACTTCGTGACGACACGCGGCCGTCTGGCCGACAAGGTCTGCCTCATCACGGGTGGTGGCTCGGGCATCGGGCGAGCGTCGGCGCTAGCGTTCGCCGCAGAGGGTGCGACGGTCGCGGTGGTCGACGTGGATGCTCAGGCCGCCGCGGCGACCGTGGCCATGATCGGGGAATCCAGGGGTCCGGCAGCCTGGTCACACCGGGTCGACGTGACCGATCCGGATGCGACCGTCGCCCTTGCCGACACGATCGTCGCCAGCCACGGGCGGATCGATGTCCTGTTCAACAACGCCGGCATCGCCGGGGTCGGCATGGTCCATCAAACGTCGCTGGAACTTTGGGACCGGGTCTTCGAGGTCAACGTGCGCGGCGTCTTCCTGATGGCCCGGGCTGTCGTGCCGCACATGATGTCGGCGCGTGCCGGATCGATCGTCAATATGTCGTCGACCATTGCCGAGATCGGTCTGGCCAACCGCGCCTCGTACGCGGCGTCAAAGGGAGCGGTCCTCGCGTTGACGCGCCAGATGCAGGCCGACTACGCGGTGCATGGCATCCGTGTGAACGCTCTGCTGCCGGGAACCATCCACACCCCATTCGTGGACCGCTACCTGGCCGAGAGCTACGACGACCCGGTGGCGGGACTCGAGACCCTCAAGCGGCGACAACTGACTGGCGACCTTGGTCGACCGGAGGACGTGGCCATGGCGGCGCTGTACCTGGCGTCGGACGAGTCGCGGTTCGTGCTCGGCTCCGCGATGTACGTCGACGGCGGCGTGCGGGGCGCAAGATGATGGCCCAATGCGCCTGATCAGCCTTCGAGTCGACGGCATCGAGCGACTCGGCGTCGTGCTCGCCGATGGCAGCGCCGTGGACGCCAATGATCTCGGTCCGCCTGTTCCACCGACCATGACGGCGTTGGTCGATGGGGGAGATGCGGCGCTCGCCGAGCTGCGGGCGGCCGTTGCGGCGGCGGCTCCGAGAACGGGACGCCCGATCGATGCGTTCGACCTGGCCGCGCCGCTGGGTCGCGTCGGCAAGATCATCGCGGTCGGCAAGAACTACCGCGACCATGCTGTCGAGGAGGGCGTGGCTCCCCCCTCCGAGCCGCTCCTGTTCGCCAAGTTCCCGAGCGCGGTCATCGGACCTGACGACGCCATCGAGTGGCGGGCGTCAGACACGTCCAAGGTCGACTGGGAAGCGGAGCTGGCCGTCGTGATGGGACGCCGTGCCAGGGACGTCCCGGCGGCGGCGGCCCTCGACCACGTTTTGGGCTATGCGTGCCTGAACGACATCTCGGCGCGCGACCTCCAGTTCGGTGACGGTCAGTGGACGCGCGGCAAGAGCCTCGACACGTTCTGTCCGGTCGGGCCGTGGTTGGTGACGGCCGACGAGGTCCCGGATCCCGCGAATCTTCGCATCCGCTGCTCAATCAACGGTCAGGCGGTCCAGGATGCGTCGACTCGCGACCTGGTCCATGGCGTGCCCGCCCTCATCGCCTTCTGCTCGCGCTTTATGACATTGGAACCGGGCGATGTCATTGCGACAGGCACCCCCGGCGGTGTCGGTGCCTTCCGTGATCCACCGTGGTACCTCGCCGATGGGGACGAGGTCGTGGTGGACATCGAGGGCATCGGACGACTCCGGAACCAATGTCGGATCATCGAGGAGTGAGCGGTCGCAAGCGACCGACTGGTGTGTCTGATCGCGCGCCGGCCGGCATCCGCCGCCGCTTGCCCCGGCCATCCGAGATCCTCCGGCTCATCGGCAGCCCAGACCGGTCGAAGTCCGGCCTGCAACAGCGTCTCGAGCGCTGTGCAAGCATCGACGATCTCCGGTCGATGGCCATGGGCCGTGTCCCACGGGCCGTCTTCGACTATGTCGATGGCGGCGCTGGCACTGAGGCGAGCCTGCGCCGAAGCCGCGACGCGTACGCACGAGTCGAACTGACGCCCCGGGTGCTGCGGGACGTATCAGCCGTGGATACAACGGTCGATATGCTCGGCCGCCGATCCTCGCAACCCTTTGCCCTGGCGCCAACAGGATTCACTCGGATGATGCACCACGTCGGGGAGCCAGCCGTAGCCGCCGTTGCAGCGCGGTCAGATGTCCCGTACGCACTGTCCACGCTGGGAACCACGAGTATCGAGGCCCTGGCCAGAGCGGCGCCTGATGGCCGGCACTGGTTCCAGCTCTACGTAAAACGCGAGCGCGACGATGCCGAGGACCTGATGCACCGCGCCGAAGCTGCAGGGTTTGACACGCTGATTCTCACGGTCGATACAGCCGTTGGCGGCATCCGTCGCCGGGAGATTCGAAACGGCCTCACCATCCCACCCAGACTGACGTTCAGGACGCTCGCTCAGATGGCCCTCTTTCCGCGCTGGTGGGTCAACCTGTTGACGACCGATCCACTGGCCTTCGCTTCTCTTGCCAACTCTGGGGGGACCATCGGCGATCTATTGACGCGCGTTTTCGATCCTGGCGTAACCACGAACGACATCGCGTGGATCCGGCAGAACTGGTCGGGTCGCCTGATGCTCAAGGGCATCCAGAGCGTGGCCGACGCCATGCTGGCAGCCGACCTAGGCGCCGACGCGATCGTGTTGTCAAATCATGGCGGTCGACAGATGGACATGGCGCCAGTGCCATTGGAGGTGTTGCCACAGGCGGTTGCCGCCGTCGGCGATTGGATCGAGGTCTACGTCGACGGCGGGATCATGAACGGCACGGACATCGTTGCGGCGCTCGCGTTTGGTGCACGCGGCGTGCTGGTCGGTCGGGCGTACCTCTATGGCCTCATGGCAGGCGGGGAGGATGGGGTCGCTAGGTCGGTCGCGATCCTCGAGAAGGAGATACGCACAACGATGCAGCTGATGGGCGTGGAGTCGGTAGCTAAGTTGACCTCGGATCTGGTGCGACTCCGGCCGAACTAGGGCGAATGGCGCCCAGCAGGCCGGTGGACCTGCCGGCGTCCCGGATCTGTTCCCGTTGACCTGAGTTGAATTGGCTCGAGGATCTCTCGCCCCGGCCAAAACCAAGTCATAGGCGCGAACCCGGGCCCCGTCCAGCTCATGCGACCGCCGACTCGTCATCCTCCGTCGCAGAAAAGAAGCTGGCAAAGCGCCACATCCTGGCGCCGATGAGCGCCGTGGCCAGGTCGGCTTCCTATTACCGTGAGGCGCTCATGGAGGCTGCGGACGCCATCGCCCAGGTTGAGGTCCCCGAAGCCCAGCCCGTTCCGCGACGCCGCCGCTGATCAGGCCCGCACCGCGACCGCCGGTACTCGCCGGCTGTCGCGAGTCGATCCACAGGGTTCAGTCCGGCTGGCGCCCGGTGCGCGCTACCCGCGGCGCGAGGGGTGGGGTTCATCGTGGCCACCAGTGGGGACTATCTCACGGACCTGAGCAACCGGTGCCGTTCCGCGTCTGCGTTTTGTGAGTCTTCGTGACTCCGACTGAGACGCTCGCGACCAGTGGATGTCGGGTGTCAGGGTCGCGACATCAGAGCGAGGTCGGGGCCGGCCGAGAGGAGGTTCGGCCGGCCCCGATCATGCTGGGTGCGGTTAGAGTGACCAGTCACAAGCAGGAGGCTCGCGTATGGCTCGTCGGAGCCCCGGACGCACGGACTACACCCTGTACCGATCAAGGACGCGCAGATCGATGTCAACGCCCAAGCCCGGACCTTGGGGCACGGGCATCCTTCCGTCCGTCCCGAGCATTGATTCGTGTCCGATCGGCTCCGTGCCGAGCTCCTCGCGCAGCAGGTTTGGAATGACCATGGTCTCAAGCGAGTGGAAGTTGATGGCGGCTGCGCCCAATTGCATTGTCGCCGCTAGGCAGACAACCCCGGAAAACCCGATGTGGGGCGCGAAGTAGCTGTCGAACGCATGGGCGAGGAGGCCGATCTTGCGGGTCTCCGTTATGCCACCGGCTCGAGAGACATTCGGCTGCACGAAGGCCAGGCTGCGCGATGAAACCAAGTCTCGGATGCCGTGCGTCGTGTACTCGCTCTCGCCTGCAGCAAGCGGCAGTTCGGCCGAACGTGCGAGGAGCTGGTATCCCTCGCGGTCATGCGGGGGAATGGGCTCCTCAAGCCAACCGATGTCGAACTCGGCCGCCCGTCGACTGAACTCGGTCGCCTGCCACACGCTGTAGCCCCAATTGGCGTCGACGTAGAGCTGGACTGCCGATCCCACGATCGACCGGACAAGGGCTACTTTCTCCAAGTCTGCTTGGACGTTGCCGCTCAGCTTTAGCTTGATGGCGTTGAAGCGTGACTCGGCCAATCGCTCTGCTTCGGCACGCGTCTCGTCGAGCGACCCGACCATGATGGACGACGCATATGCCGGAAGGTGGGTCCGGCCAACGCCGCCAAGCAACCGGTGGATCGGTTGGCCAAGGCTCCGACCCATGATGTCCCACAGGGCGATGTCGATACCGGCGATTGCCTCGACCAACATCCCGCCGCCTCGCCCGGACAGCGAACCATTGAGGTCCGCCCAGATGGCCTCGACGTCGAAGGGATCTCGTCCGAGGACCCGCGGTGCGAGGAGATCCATGACGATTACGGCGTAGGACTTCGGCGTCCATCGCCCAAGGACTTCACCCCATCCCACGACTCCATCGTCGGTTTCTACGCGCACTAGGACGAGCGACACGCTCGACTTCGAGTCCTGCGCGGTGCGCATGACCCTCTTCAGTGGGGCAGTGAGGGGTATTGCCTCGACGGACTTGATCTTCATCAAAGGCCCACGTGACGGTGGCGATCCCACCAGATTTGAAACGAGGACGCAGCCTCATGGCTGGTGCCTTTCCGCTCATCCTGCGCCTCGACCGGGCGGCTCAGGCTGACAGTCGGATCCCGAGGCGAATTGCGAGTGCGTCGGTCCTCTACGTAATGCCCCACAGGCCGACCCGATATGCCAGGTTCCACGACAAATAGCCCGCCAGCACCTTGGGATACGTCGATGGGGAACGCCATGGTTGATGCTGTCGTGACGTATAGCTTGTCCAGCGATTGCCCTCCGAAAGCACACGACGTGACATACGGCACTGGCAAGAACACTTCCTCACTCAGTCTCCCGGTCTCGTCGAACCGCTGTATCCGAGAGCCACCCCACAGGGCGATCCAAACCCCGCCGTCGACATCGACCGCCAGACCATCTGGCCGTCCGATCCCTTCGTCTATTAGAACGAACGAGCGCTGTTCAGAGATGCGGCCCGACTCCTGATGGAAGGCGAATGCGTGCACTTCGCCAGCCGCGGAGTCGGTGAAGTACATCGTCGCGTCGTCTGGGCTCCATCCCAGTCCATTGGCTACGGACACGCCGGAAAGCATGATGTCTGCGTGCCCCAGCTCGATGCGAAGCAGGTGACCTTGGCCCGGTGCCCCCGTCGTGGATTTCGTCCCGACCCAGAACCTTCCATCGGGTCCACAAGCACCATCATTGAAGCGGACGTCCGGGGGCCCAAGAGCAGCCTGCGGCTCAAGTCGTGCCGCGAGGAGGTCGATTCTGGTCGCGGTCGCCACGACGAGTCCGCCGTCGTCAGTCTCGCCCAGGGCCATGATGGGGGTCTCAGATCGCAGCGTCTGCCAGGTACCGGAGGTCTCGTCCAATACGTGGACGTGGGGTTGAAGGAGGTCGGTCCAAAGGAGCCGGGCAAGGCGCGATACCCAAAGTGGCGCTTCGCCAACGAGGCAGCCTGAGTCCGCTACAAGGTGCGCCCTCACGGTCGTCCAACCATCTCAGAGTTCCCGTCAATCGGGACGTAGCCCAGTCGAGCTCGAGCGTCCGTCAGGTCGTATCTGGCCGGAACCTGCGCTGAGATGCCGTAGAAGGTGCCGTGGCCGATATCGGCTTGGATACAACGATCCACGAGGTGTACGAGGTCCCTGGGACTCAGCCAGAGCCGCTCAGACTTGGCATCGTGAGTGCTCTCGAGCACCCACCCGATCCTCAGGCTCACAACGGACAAACCAAATGCCCATGAGTAGTAAGCACCGAGCGCTTCGCCCACGACCTTGGAGACTGCGTATGGACCGTCAGGAGCGAGCGGTCGCCCGACATGGATCGGCCAGTCCTCGGCTAGGTCGTACTGTCCAGTGACATGGCTGCTGCTGGCAAACACAACACGAGCCACACCCTCGAGCCTCGCTGCCTCGAATATCGCCTGAGTGCCGATGATGTTGGGTCTGAGGACGTCCTCCCACGTTGCGTGGGCGCGCGACTCGCCTGCCAAGTGCACGACGGTCCGTGCTCCGCGGACGATCGCCTGGGCCGACTCGAGGTCCGAAATGTCGCCGGCGACGGACTGGTCTGAGGCTTCCAACAAGGGTCCGAACTCACCCCGACGGGAGTGCAGTCGGAGCATGTGTGACCTCCGTAGGCCTGGGATCAGCAATCGGCCGACGGATCCAGTGGCTCCTGTGACAACGACCAGCCCCGACGAGCTCACAGATAGGCACCCGACTCGGAGTCTCCGAGTCGATAGGAGATTCGATCGGCTGCGGCCCGAACAGCCGGCGCGAGTTCATCGCGCAGCGACTGCTGGGAACGTCGGTCGAGCCGAGTCGACAGGCTGATGCTCGCCACCACTCTGTGTGAACGATCGAAGATCGGAGCAGCGACGCAGCAGATTCCCGGGCGCCGCTCCTCATCGTCGATGGCATATCCGTTCGCGCGAATGGTCTCTAGCTCCCGTTTGAGTGTCTCGGCATTGGTGATCGAGTTCGCTGTGTAGGGCCGCCAACCGAAGGCCTCGACTGCTGCTAGGACCTCGTCGAAGTCCATGTTCGCCAAGATGGACTTGCCGAGTGCCGTACAGTGCGCCGCCGCTCGTCTGCCGAACTCCGTATAGACATATGGAACGTCCGGCGGGGCCATGGACACGATGTGGACGACGTCCCCACGCGAGAGCACGGCGACATTGGTCAGCAGCTTCGTCTCATCCCGGAGCTGAACCGCCTCAGGTATCGCGTGCTTGCGAACGTCCATGCCGTTGAGGGCGACGCTCGCGAGTTCGACGACGCCCAAACCCAGGCGATACCCGCCGGCTTCGGATGCAGGTTCGATGAAGCCAGCACCGGCAAGGGCAGAAATGTGGCGAAAGACCGTACTGGGATGGAGCCCTGAGTATTCAGCAAGATCCTGCAGGCCCAGCACTGGGCGTTGCTCGCTGAACGCGGCAAGGAGTCCGAGCGCCCGTACCACCGTCTGCGCCCCTGGGACGGACTTACTGTTCGGCACCTAGTCCTCCACAATATGCAAGTAGATTTCACATATTGACAGTAGCAATTCATGAAGCCTAGTGTTCGACCGCATGATGACACATCGGTCGCAGTTCCGGGGCGTCTATGGGGTCCTTCCCACGCCCTTCTCCGCTGACGAGTCCATCGACTTCGCGAGCCTCCGCCGGTGTGTCGAGTTCTGCATTCGCGCCGGTAGCCACGGCCTCGTGGTTCCGGTGAATGCCAGCGAGTTCACGACATTGAACACCGCCGAGCGCAGGAGGATCGTCGAACAGGTCACGGGCACGGTCGGTCGCCAGATCCCGGTCGTCGTTGGTGTCTCAGCGGAGACCCTGGACGTCGCTGTCGACTTCGCATCGCATGCGCGAGCGACAGGGGCTAGCGCCGTGATGGCGATGGCCCCACTCCGTAATCCGCTTCCTCCTGACGCCATCCTCGATTACTTCGCGGCTATCGCGGCGGTTTTCGAAGGTCCTGTATTCATTCAGAGCTATCACGGTTACCCGGCTTCCCAGCTACCAATCGAACTGATGGCACACATCATCACGACCGTGCCGGGAACGTGGTATGTAAAGGAGGAAACCTTTCCTGCCGGTCAGCGGATGACGGAGCTGCAGGCCTCAGCCGGGGACGCGCTTGCTGGGGTCATGGGCGGAATGGGAAGTCGGTACGTGCTTGATGAGTTCGCGCGTGGAGCGTGCGGAACCATGCCGGCGTGTGAAGTCATCGACGCGCACGTAACTCTGTGGGAGGCCCTCGAAGACGGCCGCGCTGCGGAAGCCGCGTCGATTCACGACCGCCTCCTCCCGCTGCTCAACTTCGAGCAACTCTATGGACCCCTCGCCTACAAGGAGGTCCTGTTCCGACGCGGGGTGATCAGTTCCGTCCACAGACGCGAATCGGCCGGGAGGCGCTTGGATCGATTTGATGCCGCCGAACTCACACGAATACTCGCCAACCTCGAGCCCCTCCTCTCGGATCCTTTGACCACAAGCAGTCGTGATCGCGTGGAGTCGCGGCGGTGACGAGCCATGTGAGTAGCACGGCCACGTTGCGCGGCAAGTCGCTCGGCAGCCCAGGCATCACGCTGAAGGGCGACTCGTGAGCGGGCTGCGTCCCCTGCGGGTCTCGGTGGCATATCTCGGCCAGCGCCTCGATCAGATCTCGGATGGCCCGCGATGGCCGTACATCCTCGTCGGACCGGCATTCCTCTTAGTCCTGATCGTTAGTGTCTGGCCCCTGGTTCTCGCCATTGGAATCAGTCTCACGGACTACGTCCTCACCAGGCCGAACGACGAGCGTCTGTTTGTAGGGTTGGACAACTACGCCGCGGTCCTGGCAAATCCGGTGTTCCAGCGGGTCCTTGGAAACACCGTCAGGTACGTCGCCATAGTCGTCAGCGGGCAATTCCTCTTTGGCCTGGCGCTGGCCCTCTTGATGAATCGTGCGACGAGGCTCGACGCGTTTGCTCGAGGGACCTTGCTCTTGCCATGGGCCGTGCCTGGCGTGCTTGTTGCCCTGATGTGGGCCTGGATATTCGACTGGAGATCGGGGTTCCTCAACGGGGTTCTTCAGTCGGTGGGCGTCATCGATGCCCCGGTCGCGTGGCTGGCTGACCCCGCGACTGCTCCGGCAGCGGTGATGGTGGCCGCGATCTGGTCAGGCTATCCGTTCTTCGCCGTCCTTCTATTGGCCGGGCTTCAGGCGATTCCAAGAGACCTCCACGAGGCCGCATCTGTCGATGGCGCTAGCGCTCCGCAGCGGTTCTGGTCGATCACGCTTCCGTTACTGATGCCTTCAATCTTCATCAGCACCGTCCTGATGGTCATCTGGACGTTCCAGTCAGCCGACTTGATCTACGTCCTTACCGGCGGTGGGCCTGGGTACGCGACTGCCGTTGTCGGCTCCCACGCGTTCAGCATCATGTTTCGCCAGCTTGACTTCGGCGTTGGGTCTGCGATCGGACTGATGATGGTCCTCGTCAGCCTGGTCTTCGCTGCTGCATATGTGCGCGTCTCCGGTGTGCTGCGGCAGTAATGCGAAGGCCTACATCTCTCCTGCGGTACTTGCTCTATGCGGCGGCGTGCGCGTTCGCGCTGACGCCGATCGCGTGGATGTTCATTGGCTCAGTCAGGCCAGACCCGACAGTCGCGCTGTCGTGGGACGAACTCACCCGATTCACACTGGCCCACTTCGAGGAGCTCTTCTTTCGAACGGACTTCCCGCGACTGTTCGCCAACTCGCTCATGGTTATGGCGCTCACAGTGATCGTGACGCTTGCGATGTCGGTTTCTGGTGCGTACGCGCTGTCGCGCTTTCGATTCCGCGGACGGGCGGTCCTTGTTGTCGCCTTCCTGCTCACGCAGATGATCCCCTCGATCCTTCTGTTGGTCCCCCTCTACGTGATGCTCCAGGCGGCCGGCCTCTTGGACTCCCTTTTCGGACTGAGTCTTGGGTACGTGGCGTTTTCGGTGCCCGTCGCGGTCTGGCTGATGAAGGGCTACTTCGATGCAATTCCGATTGCCTTGGAGGAAGCGGCACGCGTAGACGGCGCAAGTCGTCTGGGCGCGATCCTGCACGTCATCATCCCGCTCTCGTGGCCCGGTATCGCCGCCACGGCCATCTTCGTTGCCATCACCAGCTGGAACGAATTCCTGTTTGCCGCCCTGTTCACGTCGGGAACCGACAGCCGGACATGGCCGGTCGGGATGCAGCTATTCATCGGCGAGTTCGAACTCAAGTGGGGAGTGCTCACGGCTGGCGGCGTGCTGAGCACCCTGCCTGTCCTCGTGTTCTTTGTCCTCATCCAACGAAGGCTGGTCGACGGCCTGGCCGGACGAGGAGGAGGTGTCGTTGGCTGAAGTGGACCCACATCCGTGGAAGCGCTGCCTCATCTAGTGACAAGACCAACATCAGAAGGGAGCACATACCAGTGAGCATCTCAGGCACAGGCCGCGAAGCAAGGCGGCTCAGATTCAGTGGCCTGGTCGTAGCTCTGGCGTTGGCCGCATCGGCGTGTGGCGGCTCGGCCACAGGGTCGGCATCGCCCGAGCCGGTCGGTTCCTCGCAGCCAACGGCCGACTCCTCGACCCCACCCGAAGCGGTAACGATTGAGTTCTGGCACACCTACGGCGAATCGGCAATCCCGTGGGTGGACGAGCAAGCGGCACTGTTCAAGGACAAGTTCCCTTGGATCACTGTCGAGCAGGAGCCGGTGCCCTCTGATGTTTTCATGACGCGACTGATCACCGCGCTCCAAGCCGGAGGTGGGCCAGACGTCATACTTACGTCCCGGGATCAAATCGCCCCGCTGGTCGCCGCCGAGGCCCTCTTGGACATCTCAGCTCCGATCGCGGAGTGGGAAGACCGCGAACAGATCCCCGAGGAAATGTGGGCGGGCGGAAGTCTCGACGGAGCAATCTACGGCGTGCCGATCCAAACCTACCTCGAGTGGATGTACTACCGCAAGGACCTGTTTGACGAAGCCGGCCTCGCCCCTCCCACGGATTGGGACAGCATGCTGGCCGGCGCGATCGCCTTGACCGACCCGGCCCAGCAACTGTATGGGTTCGGCATGCGCGGCGGGTCCGGTGGCGACAGCCAGATTATGCAATGGGTCGAGGCCAACGGTGGGCGGATCCTCGATGATGAGGGGAATGTCGTCTTCGACAGCCCGGAGACCGTCGGCGCGATCCAGTGGTTCAGCGACCTCAAGACGAAATATGGGGTTGTTCCGCCGAGCGCAGTGACGGACGGTTTCCAAGAAGTCTTCGCCGCTTTCGAGGGTGGAAACACGGCCATGCTCATCCATCACACCAGCTCAGCACAGCGGGTCCGCGACGCGCTCGGCGACAAGGTCCTGTCGATTCCCATTCCTGCTGGTCCGGTGAAGCAAGTCGGATACGTTGATCCTGCTCTGCAGTCCGTCATTTCGACCTCCGAGAACAAGGAGGCCGCATTCGAATGGGCTCGCTGGTGGGCCGAGCTGGACACGCAGTCCTACTGGTTCGACAAGCTTGGCTATTGGCCGACCCGCCTCGACACTGCCGAGCAGACGGTGGCGAACAACCCGTTCTACGACGCCGCTCGGGAGACACTCGAGAAGTCGGCCACGAGAGGGCCGAGTTTCCCCGAGTACAGCGAGTGGCGAACGGCGTCAGTGATTCCGACGTTCCAGCAAGTCCTTTTGGGCGAGCTAACGCCGGCCGCCGCAGTCACGCAGATGGCTGAAGCATTGAAGCAACTTCGCGACTGACTCGACGTGGCCGTTTGAGTGTGAGCCAATGCACTTGAACGGCCACGCCCGCGCGGAGACCGCAACGCCGTTTGGTGGCCCGCGCAGAAACTGGATGCAGATAGTGAGGCTGTGGTAGGGCCGTGGATACCACATCCCTACCACAGCCAAGCTACGAACCGAGGACGGACTTGCAATCGATTCGTGCGACTCGCCACCTTGAAGCGACGCCTGGTTGGGCGCTGCTGGAGAGAAATCTCCTGGACCTCATGACGAAGTCCGTCGCGGTTTTCCTCGAACGGTACACCGCGCCCGACGGGCGTCTGATCTGGGGTGACCTGCTTCCGGACCATGCGAACGGAACCAATAGCGCCGACGACTTCTATGAGCCTTTCTACAACTGGCCGTTGCTATACGTTCTGGGCGGAGGCGATGAACTACTCAGCATCTCGAAGCGGCAATGGCATGCAGTCACTGAGCAGCTTGAATCCCTAGGCGTGCTGAGCCGAGGCTTCCTTCGGTACGGTGATCAGCTCCACCTCAGCGAGGCCTACAACTTCTTTCGCTTCTTGTGTCTCGCGGATCCCGAGGATGCAGTCTTGCGCGACGCGGCGATCGGGATCGCCAGGATGTATCTCGGAGACGACCCAGAGGCACCGAACTTTGATCGCGCTGTCGGGCACATGCGAGCACCAGTCACTGGTAGCGACGGCCCGAGGTTCGCTCTCTTCGGAGGCGAGCATCCCAGCTATCCGTGGAGGGGCGGTCAGTCCGCCCGCTATGGACTGCCGTTCACGGATGTACCTGGCGTCGGGAGCTACGAGGACTTGCGGGACCCCGGGTTAGCCCGCGACATGGGCGAGACGATGGCGCAACGCATGGCATTTGGCGATGTGCCGATCAATCTGTTTGTGACGAGCCTGGTTTCCAATGCGTATCTCTTGACCCAGGAAGACACATATCGTGAGTGGGTCCTCGGCTTCGCTTCCAAGTGGGCTCGGCTGGCGGACGCGAACGGCGGGATTGTCCCGGACAACGTCGGCCCGAGCGGCATGGTCGGCGAGCTGATCAGCGGCAAGTGGTATGGCGGCCATTACGGCTGGACTTGGCCACTCGGTTTCTACGTCGTCCAACCGGCGCTGCAAGTTGGCGGATGTAACGCGGCATTGCTGTCGAGAGATGCGAGCTACCTGCAGCTCCCGCGGGCCCAGTTAGATGCCGTGATGGAACGAGGGCAACTCCTTCGTTTCGCAGACTCGGAAATGAGCCTGCCGGCATTCTGGACGCACGAGGAACGCTCGCTGTCTACCGATACCAGGACGTTCATGATTCCGTATCGGCATGACGACTCAGGCTGGTTCGACTACCAGCCACCCCAGGTCGCCTTGGTCGCTAGCCTGTGGGCGAGTTCTCACCAAGCGGCTGACTGGGACCGGCTCATCGACCTGCGATCGAAGTGCGGCTATGACTGGACGCCGGTCTATCCGTTCTTCACGAAGAGCGGCGGCCATGAACAACCGTGGATCGAGTACCTCGACGACCGGAACCCCAACTACCCCGAAGCCATCCTATCGCTGACCCACGCAGCGGTGTGTGAGCAGATCCGGTCAATACGTGGTGACACAGGCGACATGCGCTCCGTGGAGGCGTCGAACATCGATGACGCCGTCCATCAGTGGCAGTACGTCAACCCGGTCCTGACTGAGGCCCTGGTGCAGCTCACCATGGGAGGTCCACAGCCCATCTACTACGGTGGCCCACTGGTAACCCCGCTTCGTCACTTTGACGCCGAACGCAGGCGGCCTGGGTTGCCACGCGATGTGGCGGCGCTTGTGGAACAAGTGGACTCCGAGGGAGTAACCGTCCTCTTGGTGAACCTCAGCGCATTCGAAGAGCGACATGACGTCATCCAGGCTGGCGGCCTGCGGGAGCATTCCATCCGCTCCGCCAGTCACGATGTCGCAGTTGAAGCGTTGCCCCCAGCCCACTATCCAGGGCCGACTCTTACGGATCGACTTCAGACCACTCTGGACCAGCCCGTCATCCTCCAAGTCGAAGCCCCCTATCTTCAGGTCGACCTACCCCCTGCGACGCAGGTCCGGATTCGACTGGAGATCGATTGGGGGGCGAGCGAACCCACATACGCGTTCCCATGGCAGGCGGGGGACCAACACACCCCGGATACGCGCCGAGCTCGGCTATCGAACACGGAGGTGGTCAGGAGAGATGACTGAGGGATTCGAGGTACGCCGGAGACCCGAAGATGGCAATCAACCGATACAAGCATCGCCTGGGGCGGTTGACGCCTCCGTTGCGCTGCTGAGCGATGTCAGCTCGGCTGCGGTGGCGACGGTCCTGGACAGGCTTGGTGTTCGACGCTCCTTCATCCGAGGTCCGGTGCCACGCCGCCCTGGAGCTCACATTGCAGCCCCTGTCGTCACACTCCAGTTCATGCCTATCCGCGAGGACCTCCTCAAGCCGCTGCCCGGAGAGGAGGAGGAAGCACTCACAAGGAAGACCGCACTCTGGGCGGTCATGGACGTGGTCGGAGATGGCGACGTGCTCCTGGTGGCAGCCGATGGTGACCGTGAAACGGGTTGCCTCGGTGAGATGCTGATCACTTACCTCGAGGTTCGTGGAGCGAGCGGCCTCATCGTCGACGGTTGCATCAGGGACTGGCCCCAAGTTCAAGCGCTGGACCTGCCCGTCTGGACCACTGGCCTTACGCCTAACCACGCGCGCCAAGGCACGAAGTTTCCATGGGCATACAACGTGCCCGTGGCTTGTGGTGGGGTCTTTGTGCACCCTGGCGACATCGTGGTTGCCGACGATGACGGGGCGGTCATCATTCCTCGCGCGATGGCAGGCGAGGTCGCAGCCGGCGCCCGCGAGAAGGAGAGGACTGAAGAGTTCAGCCGACAACGCCTTCGAGGCGGCGGCCAACTCCAGACTTACTACCCGCTCGACGAAGCAGGGCGATCAGAGTTTGAGCAATGGCGGGCAGGTAGTAGCCGGTCATGACCGTGGAGCCCGCAACCTTCCGTCGACGGCGGACATGGGCACCGCTCAGTTGCAGGGCACGATGCAAGTCTGATCAGGGATCCGATCCATGTCCGCCGAACTGAACCCCATCTTTGACCTCACCGGCAGAGTCGCTGTTGTTACCGGTTGTCGTCGCGGCATCGGTTTGGCCATGGCCGAAGCCCTTGCTCTCGCTGGGGCGGACATCATCGGTGTAAGCAAGGAGCTTGAGGCTTCTGGTAGCGAGGTGGAGAGTCGCGTTCGGTCGCTTGGTCGGTCATTCCTGCCGCTCCAAGCCGACTTCGCCGACCGCCGTGAAGTTGCGAATGTCAAGCGAAAACAGGACCACCGTGATGGCGTAAAGCAGGACCACCTGGACATGGCGTGGACCTGGGTTAGTCGAGCGTTGGCGACTCCTTCGATCGGTCGGGGTTGAGCGTGACGGGGGTCTCGTCGAGCCGGCCCTCGCAGGCGGCAAGGCTCTGGCGGAAGCGATACGACGAGCCCCGGAACTCGAGCAGGTGGCAGCGGTGGGTCAGTCGGTCGAGGAGCGCCGCGGTCAGCCGCTCGTCGCCGGCGAAGACGGTCGTCCAGTCGGCGAACTCGAGGTTGCTGGTGATGATCAGGGCACCGCGCGTATAGCGGTGGGCGAGCAGGGTGAACAGCAGCTGGCTCTGGTCGGGATCGAGGCGGACGAAGCCGAGCTCGTCGCAGATCAGGAGGTCGAGCCGATCGAGCGCCGCCTCGAGCTTCGACAGGCGGTGTTCGGCCTGGGCCTCGGCGAGCTCGGTGACGAGCCCGGCGACGGTCACGAAGCGGACCCGCTTGCCGAGCCGGCAGGCGGCAAGGCCAAGGGCCGTGGCGACGTGCGTCTTGCCGGTGCCCGGCGGGCCGACCGCGAGGATCACCTCGCGCCGGGTGAGGTAGGCGCCCCGGGCAAGCTCGGCGACGAGCGGCGCGTTGAGCGCCGGGAGGGCGCCGAAGTCAAAGCCCGACAGCTCGTGGACCTCGGGGAAGCGCGCCGCCGCGATGCGCGTCCGCTCGACGCTCGCGTCCCGGCCGGCGACCTCGGCGCTCAGGAGTGCGGCCAGGAACTCCAACGGCCCATGGCCGGCGGTCGCCGCCTCGCTGGCGAAGCGTACGGCCTGGTTGGCCATCACCGGCAGGCGCAGACGCTTGGCATGGGCGTGGACGAGCAGCTCGGGGACGAGCGCGCTCATGCGCGGGACCCGAGCTGCTCGTCCACGCCCATGCCAAGCG
>Ga0163151_10001893_pt1 | contig 34064 bp, 26 predicted proteins | sample OliLakLV19MP5IB2_FD_145596 | JGI IMG/M metagenome (GOLD analysis project Ga0163151, IMG submission 145596) | Freshwater microbial mat bacterial communities from Lake Vanda, McMurdo Dry Valleys, Antarctica - Oligotrophic Lake LV.19.MP5.IB-2 | ecosystem: Environmental > Aquatic > Freshwater >... | reverse complement strand
AAACTTTATACCGATGGTTCAAAAATATTTGGGGTATCGAACCCCAAATATTTTTACCCAAGAACTTCGCTCAGGATCACATTACCCGATTTGAAAACATACTTGACACAGTTTATTTTACACTACCCTCCTAAAAGAAATTTCCGTCAAAAATGACTTTATTTCTGTTTTGAACTGTTTTCGCCATTTGCCTAAAAGAAATTAACTGATTTCAAAGCGAAATATTTTGAAAAAAAATGTTTTCATTTTCCATTTGGGTGAAAACCCTTGTTTGTTTTCACAAAATTCTCCTAAAAGAAATTTTCTTCAAAAATGCCATTATTTCTGTTTTCAACAGTTTTCGCCATTCGCCTAAAAGAAATCAACTGTTTTCAAACCGGAATATTTTGAAAGTAAATGTTTTCATTTTCAATTTGTTGTAAAACCCCTGTTTTTTGACCAAATTCTCCTAAAAGAAATTACACCGTTTTTGTCTTATAAAGTTGGAAACAAAAGTAGCACACTAAAACCGCTTCGTTTTCTTAATTTTTGATACCTGAATTTCTTTTAGGGGTTTCTTGCCTTGTTTCACCCATTCCTCCAGTTCTGATTTCAAGAAATATACTTTTTTATATGGTTTATAAAAGGGTATGGCCCGGCGGCTGGTGTATCCATAAATTGTTTGGATGGCAAGGTTTAGATATACGCTGGCTTGCTCTATTGAAAGCATATTGGGGTTGTTTTCCTCTGCAGACTGCGTAAATGCGTATTTGTTCTTTTTATTGGTTTCAATGGTGTTAGCGTTGTTTTCATCAGTTTTTTCGGGGGTTGTGTTGTTTTCCGATAGCAATTTTTTGTTTTCCGCAGTTTTCTTCAAGTTTCCGGTGTTATCAGTAGGAATCGGGTGCTTTTCATTTGTTTTCAGATGTTTTCTGATAAAAACATCTGCCATTTCCGGAATGGATGTGTTTTCGAAGTAATTTTTATATTTTACCATTAATGCCTGAAGAAAACTTTCGTATTGTTTTCCTTCGCTGTTGAAATTTGCTGAAAACTGGTGTTCAAGAAAACCTTCAATTTGCATAATATCAAGAACCATTAATTTTAAAGTAAAGAAGAAATCAAAGTTTTCATCCTTTCCGTTTTGAAGAATACAGTTTTCATTATATGCGATTAAATCAAAACCAATTGCGCCGTTTGGGTGCATGAAATATTCAGTGTAGGGTGGGTTGTTTGGGTCTTTCGCATATTGCTCGTAGGATGCCAACAATGTTTTTTTGCCTTCGAGGTATGTTTTCATGTTTTCGCTGTATGCAACGGTAACTATTTTCTTTAGCCAGAGGATGGTTTTTAGTTTCCATTCTGTTTGTTCAATGAGCTCGCGAGGGTGATTGGACCATTGATTACAAAGGTCGGTGTAGATGTAGCCGGTGTTTATGGCAAAAGTGTGGTGGAGGTCATTTTTTAAATGTGTTTTACTATTCATTGTTGTTTTGGGGTGTTTAATATTCCGGTAATTATTTTTGCTTTATAATAAATCTAACCATCCAAAATCCCTTTTTGAAAAGCCTCAAGAATTGAATAGGCGTATTCAACTTCAACATCTAAGATTCTGGCCCATTCTTTTGAAATCTTTGATTTTGAGGCGGTATTTAAATTTGATGTTAATACCTGATGTATTTTTTCGGCAATTTTTTCTGATTTATTTAGAAATATTTTTGATTTTCTTCCTAAAACTTCCGCGGCAATAATTTTTTGGTCAAAATTATCTTCAGGGAATGTATCATTATAAAATTCCACTATTTCGTCAAATGCCAATTTAAAAAAGTGCTCAATTATTTTAATGATATCGGCAAGGTCATTTTCTCTTTCTTCGGGTCTGTCACTCCAGGCAATCAATTTAAGTATTATCATGCCCGGCAGTGGTGGAATATTTGCTATTTTATCCTCAATACCAATAGGAATTGAATCCTCTAATATTTCTTTAAAACCTAAAGTGTGTAAATCAATATAACGCTCACTAAAATTTAGGGTATTCTTTTCTTCAATCTCGCCAAATGGTAACACATCAATAGCTACTTTAAAGGTGTTTGAATAAAATGTCCATGGAGCTTCAACTTTATTAAATCCTTTTTCAATGAGCGCTTCACTAATTCTTTCATATTCTGCAATACTTGAAATCATGATGGCAAAATCGATATCTTTTGTTCCCCGTGATGGTTTAATCCCATGTTTAAGCAGTTCTAACGCGATAGCACTTACTCCAATTAAATAGTAGGGGATGTTGTGTGCATGCATAATTTGATCAATGCAATCAAAAGTTTCCTTAAAATAAGGAATTGCTAATTCTTTATAGGTTTGGTTCGATGTATTCATGGTAAATTTTTTCTGCGGTTTCTTTATTTCTTTTCCCTCCTTCTAAAAGTAAGTCTGTATATATCAAAATTGGTGCTGGTGTGTTTTTACCGGTTGTGTGTTTCCAAAATAATTCCAGCACTTCTATTTCGCCATCTTGAGCAGGTTGCAATTTATAATTTTTCATTAGGGCACTTCTATTTTCCGTAGTATAAAGAATATATTTTTCCGGCCGCAAATGATTTGTTAAAATATCCGCTGCCGGTTCTCCGCCCCATGCGCTTGTTTCCGTATTTAGTATTATGTCTTGCCATTTACCTTTGTAAGTATAATATTCTTTTTTTAGTTTAGGTCTTAATACCGTTTCATACTCATTTATCCAGCGCTCTAAAAGTTGTTTACGATTTTCCCAAATATATGCTTTGTTGTTGAGCAGCAATAAATAGCCGGTTTCTCGCAATCCCTCCAGCACTTGCGGAATATTTCCCAATCCAACGCCAACTTTTTCCGCTAACTCCCTATGCGGCAGATTAATGTCATCCCTATTTTGCAGTAAATGGAAAAGCACTTTTAATCCTGTTTTTGTAAATGCTCTGTTCCCAAATGTTTTTCTTGCAGGTAGTGCATCTTTTGTATCAATTAAAAAATATACATTTTCATTTTTTAAATGAAAATTTCCATTTGCTTCCAGATAGGCAATGCCTTTCTCTCTTAATGCTGCTTTTGCCTTTGGATTAATTCGATTGGCTATTACCAGTAAGTTTTGATATTCAGAATGCAATTGCGTTATTTGAGGGTCATGTGGCCTGACTTCCGGCTTTACCTTAACATTGTAGGTATATTGCCTGCCGTTCAGTTTCATTTTCAATTGGCCATCCAATGGTCCTGTTTTTCGCCAAGCAGCTACTATTCCGGCAGTTTCCAGCAAATTTCGTGTCGCAGTATGTATAATATCTTCTTTCATCGTTCACAAATATACAGCGTTCACGTGACATGAACAAGAAAATAATGTGAACAGAATGAATTTGCAGCTCTTATGACTAAGTCAATATTTAACCTATTCATCTGATGGGAGGCCTTCACTCCTTCATAAAATCCATCAACTTCTCCGCCATTTCTTGCTTCTTCTCCACTTTAAATCCGCTTAAATAATTTGCTGTTGTTTTAATACTCGAATGCCCTACACTTTCTGAAATCATTTCAATGCTTGCGCCGTTGTTGAGCATTGTATTAGAAAAACTATGTCTTGCCCAATAAGTGCTGATATCTTTTCCTAATCCTGCCTTAAGTGCCAAGCGTTTGATGTGTTGATTCACAAATCTTGTAAAGTTTTGGATAGCGCGTTTTTTTTCTTTGGCTGTCATTCCGGGTTGGAGTATCGGGAAAACATATTTGCCTTTTTGAGTGTCTGCGTTTCGGTGTTTTTCAATAATGGAATGGGAAAGCCCTACTAATTGGATAACAATAGTCTTCAGATTCGTTTTATTAGTGCGTTTGGTTTTTTCGCGAAAGAATACGATCTGGGTGGTTTGCAGATTTGTTTCGAATTTCATTTCAGCAATATCATGCATGTTTACGCCATTGCATAAGTAACTCAGAAACCAAAAGTCACGTGCTTTTTCTTCAAATTGGTCAGCGGGAGTTTCAAGCAATAATTTCATTTCTTTCCCACTCAATGGTCTTTTATTGTTTGTGGCTGCCGGAATCTGATATTTGCGTTTCCCAAATGGATAATGGTCTGCCGGAATATCGCCATCCTCCTTTGCGTTGTTAAATAATGTGCGCAATGGTCTTAAATAGATGCCTACTGTGGAGTAAGAAGACTCCAGTTCGTTAATCATATAATTTTCATACTCCTGTAACAAGTTCTCGTTAATCTCTGCAAAGGGAAAGGACATTGTTTTCAGGTTATAAAACTTTTCAAGAAATTTAAATAGCGATTTCATGCTGCAACGATAAGCCGAAGCAGTTCCGATTTGGTCGTTCTTTTCGAGCTGACTGATATATTCTTGATACTTGGCAAAAACATCTCCTTTTTGGTAGGAAGGACCCAAAAACTTCTTTTCAAATGCAGGAAAAGTAAAATGGGTCATTTCCTCAATTACGGTCATTGCCTTATCCTCGATGTTCATCAAGTCAAATTTTATATCCTTGTTTTCCCCTCTTAGCTTTTCTGATTTCATAATAGTTTCAAAATCAGATACGGTCATGCTATAATCGGTATCGTAATAATGTGATTTTCGCTGAAAGGTGACTCTCAATTTAACAGGAAAGGTTTTGTCTTTTTTTAGCCTTCGGGTATCGAGAAAAATGGAGGTTGAACAGGTGCTTCTCATTTACCAAAGAAACAAAATTTGCAAACAATTTGCAAACATTTATGATAAATATCAATAAACAGGCAAAACGCAAAAAATTAAAAAACCAATAACATCAATGGTTTCATCCATTTTTAAAAAATTCGAAAACCAATGAAAACGGTATTTTTATGCCTTACAAGCAGAGGGTCCTTGGTTCGAATCCAAGTGTTCCCACAAAAGTCAGCGCAAGCTGACTTTTTAGTTTGAGTTAGTTTGAAATAATCCGGTTTCACCTCCGTTGGTTAAAGCATCCCGGTTTTTAAGCGGGAGAGTAATAGGTTCGAATCCAAAAATTCCCGTATGATAGCAGCTAAAAAGGGATGTTTATCATCAATTTATTGGTGTGGAAGAATCTTTTTCCATATAATTGGATCTTTAATTTCCCCTATACAACTACATAGAATGAAATGTTATTCTAATTTTTACAAAATTATCACTATTTATTATTGGTTTAGTCCAATTTTCAGCCAATAAATTAAATTTCCAAAACATTATCGCGATGGGATGTACCTCGGAACCACAGAAAGAAAATATGTGATCGGTGTTGATTGTTTTGTCACCGGAATTTCTGAACTTTTAACAAACAATTTGGCCCAGCTGTTTCCGAATCCTTCCTCTGATATAATCAACATCCCTATCTCAGAACTCAATAGTGTAAATCAAATTATGATATATTCAATAACCGGGAATCGAGTTTTTACAGAGGTGAATTCCATCGGTAAAAATACTGTTGAATTAAAAATTGATCATCTTCCTTCCGGATTTTACACAATTGTAATGCAAACAATGGAAGGCAATATTGCAAGGTCCTTTATTAAAAAGTGAAATGATAAGCATTATATTAATGAATTAAGTTCAATGGATAATAACTATTGATTTTTTATATTGGATGATTATTTTCGCGCTTTACCTAAGTTGCATTGAATATCTGACATTACTCACCTGTTGCACTGATTTTTATCATTCCTCCTGCACTTGAATCCAGGCAAATTCGCAACAAACAAGTAAGTATGCATTTTAAAACCATTATCGAACCCTTCAAAATAAAAATGGTGGAACCTATTAAGGTTACCACCCAAAAAGAACGCGAACAACATTTGCAAAAAGCGCATTTTAATCCTTTTCTGCTTCAATCGCAACATGTGTTAATTGATCTGTTAACCGACAGTGGCACTTCTGCAATGAGCCAAAACCAATGGGCTGCGATGATGCAGGGGGATGAAAGTTATGCCGGTGCACGGAGCTGGCAGAAATTTTATAAAGCGGTTCATAATCTCACCGGTTTCGAATATATCTTGCCTACACATCAGGGTCGCGCTGCGGAAAGGATTTTATATACTTATTTGGGGGGAAAGGGGAAAGTATTTATCAGTAACACACATTTTGATACAACAAGGGCAAATATCGAATTTAGCGGAGCTCAGGCAATTGATATACCAATAGAAGAGGCAAAGGATTTTAACAGCGATTATCCTTTTAAAGGAAATCTGGATACTGAAAAACTAAAACAATTATTTAAACGGCATAAAAAAAATATTGCGGCAGTAATTGTTACAGTTACCAATAACAGTGGCGGCGGACAACCCGTAAGTATGCAGAATATGAAGGAAGTATCTGCAATATGTAAAAAAAATAAAATATTGCTCATTCTCGATTGTTGCCGAATTGCAGAGAATAGTTATTTTGTGAAACACCGCGAAAAAAAATATGCAAAACACAGTTATAAAGAAATAGCAATGGAAATGTTTTCTTTAGCTGATGGATGTATTATGAGTGCAAAAAAAGATGCATTGGTAAACATGGGTGGTTTTTTAGCAATAGCTGATAAAGAACTTGCAGATGCATGTATGAGTCTATTAATAATTACAGAGGGTTTTTCTACCTATGGCGGATTAAGTGGACGTGATATGGAAGCGATAGCTGTTGGATTGGAGGAAGTATTTGAAGCAGATTATTTGAATTACAGAATTAAAAGTACAGCCTACCTTTGCGACCATATTAAAAAAATAGGCATACCAGTTTTGTATCCTGCAGGAGGACATGCTGTATATGTGGATGCAAAAAAATTATATCCGCATATTCCGGTTGAACAATATCCGGGACAAGCTTTAGTTTGTGCTTTATACGAAATTGGAGGAATTCGAAGTGTGGAAATTGGCAGTGTAATGTTTGGCAAATATGATAAAAATAAAAAATTAATTCCCGCAACTAACGAATTGGTGCGATTAGCCATCCCGCGAAGAGTTTATACTCAGAGTCATATTGATTATGTGATTGAAGTATTCGGCGAGGTGCTAAAACAAAGCAAAAATGCCAAAGGATTGAAAATTATTAGAGAACCTGCATTTTTACGTCATTTTACTGCTCATTTTGAAATGATTTAAAAGATTTTTGTTGGTTATGTTCTTTACTTCAAAATCGATTTGCAGTAAACCGGAAATTGATTAGTAAATGTCACTCGAAGAAATGACATATGTCACTTCAATTATACCTCTAAAAATTTAAATTTGTAATTCAATATTTTGTTATGCCTATCTATCAACAACTCGGTAAGATTCCTTCTAAACGCCATATTGTATTCCGTAATCCAGAAGGTGGTCTGTATAATGAAGAACTTGTAGGAACGCAAGGTTTCAGCAGTTTGTCGTCATTGGTTTATCATATTTATCCGCCAACCATGGTTATAAAAACGAAAAAACCATATAATATACAACCAAAAATTGCTATTGAAAATAATTTAAAACAGCTGAGTTTTAACGGCTTTGATATTCCATCAGAAGAGGATTATATTCAAAGCAGAAAAGTATTATTTGTAAATAATGATTTACATATCGGGCTTGCATCTCCTGCGCAAACTTCCGATTACTTTTTTAAGAACGCAGATGCCGATGAATTGATATTTGTGCACAAAGGAGAGGGTGTACTTACAACTATGTTTGGAGATGTGGAATTTGAGTCGCATGATTATTTAATTATTCCAAGAGGAACAGTTTATAAATTGGAATTTGAAACAGTTGATAACAGATTATTATTTATTGAATCATTTAGTCCCGTTGTTACCCCGAAAAGATATAGAAATGAATTCGGACAATTATTGGAGCACTCTCCTTTTTGTGAACGTGATATCAAACGGCCACAAAATTTAAAAACATTTGATGAGGAAGGAGAATTTGAGATCATGATCAAAAAGAAAGGACAAATATTTCCCTACACCTATGCAAATCATCCATTTGATGTAATTGGTTGGGATGGATATCATTATCCCTATGCATTTAATATTCACAACTTCGAACCTTTGACCGGTCGTATACATATGCCGCCGCCAATTCATCAAAATTTTGAAGGAAATAATTTTGTGGTATGTTCTTTTGTTCCGCGAATGTATGATTATCATCCGCAGGCAATTCCTGCACCTTATCACCACAGCAATATCGATTCTGATGAAATATTATATTATGTAGAAGGAAATTTTATGAGCAGAAATAATATTAAACCGGGACAATTTACATTACATCCTGCCGGTATTCCACACGGCCCACACCCAGGCGCTATTGAACGCAGCATTGGTCAAAAAGAAACGCAGGAATTAGCCGTAATGATAGACCCTTTTAAACCGGTATGATAACGCAAGCTGCGTTAGAATTGGAAGTAGACGATTATTATCTATCCTGGGCAAAAAGAGAAGGATTGAGAGTGGAGAATTGAGAATTGGTTCATTTAATTTTAAAAAGAACTTAAATTTTTTAATATGGAAAATTTGTTATTAGAGAAAAAGGAAATAAAACAGATCGAGGCAATATCGGAAGATTTTCTGCCATTGATGGGTACTGATTTTATTGAATTGTATGTTGGCAATGCAAAACAATCGGCACATTTTTATAAGACTGCCTTTGGATTTCAATCATTGGCCTATTCAGGATTGGAAACGGGCAATAAAGAATGTGCGAGTTATGTATTGCGTCAGGGTAAAATCACGCTTGTGCTCACTACTCCTTATAATTCAAATTCTTTAATTGCCGATCATGTTAAAAAACATGGTGATGGAGTTAAAGTAATAGCATTTATAGTGGATGATGCAAAATATTCTTTTGATCAAACAACTCATCGAGGTGCAGAACCTTTTATATTTCCATTTTCGAAAAACGATGAGAATGGAACAGTAGTTATTTCCGGAATTAAAACATATGGCGAAGTAGTCCATCTATTTGTAGATCGCAAAGATTATAATGGAATTTTTCTTCCTGGTTTTGTTAAATGGGAAAGTGAATACAATCCTCCGGCAACCGGACTTGAGTATGTTGACCATTGTGTAGGTAATGTAGGTTTAGGAAGAATGAATTTTTGGGCGGAATTTTATGAAAAGGTTTTAGGATTTAAAAACCTGATCACTTTTGATGATAAAGATATTTCCACTGAATTCACCGCATTAATGAGCAAAGTGATGGTAAATGGTAATATGCGAATTAAATTCCCGATCAACGAACCCGCACAGGGAAAAAAGAAATCGCAGGTGGAAGAATATCTCGATTTTTACGAAGGAGAAGGTTGTCAGCATATTGCAGTTGCAACCGATGATATTATTTTTACCGTTGGTGAATTACGCAAACGCGGTGTGGAATTTTTATTCGTTCCCGGAACTTATTATGATACTGTTAAAGACAGAGTAGGGGAGATAAAAGAAGATCTTGAATTATTAAAAAATCTGGGAATAATGGTGGACAGAGATGAGGAAGGATATTTATTGCAGATATTCACCAAACCTGTGGAAGATCGTCCGACCATGTTTTTTGAAATAATTGAACGCTGCGGTGCAAAGTCTTTTGGCAGAGGAAATTTCCAGGCTTTATTCGAAAGTATTGAAGAGGAACAGCGAAAAAGAGGAACACTTTAATTTTGAATGAAAATAAAATTTATAGTATGTATATCCAACAAATTTATACCAACTGTTTAGCACAAGCAGCGTATTATATCGAGAGTGAGGGGGAGGCGTTGATTATTGATCCGCTTCGTGACCCGGAACCCTATATTGAATTGGCAGCGTCAAGAAATGCAAAAATTCGTTTTGTATTGGAGACGCATTTTCATGCAGATTTTGTTTCAGGTCATTTGGAACTTGCCCGTAAAACAGGTGCGGTTATCGTTTATGGACCAGGTGCTCAGCCTGATTATCCCGCTGCAATTTTAAGAGATTATGATGTTATAGACCTTGGAAAAATTAAAGTAATGTTATTACACACACCGGGCCATACAGTAGAATCAAGTTGTTATTTATTATTTGATGAAACAAATCAAGTGCACAGTTTATTTAGCGGGGATACATTATTTATTGGAGATGTTGGAAGACCTGATCTTTTAAGTGGAAATCTTGATGCAGAAGTACTTGCCGGTATGTTATTCGAATCGCTTAATAAAAAAATAAAAGTATTGCCTGATCATACCATTGTATATCCGGGACATGGTGCAGGTAGTGCGTGCGGAAAAAATCTTTCCACAGAAACTGCTTCTACAATCGCAATTCAAAAAGCTACTAATTACGCATTGAAAATTGAGGAAAAGGAAACATTTATTAAAAAAGTATGCGCAGATCAACCTGCTGTTCCTGCTTACTTTTTTAAAGACGCAAAAATAAATGTAGTGGGTTACGATACGTTTGAAAAAGTTTTGGAACGTTCATTAAAACCATTGAGTTGTGAAGAATTAACCATTGAAAGTGCCGAAGGTGCTCTTTTATTGGATACGAGGAGCAGTGAAGATTTTGCTAAGTGTTTTATTCCTACCTCAATTAATATTGGATTAAATGGTGAGTTTGCATTATGGGCAGGAACATTACTTGAATTTAATAAACCTTTGATCCTGATCACAGAAAAAGGTAAAGAAATAGAGGCAATTACACGGCTCGCTCGAATTGGATATGAAAATGTGATCGGATATTTAAATGGAGGAATAGATCAATGGAAGAAAGAAAAAAATATAACCGAAAATATTAAAAATATCACCGTTGAGGAAATGGCTGAATTGATGGATACCGGCAAATATGCTTTATTGGATGTGCGTCGCCCTGCGGAAGTGGAGAAAAATATCGTAGTAGAAGCACATCATATACCTTTAAATGCGTTGCAAAGTCAAATGGATGTTATTAATTCGAAAAATAAATATATCCTGTACTGTGCAGGTGGATATAGAAGTATGATGGCTTGTTCCATTCTGAAACGCGAAGGAATAAAAAATGTGATAAATGTGCAGGGTGGAATAAATGCGATATTAAAAGAAAAACCCGAACTGGTTCAACAAAGAGAATTGGTTTAACTAAAAGAACCTTAATTTTACCTTCTTGTCAAAAACAAGGAGGTTTTTTTATGAAATTGCATTATTCGGTCATTCTCGGTTTCTTTATACTTTTTCAAAACTCTGTTTTTTCTCAAAAAGTTACTTTTGAGGGGCTTAAAGATATAAATGGCACGCAGCTCTACTTTAAAGTAATAGGTGAGGGAGAGCCGCTTTTAATAGTGCATGGAGGTCCCGGACTCAATCACAATTATTTTTTACCACACCTGGAGTCTCTGGCAAAAAAATATCAATTAATATTTTATGACCAGCGCTCTGCAGGACAATCGGCGTTAAATGTTAAAGCATTTATGACGCTGAAAACTTTTTCCGAAGATATTGAAGCAATAAGAATAGCATTTGGAATTGAAAAACTAAATATCCTTTGTCATTCCTGGGGCGCACTTCCTGCAACTCAATATGCAATTGATCATCCTGATAAATTAAATGTTATTATTTATTGCAGTCCGATTCCGCTGAGCGCTAAATTGGCTATGCAATCAAATCAGGTTGGAATAGAAAAAACTACGAGTGCTGATAGTTTAAAACGCGCACAACTTATCGCAGCTCCGGCATTTCAAAAAGGGGAGATGGCAACGGTAAATGCATTAATGATGTTGTCGTTCAAACAGGTTTTTTGTGATACTACAAAAATGGAAAAATTCGATCCGAAATTACCTGACAATTATTTAGTGGCGTCACTTTCTCTTTCAGGCCTTATGGCCGACATGAAAGGGTATAACTATTATCCTAAACTATCTGTTATAAAGGTTCCGGTTTTAATAATACACGGAAGCTGCGACATTGTTGTTCCTGAAGCAGATCAAAAAATAAAGGAATCGCTCCCGAATGCAACCATCATCACCTTCGAAAATTCGGGTCATTTTCCTTTTATAGAGGAAAATAAACGGTTTAATAAAACGGTGAAGAAATTTTTGAAGGATTATTAAGGAAATGGGTATCGGGAAAACAAAATGTGGAGGCGGAAGAGATGGTTGGTATCGGCTATCAGGATGTCAATGACGAAAATGAAATTTCCAGTCGATAATACTGAAATTTTACAAAAATCCAACACCTATTCTGATTACTCTTCAATTTCCTCTTCAAAAATAAATTCCGCTCCGGTTTCAATCTGATAAATTTCGGCGAAAATTTTGATTACATCGGAAATGCTGTTATGGATGGATGCATCAGAATTGAAGGGGACAAATTTTACGTAGTTTTCACCTTTTTCGAGGGTAAATCCAAGGGCTGTGAATTTGTTTTCGAGGGTAGGATCAACATTTTTATCGAAATGGTGCGACAAGGCTTCAAATCGGACAGGTTCCTGGATATCAGTTTTTAAAAATTGACAAAAACAAGCATATCGTTTATTTGTTACTGTGTCTAATTTATTTGTTTGCATGGAGAAAAATCCAACACCATTTTTTAATCGGAGTAGCAGTTCTTTTAATTGATCAATTTGGGTTTGTTGCATGGTTCGTTTTTAAATCTAAAGGTAAGGAATTTTTATTTGCGCATCGCAAACTGTATTTCATGAACTGTTTGACAAAACAGGGGTTTTTGTAGGAAGTCGTTTTTGAGGGATTTTAGAAAATTAATGGAACGCAACAATATCTAAGATTGTAAGGAAATGCCAGCCAATGCTTGCATTGCAAACAAAGAGTTTATAGAAACACAGGTAACTTAGTATTTCAAAAGCATAGGTTTTATTAATTTTGTAACGATAATTCGAGGCATGCAAACAATCATACAATATTTTACCACCATCCCCGATCTGCACCGTACTATTATTTTATGGGGGGGATTATTATTTTTTTATAGTCTGGAATACCTTATTCCTTTGCTTCATTTGGAGTATAAAAAGATTAAACATGCGGGAATCAATATATTTTTTACCATAACAACCATAGTGGTAAATTTTTCTCTCGCTTTCTTAATTGTTAAAACAGCTGACTGGGTAACATTTCACAAATTCGGTATTCTATATCTTCTAAATCTGCCGTTAATATTTACTATAATCGCCGGTTTATTATTAATGGATCTTATCGGTGCTTATTGCATACATTTTATTCAGCATAAAATTAAATGGATGTGGAAATTTCATCTCATTCATCATGCAGATCAGCAAATCGATACAACTTCCGCAAATCGCCACCATCCTGGCGAAAGTGTATTCAGATTTGGGTTTACTTTATTGGCAGTATTAATAATTGGTGCCCCTATTTGGATGGTGTTTATGTATCAATCCATTTCAGTAGTATTATCACAATTTAATCACGCAAATATTTGTTTGCCAATGTGGTTAGATAAAACAATAAGTTATTTAATTGTTTCGCCTAATATGCATAAGGTACATCATCATTTTGTTCAACCTTATACCGATTCTAATTATGGAAATATTTTTTCTATCTGGGATCGTATTTTCGGCACGTTCAAAACACTCGACAGAGATAAATTGGTGTACGGCATTGATACGCATATGCTGCCTGAGGAAAATTCCAGAATAGGGAACTTATTAAAAATCCCTTTTCAAAAGTACCGCGCACCAAAAGGAAGTAAATTTTCTGATTGAAAAGGAAGTGCATTTTTTTGATGGAAAGGAAGCAAATTTTCTGGTTGAAAAGGAAGTAAATTTTCTGAGTGAAAATAGAAGTTACGGCTGATTAAATTTTTTTAAATCGTAGAGACGCAATGCATTGCGTCTCTACGATTTAAAAAAATTTAACCTATAATCAACAACCTATAATAAAAAATCTGAACTCAGAACCAGTCGCAGTCACAGTCCCAGTTGCTAGTCACAGTAGGCAGGTGGCAGATTGTCAACCTAGAACTCAATCTACTTTCTTATCATCAGGGTCTCTAACACCATCAGGTGCCGCATCAATTTCAATTTTATCTGCATCCTCCGATTGAATATTAATGGTTGCACTAGTTACATTAAATGTAGTGCGTCTGTTTAACTGGTGCAGAAATTCAAAATCTTGTTTGTTGGTTTTAAAACTATTGATGAAAACATCATTTAAAACTGTTCCCTTGGGAGCAGTTTTGGCACTTGGTAATATTTCATCTGATGTGATGGTACTTGGCGTACTTTCGCCGAAGCCTTTGGAAGATAAACGTATTTGTTCAATTCCTTTTTCTATCAGGTATTCCACAACACTATTTGCTCTGCCTCTGCTTAATTTCTCATTGTATTTATCGTTTCCTCTTGTATCGGTGTGAGAATTAATTTGTATGTTAATTCCAGGATTTTCACTCAATAATTTTACCAGTTTATCTAATTCCGGAAACGATTCAGCCCGCAATGATGAATCATTATAATCGTAATAAATATTTTTTAATTTTATTTCACCACCTTTTTCGGCAGTGGCAACGGGAATTTTGTCTAACACCACTTCTGCATATAATAGTACAGTATCTCCCGGGTTACCTCGCAAATTTTTTGTGGAGATAAAAGTGGTATTATTAAAAAAACCATCCTTCATTCCTGTGATCTTATATTCCTTCAGCGAATCTACCTGAGCAGTAAATTTTCCATCTTCTCCAATATTAAATTTTCCTAATAAAGTCAATAATCCGGGATATGCAAGCGTTGCAACCGATTTATTTAATACTATCGTATCCAAAACCCTGCTGTTTACATCCATAGAATCTTCATACACTTTTTGTTTAACCATTCCATTTAAAACATATACTGCAGGTCTTAATTTTTTTGATGTTTTTATGAATTGATATATATCATCATCACCAGTTCCGCCTGTCCTATTGGAAGAGAAATAACCGGCCATTAAAGTATCACTTTTCTTAAATAAATTTTTATTCAGCATGATCAACCCAAAATCATCTGCCCCGGAATTTATCGGGTATTCCAGATTTTTAATATTACTGAATTTTTCGTTTTTCCACGTTGAAGAAAAAAGATCAAGTCCGCCAATTCCCGGATGTTTATCACTAGAAAAATAGAATGTTCCTTCCATATCAAAATAAGGGAAAACTTCATTGCCATTGGTATTAATTACCTGACCTGCATTAACTGCTGCATCCCAACCCGATTCGTTTCGTTTGCTGGTATAAATATCACTTCCGCCGTATCCGTCTAAATTAGTTGCAGCAAAAAACAATGTCTCTCCGTCTGGCGACAAACACGGAGTTCCAATATTCATGGTATCTTCAAAAAATGGCAATGGAACAGGTTCACTCCATCCTCCGTCAGGCAATGCAGTGCTAAAATATATTCCGCAATAATCATCCACTTTTTTATCCCCGCTTCCGCATCTGGTAAAATATACTTCGGTAAAATCTTTATTAAAAGCAGGGGTGCCATCGTTATATTCGGAATTAAACGGGCCTTCAAATTTTTCAGGGGCAGTAAAAGTATTTACATCTTTAATTTGTGATACAAAAATATCATAAAATTTATCGTTTGTCCAGGTATCCGTTTTTTCACCACTTGAGGCTGTTCTGGAGGAAGTGATCAACAATTGATCTTGTTTATACAAAACAGGATTAAAATCCGCATCCGCTGAATTTAACGCCGTGAGATTCGTAACATAGGTATCTCTTTCGTATTCATCTTTCTGATTGTTCATCCATGTTAAAGCTTGTTTACATGCATTTAATTCAAGTGTTATTTCAGGACGGCGATAAGGTTCTTCATTCAAATATTTTTCAAATTCTTTTATCGCATCAATATATTTTTCCTGGGCTTTCAACATATATGCATAACGTAAAATTGCATCACTTCCGTAATTTAAATCCGACGCTTTGTAATACCATTCTGCAGCCCGCTCATAATTATTATTAAATTCGAAACTTTCGCCTATCTGAAAGGCGATTCTTCCTTTTTCGTCTGGCAATTCGGCTTTTGCAAAATCTTTTTGTAATAATTCGGTTGCAAGTGCATATTTTTTTAATTTATATGCTGTTTGGCCGTCCTGTATATTTTCGGCAGTTTCGCAGGCGGCCAGTAGAAAACATATAACTCCTATGATCAGTAATCTTTCCTTCATAAACATCAAGTAAAGTTATAAAACGAATTTTGAGTTTTTTTGGTATCACTGTTTAAGTTTTGTAAAATTTTGATTTTTGGTAATTTTCTCCTCTATTTACATAGTTAATCCAAAAATTATGCGCATTTTCCTAACTTTCCTATTCTTCCTGTCTCTTTTTAATAGTTGGGCACAACCGAAGCCGGATGCCGTTTTGATCGCTTCCGGGTTCTTAGAACCTGTTGATATCGTTAATGCGGGCGACGAACGGTTGTTCATAGTGGAAAGGGCCGGAAAAATCAAAATATTGTTTCCGGATAATTCTGTAACTAATTTTTTGGATATAACGGGTATAGTTGGATCCGACGGGGGTGAGCAGGGATTGCTTGGTTTGGTTTTCCATCCGGATTATAGCGAAAACGGGTTTTTTTATGTGAATTATACCGATCTTTTAGGTGATACCCATATTTCGCGTTTTTCTGTCAGTCCCGGGAACCCTGACAACGCTGATTCGGCCTCCGAACTAAATTTATTGTTTATGGACCAACCGGCTGCCAATCACAATGGTGGTGATTTGAATTTTGGGCCTGATGGATATTTATACATTTTTATGGGTGATGGCGGTGGTGCCGGACACAACAGAGCGCAACAAATTATCGATAATAAATTCGGAAAAATTTTGCGAATCGATGTGGATGGTGGAACGCCTTATGCAATTCCTCCAGATAATCCATATGTTGGAGTTCCGGGTGATGATGAGATATGGGTTGTTGGATTGCGCAATCCGTGGCGCTGTAATTTCGACCCCTTGACAGGTGATTTATATCTTGCAGACGTGGGTTCAGAAAGTTGGGAAGAAATTAATGTAATTAAATCAGACACAGCAGAATTTTTTAATTTCGGATGGAAATGTTATGAAGGGAATATGTTGCGTCCCGGACCACTTTGTGATACCATAATTCCTGATTTTGATTTCCCCGTTTTTGTTTATCCGCATGATATTGATTCAGGGGGATTTGCAATTACCGGTGGATTTGTATATCGCGGATCCGAATTTCCTGACCTTTATGGAAAATATATTTTCTGCGATTATGTGAGTGGAAATTTCTGGACCATGCAAGAAACTGCTCCCGCTGTTTGGAACATAGAATTTTATGGGTATGTGGTTGATCACATCACTTCTTTTGGGGAAGATGTAAATGGTGAATTATATGCCTGTGTAAATCAAACCGGAAATATTTATAAAATAATTGACAAGTGCGAAAGTTTTAATTTATCCGCAACAATTACTGATGCATCCGCTTCTACAATTAATAATGGTGTTATAGATCTGATTTTGGCCGGTGGCGAATCTCCCTTCTTGTTCAACTGGAGCAACGGTTCCACTACGGAAGATATTTCTGCATTATCTGCCGGTGATTATAATGTTACTGTTATTGATAATAATGGATGTATAAAATTATTTACCGGAAATATAATTAATTTATGTGGTCCAGCAACGGGAATTATTGCAACTCCAACTGCATCATCTGTTGCCATTAATTGGGATGATGTTGGTGCAGTAGGTTATAGAATTTTGTATAAACCAATCGGGCCCGGTGCTTATACACAATTAAATACACCTGTTTCAAATATTAATATCTCAGGATTATTACCTGCTACATCATACACATATAAAATAAAAAATAAATGTCCCGGAGCTCCCGGAATTTTTACAACAAATGGAAATTTCACCACACTTCTCTTAAAAAATAGTTGGGAGGATGTTCAAAATACTATAATCATATATCCTAATCCGGCCGATGATAAAATCTACTTTAATGGAATTACAGAATTAAATTTAATATCAATTTCAGATATAAATGGAAGCGTTGTTAAAACACAACTTGTAAAAATAAATGGCTTTGTTGAAATAGCCGATTTAACTCCCGGAGTTTACCTGATTAAATTCACGAATGAGTGGCAGGAAAAGGTTTACAAATTCCTTAAGAAATAATTAACTTTGAAAAATACTTGTTTAATGATTTATTTTTCTATTTTCGTATTGAAATCAGTTTTTGGATCCTCGACTCCCACACGACATTTAACTCACTTTTAAAAGATAATTTTATGCAAATGAATTTACGAAAATTAGGCGTCCTTACTGCTGTTGCACTTTGCACTCATGTTGGAGTGAATGCGCAAGTTGTGGAGCATCCACACCTTGACCTTGCTCTTATGCCTTCTCCGGGATTTAATTCGCCGGTTGATATTGCAAATGCCGGCGACTCCAGATTGTTTATTGTTGAACGAACAGGGTATATTCGGATATTAAATACCGACGGAACCAGTTCTTTATTTATGGATATTGATTCCAAAGTGAAGTCGTCAGGCGGTGAACAAGGGTTACTTGGATTAGCTTTTGACCCAAATTATGCAGTTAACGGATATTTTTATGTGAATTATACCAATAATACCGGTACAGGGAATACAGTAATTGCAAGATATACCCGCAATGGTGTAAATCCGAATCTTGGAGATGTTGCCAGTGAGGTTATTATCATGACTATTGTTCAACCATTTACAAATCACAACGGCGGAAATTTAGAATTCGGTCCCGACGGATACTTGTATATTGCAACAGGTGATGGTGGAAGTGGTGGAGATCCCGGTGACCGAGCTCAGGATATCACGGACCAAAAATTAGGAAAAATGTTGCGAATTAATGTAAGCTCACTTCCTTATACCAATCCCGCTACCAATCCTTTTGTTGGAATTGTTGGAGATGATGAAATTTGGCAGTATGGTTTGAGAAATCCATGGCGGTTTTCATTTGATAGTCAAACAGGTGACCTTTGGATTGGAGATGTTGGTCAAGGTGCGTGGGAGGAAGTAGATTATCAACCCGCATCTTCAACAGGTGGAGAAAATTGGGGTTGGAGATGTTACGAGGGAAATGTAATTTATGATGGGGCCGGTTGTGGAGCTCCCGGTACCTACGACTATCCGATTTTTGTATATAATCATACTTTCGGAGCAGGTGGATATGCAATTACCGGTGGATATGTTTATCGCGGATCTCAATATCCCGGCATGGTTGGATATTATATTTATTGTGATTATGTTACCGGAAATTGGTGGACTACAGTTTCTAATGGATTAGGTGGATGGAATACAGTTATGGAACCACTTTCACAAGATGATATTTCCACTTTTGGGGAGGGTTTTGATGGTGAAATTTATTGTGCCTCCTTATCTGGTGGTGAAATATATCATGTAGTGGATGCTTGTGGAAATTTTGATGTTTCCACTTCCGTTACCAATACAAATTTTGGTTTTAATAATGGTGCTATTGATCTCACAGTTACTAGTGGAACTGCTCCCTTTAGTTATGCATGGAGCAATCTTGCAACTACACAAGATATTTCCTCCTTAGCCGCAGGAAGTTATTCTGTAACAGTAACTGATGGTATTGGTTGTATTCGTTTAGCAACTGCAACTGTAAGTTCTGTGTGTGGACCTCTGCCATCAATTACAACAACAGGTTTAACTTCTACAACAGCAAGTTTCGATTGGATTGATGAAGGGGTTGGAAGTTATAAAGTGCAATACAGACCTGCTGCCGGTGGTGCATGGATAAATTCCATGGTTGCCACAAGTAATGTTACACTTACGGGATTAATTCCAGCTACTGCTTATAAATTAAAAGTAAGTTATACCTGTCCAGGAGGATCAAAATATTCAAAAAGTAAAAATTTCAGCACACCTGCCCGTTTAGGTACTGAAGATATTATTGCACCGGAAATTATTCCGAATCCCGGTTCCGGATTATTTAATGTTTTGAATCTTGACAATAATACAAACATCCGAATTTTTGATATTACCGGAAAATTAACCGGCGAGTTTTTAAGCGAAACAAATTCCACCTTAGATCTGACAAACTATGCAGAAGGAATGTATTTCGTGCAGTTTATCAAAGAAAATTCAGTGGTGAGCACACAGCAACTTGTTATTGCAAGATAAGGACGTGAATCGTGAGGAGTGGGTGATAGGTAGATGTATTTAGACATTTGTTATCGTGAGGCGTAAAGCGTGAGTGAAAAAAGGCAAGCCTTTTTTGGAATTGAACCGTGGGCAAAGCCTGCGCACTCGCGATTTATGCCTCACGAACATTGAATTAGTTATAGTAGAAAAACTTTAATATTTCGGGTTAGAATTTATCATCGCACTTAATATTTTAAATATACGATCTAATAATTCTCCCGATAATTTCAAATCTGATGTGGTGCAATAATCTAATTCTATTGCCACATCAAATGCAGCATCTATTTCAATTACGGATCCTCTTGAAATTTCATAAAATCGTTTTCGTTCTATTTCCGATTTCCTTGATGAGCCCTCTTCAATATTTAAATGAACTGAAAGTGCTGCTCGTCTTATTTGTTGTACCATATTATATTTTTCTTCTGGTTGAAAAATTTTTAAGACTTTGTGAATTTCAAGATTCAATTTTTTAGATAAAAAATTGACCTCTAATTTGGTGTGAGATAGTTCAATAAACATTTTAATAAAATTAAGGGGTTAAACAAAGGATTAAATTTACAAATGAATTTTGAATTGTGAATGAAAAGGGCAAACCTTTATGGAACCAAACCGCAGGCGAAGCCTGCGCACTCACGCCTAACGCTTCACGCCTCACTCTTCCCGAATCACGCATTTCATTCTGCTAACAACGGCCTCACCACCTCATTCCAAACTCCATATCCCTTTTCGTTCATATGCAATTTATCGGCAAAAAAATAGGAAGAATCCGGTTGCCCTTCTGGGGTTAGCATTGGAGAATATACATTTGCGAAGACCATATTATTTTGTTGTGAAACATAGATTGCCACCATCGTATTAAATGCAATAATTTTATGCATCATATTTGTTTTGGCGGGACTTGGTTTTAAAGAAATATAAACAACAGGAACATCAGGATATTTATTTCTGATTACAGCAATTAAATTCATGAAACGCGAAAAAATAATTTCGGGACTAATGGTATCCACAGCTGCAAAATCATTTTCACCACAATAAATTACGATCTGTTTTGGATCGTATTTTAATATCACATCATCTGCATAATTAATCACATCATCAAATGTAGAACCACCAAAACCACGATTCAAAATTGGATACCCGGCAAAAGCGCTATCCATATTTTTCCAGTTTTTAATTGAGGAACTCCCTATAAATAAAATTGGATTTTCAGGCAATTCTCCAATGGTATCCACCTGCCTGTAATAATTAATCTCCGGGTCAAAATTTCCGGATGCAGTCATCTGACCGGCAACATCTCCCTGTATCCTGAACAATAAAAAAAGACTCGCAATTTTGTATCTGATATTTTTAAATAATTTCATCATCTTGTGTTTCACAATAAGATATTTAATAAACGAATACCCTGAACTTATAATTATAGTTATGCAAAATTAATTAATATCGACGTCACAAGTTCCTGGAACTTGGCTGTTTCATTGTCAATTGTCAATTGTCATTTTTTTTTAATTGCTTGCATTTGTATTTCCCAAATTTATCGTATCATTGCGATTGAATTACAATTATGGGTTTAGCCAAAATTGAGGATTTTACAATAAAGGAGAACAAGATTGCCCTATACGCAAAGGCCCTGGCACATCCTGCGCGTATTGCAATTATTCAGTTGCTGTTAAAAAAACAAACATGTTATTGTGGAGATATCGTTGAGGAGCTCCCATTGTCGCAATCAACAGTATCACAACACCTCAAGGAATTGAAGAATGCCGGATTGATAAAAGGAACTATTGAAGGCGTTAAAACCTGTTATTGTATCGATGAAAATGAATGGTCATTGGCGAAACAGTATCTGGGAACACTGTTGAATACACCCTTGCCCGGTAATACCTGTTGTTAAAAATTTTGAAACATTACCGTAATATTACGATTATATTAAATATTAGAAATCTAAACCAAAAAAATGTCACCAACAAAAGTATTATTTCTATGTGTGCACAATAGTGCAAGAAGCCAGATGGCAGAGGCATATTTAAAAAAATTAGGGGGTTCCGGTTTTGAAGTGGAAAGTGCCGGATTGGAGCCAGGAAATTTAAATCCACTTGCAATTGCGGTTATGCAGGAGGATGGGATCGACATTTCCAATAATCCTACAAAAGACGTTTTTAAAATGTACACCGACGGAAAACTATTCCAATATGTGGTTACGGTTTGTGATGCACATAATTCTGAACGTTGCCCTGTTTTTCCCGGTATTACCACAAGAATTGGTTGGGAATTTGAAGACCCTTCTTCCTTTATAGGGACACAAGATGAAAAATTGGAAAAAACCCGAAAAGTAAGAGATCAGATTAAGACTTCCGTGCAGCAATTTATTCAAGATAGAACAAAATAATTTATGAAATCTTATTTGGCTGAATTTATCGGCACTTTCGCATTGGTATTTTGCGGAACGGGTGCAATAATTATCAACGCACAAACCGGCGTTATTTCACATGTAGGCATAGCAATTACATTTGGTTTGGTTGTTATGGTAATGATTTATGCTGTCGGAAATATTTCCGGTGCACATTTTAATCCTGCTGTAACTATTGCATTTACGGTTGCAAAAAAATTTCCTTTAAATCAATTGCCACAATATATTCTTGCTCAAATTGGCGGTGCATTGTTTGCCTCTTTAATATTAAAATTCCTTTTTCCTGAAAATATTTTATTAGGAACTACCATGCCTTCCGGTTCAGCTATGCAAAGTTTTGTTTTGGAAATTATACTTACCTTTTTTTTAATGTTCGTGATCATCCATGTTGCACATGGTTCAAAAGAGCAAGGTATGTTTGCCGGACTCGCAATTGGTTCAACCGTTTTATTGGATGCAATGTTTGCCGGACCTATTTCAGGGGCCTCAATGAACCCTGCAAGGTCGTTGGCGCCTGCACTGGTTTCAGGTAATTTTTCGCATCTTTGGATCTACTTATCTGCACCTTTAATCGGCGCTGTGTTTGCAGTTTTAGCGCATAAAACAATAACTCCCGTCAATTAATTCTCGGTGTAATTTTACTATAAGGAAAAAAGGAATCATCGGAAAAAAAATATTGCTGTATTTATCATTATAAGTTTTGCAGCCATTAAATATGACCAATTAAAATAAAAAAAAACTGCCTCCATCTCCGGAGGCAGTTTAGCAATATTAATATATTTATTTAATCAACACTAATTCTCCATTTATAATCTGTTCCCCGTTATATATCCTGTAAATGTAAACTCCGGCGCTGAGGTCGTCTCCTTTTATTTCAACTGTGTTCAGCATCCCTTTTAGGATATCACCATTAAATAGGGTGTTTATCCGGGTTCCCATTACATTATATATTTCTATTACAACATGCGCATTTGATGTTGCGTTTTGGAATTCAAAAGTAGCTGTTGAATTAAATGGATTAGGATACACTTTTACTTCAAGTTTACCGGTATTGTAAGTTGAATTACCTGCACCTAATCTAAAAGGACCTTCCGTAACTTCCTGATAACAAGTGCTACTGCATCCATTTTCATCAGTAACCGTTACAGAATACATGCCTATTGTGCCTACATTAATACAACGTGTTGTAGCTCCTGTGCTCCATAAATAACTTGCAAAACCTGTTGGAGCGCATAGTGTAACTATTTCTCCCACACATATACAAGTATCACCTGTAATAGTACAAATAGGCGCTGGATTTACCGTTACTATAATATGATTTGAAGTTAAACTACCGCATCCTGTTGTACTGGTTACAAAATAATCACCACTGGTGTTTACAGTTATAGAAGCCGTTGTTGCGCCTGTATTCCAAATTCCACCGCTATTCCCTGATAGCGTAATATTTTCACCGCTACAAATTGTAGTTGGGCCTGATGCAGTGATTACGGATAACACCGGTGCAGGATATACAGTAACTGTTTTGCTACAGGTACTTGTGCATCCACTTGCTGTGGTAATTGTTACCGTATATGTTCCCGAAACACTAACTGATATACAAGAGCTAGTTGCGCCTGTGCTCCATAAATAAGAAGCATATCCCGCAGTTGCGCAAAGAGTAGTTGATTCTCCTACACAAATTGAATTATCTCCCCCGATATTACAAACCGGCAATGGATTAACAGTTACAATAATATGGTTTGAATTTACACTTCCACAACCGGTAGTATTTGTTACATAATAATCACCACTGGCATTTACAATTAATGATGCTGCTGTTGAACCTGTATTCCATGTTCCACCAACATTACCTGATAATAAAATACTACCACCTGCGCAGAATGTAGTTGATCCACTTGCAGTAATTACAGAAGCAACTGGTGCTGCATAAAGTGTTACAGTTTTGCTGCATGTGCTAACACATCCGTTTGCATTTGTAATTGTAAGCGTATATGTTCCCGCTGTTGATACAGTAATACATTGTGTTGTTGCTCCTGTATTCCATAAATAGGCAGCTAATCCCGGAGGGGCACAAAGGTTTGTTGTTTCCCCTGCACAAATTGAATTATCTCCTCCAATATAACAAACCGGCAACGGATTAACAGTTACAATAATATGGTTTGAATTTACACTTCCGCAACCGGTTGTATTCGTTACATAATAATCACCACTTGCATTTACAATTAATGATGCTGCTGTTGAACCTGTATTCCATGTTCCACCAACATTACCTGATAATAAAATACTACCACCTGCACAGAATGTAGTTGCTCCACTTGCAGTAATTACTGAGGCAACTGGTTCTGCGTAAAGTGTTACAGTTTTGCTGCATGTGCTAACACATCCGTTTGCATCTGTAATTGTTAGTGTATATGTTCCTGCTGTTGATATAGTAATACATTCTGTTGTTGCACCTGTGCTCCATAAATAAGATGCTAATCCCGGAGGGGCGCAAAGGTTTGTTGATTCTCCTACACAAATTGAATTATCTCCTCCGATATAACAAACTGGCAATGGATTAACAGTTACAATAATATGGTTTGAAATTACACTTCCACAACCGGTGGTATTTGTTACAAAATAATCACCACTTGCATTTACAATTAATGATGCGGCTGTTGAGCCTGTGCTCCATGTTCCACCAACATTACCTGATAATAAAATACTTCCACCTGCACAGAATGTAGTTGCTCCGCTCGCTGTAATAACTGATGCAATTGGTTCAGCGTATAAGGTTACAGTTTTACTGCAAGTGCTCACACAACCGAAAGCATTCGTTCCGGTAACGGTATAAGTTCCTGCACCGGATACTGTAATGCAACCTGTTGTAGCTCCCGTGCTCCATAGATAAGATGTTAATCCCGGTGTTGCACAAAGATTTGTTGTTTCTCCAAAACAAATGGATGCATCACCAGTGATATTACACAAAGGCAATGGATTTACAGTTACAATTATATGATTTGATATTGTGGAGCCGCAGGCATTTGTATTTGTTACAAAATAATCACCACTTGCATTTACAATTAATGATGCAGAAGTTGATCCTGTATTCCATGTTCCACCAATATTTCCTGATAATAAAATACTGCCACCTGCACAGAAAGTGGTAGCGCCACTTGCCGTAATTATTGATGCAGTAGGTAAAGGTGTTACTACAACTGTTTTACTGCAAGTGCTTACACAACCTCCACCATTTGTTACAGTAACAGTATATGTTCCCGATTCCGTAACATTTATACAACCTGTTGTGGCACCGGTATTCCATAAGAAACTTGTGCATTCAGCCGGAGCACATAAATGTGTTGATTCTCCCTCACAAATGGACGCATCACCGGTGATATTGCAAAATGGCAGTGGATAAACTGTTATAATAATATGATTTGAAGTTACAGTTCCACAGGCATTTGTATTCGTTACAAAATAATCTCCTGCAGTAGTTACTGTTATTGTTGGTGTAGTTGCACCTGTACTCCATGTTCCTCCTGTATTTCCGGAAAGTACAACGTTACCACCTATACAAAATGCAATTGGTCCGCCTGCCGTAATAATGGATGCAGTTGGTGGAGCGGCAATAGTTACAATAATATGATTTGAAGTTACACTGCCACAAGCATTGGTATTTGTCACAAAATAATCACCTGCTGTTGTCACGGTAATTGTTGAAGTAGTAGCACCTGTGCTCCATGTACCTCCAACATTTCCGGAAAGTATAACACTTCCTCCAGTACAAATTGCGGTAGGACCGCTAGCTGTAATTACTGAAGCTGTTGGCAATGGTTTAATTGTAACAATAATATGATTTGAAGTTACAGATCCACAGGCATTTGTATTCGTTACAAAATAATCACCTGCAGTAGTTACTGTTATTGTTGGTGTAGTAGCTCCTGTACTCCAGGTTCCTCCAACATTTCCCGAAAGCACAACACTACCACCCGGACAAAATTTAATTGGTCCTCCTGCGGTAATAATAGATGCAGTTGGTGTTGGGGCAAAAGTTACAATAATATGATTTGAAGTTACACTGCCACAAGCATTTGTATTCGTTACAAAATAATCACCTGCAGTAGTTACTGTTATTGTTGATGTAGCAGCTCCCGTACTCCAGGTTCCTCCAACATTTCCGGAAAGTATAACACTTCCTCCTGTACAAATTGCGATAGGACCGCTAGCTGTAATTACTGAAGCTGTTGGCAATGGTTTAAGAGTAACTATAATATGATTTGAAATAATGGTACCACAAGCATTTGAATTCGTCACAAAATAATCACCTGCAGCAGTTACTGTTATTGTTGGTGTAGTTGCACCTGTACTCCAGGTTCCTCCAACATTTCCCGAAAGCACAACACTACCACCCGGACAAAATTTAATTGGTCCTCCTGCGGTAATAATAGATGCAGTTGGTGTTGGGGCAAAAGTTACAATAATATGATTTGAAGTTACACTGCCACAAGCATTTGTATTCGTTACAAAATAATCACCTGCAGTAGTTACTGTTATTGTTGATGTAGCAGCTCCCGTACTCCAGGTTCCTCCAACATTTCCGGAAAGTATAACACTTCCTCCTGTACAAATTGCGATAGGACCGCTAGCTGTGATTACTGAAGCTGTTGGCAATGGTTTAAAAGTAACTATAATATGATTTGAAATAATTGTACCACAAGCATTTGTATTCGTTACAAAATAATCACCTGCAGCAGTTACTGTTATTGTTGGTGTAGTAGCACCTGTACTCCAGGTTCCTCCAACATTTCCGGAAAGCACAACACTACCACCCGGACAAAATTTAATTGGTCCGCCTGCGGTAATAATAGATGCAGTTGGTGGAGCAGCAATAGTAACAATAATATGATTTGAAGTTACAGATCCACAAGCATTTGTATTTGTTACAAAATAATCACCTGCTGTAGTTACTGTTATTGTTGGTGTAGCAGCACCTGTACTCCATGTTCCTCCAACATTTCCGGAAAGTATAACACTTCCTCCTGTACAAAATGCAGTTGGTCCTCCTGCGGCAATAATGGATGCAGTTGGTGCTGGATTTATTGTAACAATAATATGATTTGAAATAATGGTACCACAAGCATTTGTATTCGTTACAAAATAATCACCTGCAGTAGTTACTGTTATTGTAGGTGTTGAAGCACCTGTACTCCATGTACCTCCAACATTTCCGGAAAGTATAACACTTCCTCCTGTGCAAAATGCAGTTGGTCCTCCTGCGGTAATAATGGATGCAGTTGGTGGAGCGGAAATAGTAACAATAATATGATTTGAAGTAACACTGCCACAAGCATTTGTATTTGTTACAAAATAATCACCTGCAGTAGTTACTGTTATTGTAGGTGTTGAAGCACCTGTACTCCATGTACCTCCAACATTTCCGGAAAGTATAACACTGCCTCCAGCACAAAATGCGGTAGGACCGCTAGCTGTAATTACTGAAGCTGTTGGCAATGGTTTAATTGTAACAATAATATGATTTGAATTAATGGTACCACATGCATTTGAATTTGTCACAAAATAATCACCTGCAGTAGTTACTGTTATTGTTGGTGTAGTAGCTCCTGTACTCCAGGTTCCGCCAACATTTCCGGAAAGCACAACACTTGCACCCGGACAAAATTTAATTGGTCCGCCTGCAGTAATAGTAGATGCAGTTGGTGGAGCGGAAATAGTAACAATAATATGATTTGAATTAATTGTACCACAAGCATTTGTATTCGTTACAAAATAATCACCTGCAGTAGTTACTGTTATTGTTGGAGTTGTTGCTCCTGTACTCCATGTTCCGCCAACATTTCCGGAAAGCACAACGTTACCACCTGCACAAAATGCAATTGGTCCGCCTGCGGTAATAATGGATGCAGTTGGCGCGGGATTAATAGTTACAATAATATGATTTGAATTAATTGTACCACATGCATTTGAATTTGTTACAAAATAATCACCTGCAGTAGTTACTGTTATTGTTGGTGTAGTAGCTCCTGTACTCCATGTTCCGCCAACATTTCCGGAAAGTATAACACTTCCTCCTGCACAAAATGCAGTTGGACCTCCTGCTGTAATAATAGATGCAGTTGGTGGAGCGGAAATAGTAACAATAATATGATTTGAAGTAACACTGCCACAATCATTTGTATTCGTTACAAAATAATCACCTGCAGTAGTTACTGTTATTGTAGGTGTTGAAGCACCTGTACTCCATGTACCTCCAACATTTCCGGAAAGTATAACACTTCCTCCTGTGCAAAATGCAGTTGGTCCTCCTGCGGTTATAATGGATGCAGTTGGAGCAGGATTAATAGTAACTATAATATGATTTGAAGTAACACTGCCACAAGCATTTGTATTCGTTACAAAATAATCACCTGCTGTTGTTACTGTTATTGTTGGTGTAGAAGCACCTGTACTCCATGTTCCTCCAACATTTCCGGAAAGCACAACATTACCTCCTGCACAAAATGCTGTTGGTCCTCCTGCGGTAATAATGGATGCAGTTGGCGCAGGATCTATCGTAACTATAATATGATTTGAAGTAACACTGCCACAATCATTTGTATTCGTTACAAAATAATCACCTGCTGTTGTTACTGTTATTGTTGGTGTGGTAGCACCTGTACTCCATGTTCCACCAACATTTCCGGAAAGTATAACATTTCCTCCTGTACAAAATGCAGTTGGTCCTCCTGCGGTAATAATGGATGCAGTTGGAGCAGGATTAATAGTAACTATAATATGATTTGAAGTAACACTGCCACAAGCATTTGTATTCGTTACAAAATAATCACCTGCTGTTGTTACTGTTATTGTTGGTGTAGAAGCACCTGTACTCCATGTTCCTCCAACATTTCCGGAAAGCACAACATTACCTCCTGCACAAAATGCTGTTGGTCCTCCTGCGGTAATAATGGATGCAGTTGGCGCAGGATCTATCGTAACTATAATATGATTTGAAGTAACACTGCCACAATCATTTGTATTCGTTACAAAATAATCACCTGCTGTTGTTACTGTTATTGTTGGTGTGGTAGCACCTGTACTCCATGTTCCACCAACATTTCCGGAAAGTATAACATTTCCTCCTGTACAAAATGCAGTTGGTCCTCCTGCGGTAATAATGGATGCAGTTGGTGGTGGATTAATATTAACTATAATATGATTTGAATTAATTGTGCCACAATTATTTGTATTTGTTACAAAATAATCACCCGCGGTAGTTACGGTTATTGTTGGTGTAGTAGCTCCTGTACTCCATGTTCCTCCTGTATTTCCTGAAAGCACAACACTTCCACCTGCGCAGAATGAAGTTGAACCGCCTGCTGTAATTACGGATGCAACAGGTTCCGATGATAATACTACTAAATTATTATGTAAGTCAATTGCTCCCGCCCGCGAAAGGGCTTTTCCATATAAACTTGCACCCTCCAATAAATGAATAGCGCCATTATTTACAATTGTACCTCTGAAAACGGAAAAATCTCCCAGCGTAAATGCACCGTTAATTTGCCAATAAACATTACAAACAGATGCTTCATTAATTAAAGTTACGCTTGCGAATGTCCCTGTTGCTAACGCACCATCAATCTGAATAATGAATATTGCGTCAGGGTTGCCCTGTCCGTCCAAAATTAAATCTCCATTTAATGTAGAAGCTGCGCCTGTGCAATAAACATTAGGTGTAAGAATCTGTCCCGACCCTAAAGTTGTTCCGATCACAGAACCACAAGTAAGTGTACTTAAATAGGTATAAGCAACCTCCACGTCGAGTGCAGCCTGCACTGAAACAGCATCTGCTACGTGTATTTCTCCTGTTAAGGTGCCGGGTGGAAATCCGGTTAACGCTCCTACATTTGTGCCAATATCGCCTGTAACATTTGATGCGCCTACGTTATCAAATGCACCGACTTCTGTAAATACTGCAAAATTGTTAGCAGTGCCTAAATCAGGCGATTGCCCAAAATGTGTTTTGGGTAACAACAATAAAACAATAACAAATACTGAATAAATTAAATAATTTCCTCTGTGTAAAAATTTGCTTTTCATTTGAATTAATTTTAAGAATAAATAAATCATAATAACTTCTATAAAGGTGAATACATTATTTTATCTAAGCATTACATAATTCTTATAATGATTTGTATAATTCACACATTTTATGTTTCAACACTCATTTGCTTCCTGGCCGTCCGAAAATTCCATTGGAGTTTTTCAATTTTTTACTAATTAGTTAATAAATTTATGATGTTCACCTTAAAATTGCATTCCTTGTAAATTGCATTCAAAAATTATAGGGTGATGTATGAATTAAAATGATTCCTGATATCTGTTTGGGATTGATTTATCCGGGAAAATTCATTCAGAATAAATTTTTATTATGCGCAATTTGATGATGGGTTAGTTAATATCATTAATAATATATATGCTGCTCTGAGCGTATATTCGAATCCAACCACGTAAAATATTGCCATTGAATTTTTTGTACCAAAACAAATTAAAGTTTCATTCCTAATAACTGATATAACGGGAAAAATAGTCAACACCCAAACCATCGAGGTCATGCCGGGCAAAAATACTATTCAAAAGAATTTATCTGATCTTGCAACGGGTTTATATACTATTACTTTGATGATGAATGGGGAAAAGGTTGCGGAGAGTGTTTGGGTGGAGTGAAGGGTGTTTTGGTGGGAGGAGAGTGCAATGATGCGGAATTGTTTAGATGCTGATGCAATTTAAATCATTGGAATTGATAGAGTTTGAAGGAAATTCTATTGATTTAGTTAGGACTAAATATTTTCGCACAGAATTCATCAAAAAAGAAATACTTGAAATAATATAAATGATATTGTAAGAATATTAATTTAAAACAAATAGGTCAAAAACGCAATTTGTTTATCCAAATGTTTACCGCTTTTCCGTATTGTGCTTAATTTTTTTTTATTTAATTGTAAAGCTCTTGACTGATAACTTAATTCGCTTTTATATCAATAAAATAATCATTGTCCCAAATAAACTTTTCTGTTTTTTCATCATCTATGTCAAAAACACTGGAGCAATTTTCTCTTTCACGAATAAACTGGCTTATTGAAAATGATTTTTTATCTATTTCGATTATTGAAAACGTTAATGCGCCGTTTGTAGTTTGCTCTCTGCATTTTCCCACCCACATAACATTCCCGTTTATTGTATAACTTTTAAACTCCGTTAAGTGCGCATGATATTTATCAAGTTCACTAAAAGAATAAATTTCCGATGCTTTTATCAATTTATCACCTATTTTTTGTGCTTCTTCCATTTTATTGGTGAAGCCTATAATGTAGCCGATATGGTTGAGTTCGAGGCTTAGGAGGTAGGTTTGCATAGGTGTTGAGAGGAATAACTGCTAAAGAAGTTATGTATTTGGTAACAAGAACTCGGGTTACTTATTTAATTCTTCCTATTCCATTTACAAATTTAGTAATCTAATTGTGGTTTAAAGGAATTAATAAAGTATTTGTTTTACGATGGTTAACCCAAAAACAAAAAACCCAGGCTGTGCAGCCGGAATCAGAATATCAGCCTTATTGCCGGTGCAATGAAAAATTTTAATGCAAAACAGTTGGATTTTACTATCAAAAAGCTAAAAACCCAGCTTTCTATAAAGCTTCCAAACAAGGGACTGGCAATAATTGATAAGCATAAACCGGAAAAGCCAAACAAAAATATTTTTCTATTTCCGGTTTTTTCATGGGAATTGGATTTGAATAACTTGGTAGCGGTTGATAAAGAAATTAGCGGTGCAGCAGTTTAACTAAATAAGAAGCTTAAAACTTTGGCAAAAAGGATGGAATTGATAAAATTATCAGTTTTCATGTTACTAACATCCAAGAGCCACTTGTGCTCTGAGAAAATGTGTTACTTTATTGGCGGTTCCGAGGTTATTGGGGCATTCTAATACTAGAGAAACAAGGTTTTACGCTAAATTGTAAATCCTGACCTTGATTTGAAAATGGAAGATTTAATTGGGTGAGTGCACCTAGTTTCTGCATTTCGGCAGCATTTTCTTTTTGCTGCCGAAATATAGTTTGCTTATCTTAGCGCTAAATCACATTGGTCTTATCGCAAACGAAAAATTAAATATCGCCAAACTACAAAATCATTTCAAAGGTAAATCCGCTTTTGGAAAAAAGGACATTGTGCAATTCTACAAAGGATTTGAACCGGAAGTAAAACCCACCACCGTAAACTGGAGAGTTTATAGCTTGGTGCAATCCGGTGTGCTATCACGGATAGGCAGAGGAAAATTTACTTTGGGTGAAGGTAAAAACTTTGTACCGCAAATCTCTTTCGGCACAAAAATGATCTACAGAAAATTGCACAAACAATTCCCCTTCTTGCCCATTTGCATTTGGCACACCTCTGTGCTTAATGAATTGATGTTGCATCAGCCCGGCCGGTTCTACACTTTGGTAGAAGTTGAAAAGGACGCGATGGAGAGTGTTTTCTATTTTTTGAAAGAAAACAAAACCAATGTATTCCTTAATCCAACATCCGAAATACTTAGCCATTATGCATCTGGAGAAAAAGAAACCACTATAGTGAAATCATTGGTATCTGAGGCGCCAATGCAAAATATAAATGGTGTTCACACTATCACTATTGAAAAAATGCTGGTAGACATATTTTGTGACGAAACAATTTTTGCATCACAACAAGGAGGCGAAATGCAGACGATTTTCAAAGAAGCATTTAATCGATATACAATTCACGAAAGTCGTATGCTGCGGTATGCAGATAGAAGAAGGAAAAAAAGCAGTTTTGATAGTTACCTAAATAAGGTTTCTAAATTTCGGCAGCAAACTAAGTAAAGTGCCGTTTTATAACTTGGTATGATACATAAGGGCACATTAACTCAACAATGGATTGACAAGGTTTCAATGGCAAATCGTAACGCAGAATACAAACTCATAGAATCTAAATATTAAATGATAAAAATTTAGCTTTTGTAAATTAACAAATTTAAACCTATGAGAACTCTTTTTCTAACTATTGGATTGATTTTTAGCATTAATACCAAAGCTGCAGTAGAAATATTTTGCAGTGCTCGCTACCAATACGAAATTTACCATCCAAAAGAACCTCCGGCTTACTATGAAGGACCAACAATTGGCAAAGTTCCTATTGCTGGAACAGGAAGAAAGGCATATTATGAAAAGGTATGGTCAAATAGTTATAGCTTGAACATCCAATTTTATTCGGGTTATGAATTAAATGAGTATTATGGTAAAAGCCGTTATAAAGAAACTTCAATAATAGCATTTGTCAATTGGCCAAATGGGGGTTCCGCATTTATAATTATAAGTCGGTGGACTACAAATTTAAAGTATATGACGGAAAAAGAAATAAAATACGCGTCCAATGGTGATCGCTTGCATAATTTATCCGGATATGACAATAAAAACAGACTATGGCAAATATCCAACTAATTTCTATAGGGGAGTTCTATAATTTAACACTTTGATATTCAATTAATTATATGTATATTTACACATAATTTTGAATGAAATAGGTATGAAATCTGTAAAGTATAAAAAACAAGGAAAAAAAGGGCTT
>Ga0163151_10001891_pt1 | contig 34078 bp, 29 predicted proteins | sample OliLakLV19MP5IB2_FD_145596 | JGI IMG/M metagenome (GOLD analysis project Ga0163151, IMG submission 145596) | Freshwater microbial mat bacterial communities from Lake Vanda, McMurdo Dry Valleys, Antarctica - Oligotrophic Lake LV.19.MP5.IB-2 | ecosystem: Environmental > Aquatic > Freshwater >... | reverse complement strand
TATGAACCATCGCGTGGCACCTTTTTCGCGTATTGTGGCAAGAAATAGGGATATGGAGTCAGCGGATGAAGCACTAGATTTTTGGTGCTACCTTTTTATCATGAAAAAGGTAGCAAAGTTGATTTATTGATGATGGATACCCGGAGAAGAATTCTAAATATAAAAAGAGGAATGTCCACTTTTAGGATAAATGATGATATTGAAATGACAGATGCTCCCCAGAAAATGAATTTGACCCAGAATAAATGGTAGTTTAAAAATCTTCAACTATTAAACAACAACCGGGAACCACTTGCAGATTCAATAATTTTCCCATGGTCATACACTATGTTCCCATTTACGAACGTAGTTTTAATTTGACCCTTAAAGGTTCTACCCTCCAATGGACTCCATCCGCATTTATACAATAAATTTTCTTTTGTTACTCTTTGATCAGTAGATAGATCAACTAATATAAGATCGGCAAAATATCCTTCACGAATAAAACCACGATCAACTATATCGAAACAGGTTGCAACATTATGGCTCATCTTTTCCACGATCTTTTGCAGCGATATGTTTCCTTTAAAATAAAAATCCAGCATCATAAGCAAACTGTGTTGTACCAATGGCCCTCCACCCGGACATTTGCGATATGATTTAGACTTTTCTTCCCATGTATGTGGAGCATGATCAGTTGCTATTACGTCAAAATGATCGTTTAATAAAGCTTCGAATAAAAGCGGCTGATGTTTTTTATCCTTTATTGCAGGATTCCATTTTATCCGGTTCCCTAATTCGAAATAATTATCGGCATTAAAAAATAAATGATGCACGCACACCTCTGCAGTTAATCGTTTATCTTTTAAGGCAATTTTATTATCAAATAAAATTACTTCTTCCCCTGTGCTGATATGTAAAATATGCAACCTTGTATTCCATTTTTTAGCGAGTTCAGCCGCAAAAGAGGAAGAACGAAAACATGCTTCTTCATTTCTGATAATCGGGTGATAATGAATCGGAATATCATCACCGAATTTTTCCTCAGCCAATTCAAGATTATGCAAAATAGTTGCTTCGTCTTCGCAATGTGTAGCAATTAATGTAGGTGCATTTCTAAATAGATTTTCCAAAGTATTTTTATCATCCACCAACATATTTCCAGTGGAGGAACCCATAAAAATTTTAATTCCACAAATCGTTTTCGGATCAGTTTTTAAAACTTCTTCCACATTGTCGTTACTCACGCCCATGTAAAAGGAATAATTTGCTATTGACCTTTTCGCAGCTAATAAATATCTCTGTTCTAATAACTCTTGGGTAAGTGAGGGGGGATTTACATTCGGCATATCCATAAAACTGGTAACTCCCCCGGCTACTGCAGCCCTGCTTTCTGTAAAAATTTCTCCTTTATGTGTAAGTCCCGGTTCTCTGAAGTGCACCTGATCGTCGATAATTCCGGGTAATAAATACAATCCTTCTGCATTTATTTCAGTGCAATTTCCGGCAATTTGTATATGGTTATCTATTTTCTGAATACGACCATCATTTATTAATACATCTCGGGAAGAAATTTTCCCTTCATTTACAAGGAGTGCATTTTTAATTATCGTTTTCATAAATAATGCTCATAAATTAATCTACCCAATCGGCAATAAATAAATTAGTATCTCTTGAACCTCCGGTATTTCTGTTACTTGCAAATATTAATTTCTTTCCATCGTAACTAAACATTGGAAAAGAATCAAATATGGTATCAAAAGTTATTTGTTCCAAACCTGTTCCATCGAGATTTATCATAAATAAATTAAAGGGAACTCGTTTGGTAGTATGATTGCTGGAAAAAATAATCTTATTTCCGGAAGGGTGAAAAAATGGAGCCCAATTTGCGCCACCCAGGTCGGTAATTTGTTTTAATTCACTGCCATCGGTATTACAAATATATAATTCCATTGCGGTTGGCTTCACAAAACCCTCTTTTAAAAGGTCTTTATATTCTTTTTTTGCTTCCGCTGTTGCAGGTCGGCTTGCACGGAAAATAATTTTACTTCCGTCAGGGGAGAAAAAAGCACCGCCATCATATCCTAATCCATTTGTAATTTGTTTTGGATCCTTTCCGTCGAGGGTCATGGTCCATAATTCAAGATCACCACTTCTGCTGCTTGTAAATAATATTTTCTCTCCCTTCGGGGAAACAACAGCTTCCGCATCATAAAAATTATTGTCAGTCAATTGTTGCAAAATATTTCCTTTAAGGTCGGCGATATAAATTTCATAACTTGAATGTACTCCCCATAAATATCCTTTACTTTTATCGGGATCAGGCATACAAGTATCTACTTTTGCATGGGTTGAAGCGTACAAAACCTTATCATTTCCCGGTAAAAAATAACTACAGGTAGTTCTTCCCTTTCCTGTACTTAAAAGACTATACTCAAAACGCGAGTCATCTGTCGGAATTTCTCCATAATAGATCTGATCGCAAGGCACATTTTCGTTTGCATTTCTTCGCTGAAAAACGATCATTTCACTGTTAAAACTGAAATATCCCTCTGCATTATCACCACCAAAAGTGAGTTGTTTTAAATTTTTAAGATGTTTTTCCTGCGGATAGGTAAGCGTATCTTTCTTTTCAACCACCGGAGATGCGGATTCATTATCCTCCGCTTTATTGGTTTTTTTACACCCTGAATTCAAATTTATAATTAAAAATAACGCAAGGATTGCCGAATTGATCTGTTTCATTTTTTAAATTTCTGCGGCAAAATTAATCACAACACCTGATTTTACTGCAACAACATCACTTTAATATGTTTAAAATGTAACTTTGCATCATGTTTTCAAAGAGATGGATCATAAGTGGAGCAGCAGTTTTACTGCTGATCGTGGGCTTTTTCCTACTTTCGGATAATAAAATTTTTAACTTATCAAAAGGTAATGGAAACGCAGATGATTCATTGGAGATGATGGAAAAACTAACGCCTCAAATTGCAGATCTATCCAATCAATTAAAAAAATCGCCCCAAAATGCCGACCTGTATTTTCTGCGGGCGAATGAATATCTGAATTTTGGGAATGTTAAATATGCATTGTTCGACTATCAAAAAGCCTATCAGATGGATTCAACAAATGCATCCTACGCATTGGGTTTGAGCGATTGTTTATTCGAGGCAAATAATGCCGATGGCGCTATTGGAATATTACAGGATTACCTAAAAACCGATCCGCAAAATATTGATATTTTAACCAATCTCGGCCTCAATTATTTATTTCTCCCTAAACCGGAATATAAAAAATCGCTGGAAGCATTTAATTCCGTGCTTAAAATAGATATTCAGAATGCTGATGCATATTTTTATAAAGGAATTATTTTTAAAGAAACCGGTGATACCGTTAGTGCACTTTCCAGTTTCCAAACTACCATAGAAGTTGATCCCGATTATTACAGTGCATACATGCAACTTGGCACTGCCTATGCCGATAAAAATGACCCTATTGCGATTAAATATCTGAATAATGCGATCGCTATAAATGATACAAGTTCAGAGGCCTATTATGCGATTGCAAAATTTTATCAGGACAGGGGTGAAATTACAAATGCAATAAATTATTATAAAAATATTATCACCCGAAACCCGCAAGATGCTGATGCAATTTACAATCTTGCTACCATTTATTACGGGATAGATTCCATTGAAAAATCATATCGTTTTTACGAACTTGCAATCAGACAAGCACCGGCAAAAGCGATGAGTTATTATGGAAAGGGTTTATGTGCAGAAGAATTTAAAAGAACAGAGGAGGCTATATCGTTATACAATCAAGCCTTAAATTTAGACCCTGATTTAAAAATGGCAGAAGAACGTTTATTACAATTAACAGAAAAATAGCAGATGATAAAGATCACATTTCCGGATGGAACCAGCAGAGAATTTAACCAAGGAGTAACTTCCCTTGAAATTGCCAAATCGATTAGTGAAGGATTGGCAAGAAAAATAATTAGTGCAGAAGTAAACGGTGAGGCGTGGGATCTCACGAGAGCTATTAATACAGATGCTTCCATAAAATTATTAACATGGGATGACGAGAAAGGTAAAACAACATTCTGGCACTCCAGCGCTCACTTAATGGCAGAGGCTTTGGAAGAATTATTCCCCGGTGTGAAATTTGGCATCGGACCTGCTATCGATAGCGGATTTTATTATGATATTGATCTTGGTGGAAAAATTTTGACGCAAGAAGACCTTCCGGTTATTGAAAATAAAATGAAGGAGCTCGCTAAGAAAAATTCTGTTTTTGGAAGAAAGAATGTTTCTAAAGCTGATGCAATTAAATTTTTTACTGAAAAGGGAGATGAATATAAACTGGAACTTATTAATGACCTTCAGGATGGTTCCATCACCTTTTACGAACAGGGAAATTTTGTTGATCTGTGTAAAGGTCCTCACATTCCTGAAACCGGAATAATTAAAGCAATTAAACTTTTAAATATTGCAGGTGCTTATTGGAGAGGAAATGAAAAAAATAAAATGCTCACCCGTATTTACGGCATCACATTTCCAAAACAAAGTGAACTTGATGCGCATTTATTAATGCTGGAGGAAGCAAAAAAACGAGATCATCGCAAATTGGGAAAGGAACTTGAAATTTATACTACGGATGATGCTGTTGGACAAGGGCTTATTCTTTGGATGCCAAATGGAGCCGCTATAATTGAACAACTGGAAAAACTTGCAAAAAGAAAAGAAGATCAGGCAGGATATTTAAGGGTGAAAACTCCGCATATTGCAAAAGAAGAGCTTTATTTAACTAGCGGACATTTACCATATTATGCAGATAGCATGTATCCACCTATGGAATTGGAGGGTGTAAAATATTATTTAAAGGCAATGAATTGCCCGCATCACCATAAAATATTTTCCGCATTACCCAGAAGTTATCGCGACCTTCCCTTGCGTTTTGCAGAATATGGAATGTGTTATCGCTACGAAGAAAGTGGTGCTTTATTTGGTTTGATGCGTGTAAGGGGAATGAATATGAACGATGCACATATTTATTGCACGGAAGAACAATTTGAAAAGGAATTTAAGGCGGTTAATGATATGTATCTTAATTATTTTAAGATATTCGGTATAGAAAAATATGTGATGCGATTTTCAACCCATAATCCGGCAAAACTGGGGCAGAAATACCTCGATAATCCGGACTTGTGGAAGAAAACAGAAGATATGGTGCGCAGTGTGATGATTTCCGCAGGAATTCCATTTGTGGAAATACCGGATGAAGCTGCTTTTTACGGACCAAAAATAGACATACAGATCTATTCAGCAATTGGGCGCGAATTCACTCTGGCTACCAATCAGGTTGATTTTGGGCAACCACTGCGATTTGGTTTGACATATATAGATAAAGACAATACTGCAAAAATGCCTTTGGTGATACATCGCGCGCCATTGAGCACGCATGAGCGTTTCATCGGATTTTTGTTGGAACATTATGCCGGAAATTTCCCGGTTTGGCTGGCTCCAGTGCAAGTTGCAGTGCTCCCAATCAGCGATAAATTCAACGAATATTGTGAAAGCCTTATAAATGTTTTAAAAAATCACGAAATTCGCACCACATTCGACACTCGAAGTGAGAAGATCGGAAGAAAAATAAGAGATGCGGAGATGAAAAAAATTCCTTGCATGCTTATTGTTGGAGAGAACGAAATGAACAATAATACTGTTTCATTGCGGAAACACGGTGAAGGAGACAAAGGCAGTATGACCATTGAAGATTTCGCCAAAATGATAAACGAAGAAGTAAAAACAATTTTTCAATAAAAATTTAACCATTTGCAAAACCAAAGAAGACCCTACAATCCCTATTTCAGGAGAAACGACGAACGCAGTCAATACAAGATCGGAAGAGACATTCGCCACCCCAAAGTGAGGGTTGTGGGCGAAAATATTGAATCAGGCATATTTACAGTACAGGAAGCCATAAAAATGGCAGAAGATCTGGAAATGGAATTGGTGGAAATTTCCCCAAATGCCGATCCTCCTGTTTGCCGCATTGTAGATTTTCAGAAATTTGTCTACGAAAAGAAGAAAAAGGAAAAAGAGCTAAAGGCTAAAACTAAGAAGCAGGAGATGAAAGAAATCCGCTTCACTCCGCATACCGATGATCATGATTTTGAATTCAAATCGAAACACGCGGAAAATTTCCTGATCGAAGGCAATAAAGTTCGCGCTTACGTTATGTTTAAAGGCCGTGCCATTGCATTTAAAGGACAAGGAGAAGTGCTTTTACTCAAATTCGCCCAGCGCCTCGAAGAAGTTGGCGTTCCCGATCAATTACCTAAAATGGAAGGTAAAAGGATGTTTATCACGCTCATGCCTAAGGCGGTGCAAGGGAAGAAGCCGGTTTAAAAAAGTTTGGGTTCTGAGTTCTGGGTTGTGAAACTGTCCACTCCAACTGCGACTAGCTCTGGGTTGAAATTTTTATCATTTGTAGAGCCGCAATGCATTGCGGCTCTACAAATGATAAAAATTTCACTGTTTATGACTGAAACTCCCGTTAAATAAGAAATTAACAGTTCTTACCCGAAATGCCAAATACAACTCAAACTCATGGCGAATTTTAGTTTACTTTAAATAAAAAAATTAATGCGGAGCAAATTTTTCCATGTTACAACCACCCACCACCCACTGCCACTGCCACTTCCACTGCCGACCGCCCACTGCGACCCTCCCAAAATATCTTTCCCATCCCCTTTGAACTTTCCAACCAATACTCTATCTTTGCGCTCCCGAAGTTTCGGGATTAAATATAAATTGAGTCATTATGCCGAAGATGAAGACCAACAGTAGCGCTAAAAAGCGTTTCAAGGTAACAGGAAGCGGAAAAGTAAAACGCAACAAAGCGTATAAGCGTCATATTCTTACTAAAAAGAGCAATAAACGCAAAAACAAGTTGGGTCAATCAGGTCTCGTAAGTGCTGCTGATTCATTAAACATTAAAAGATTATTGTCAATAGGATAAATTTTTGAATTATGCCAAGGTCAGTACCTAAAGTTGCCTCAAGGGCACGCAGAAAAAAAGTATTAAAAATGGCGAAAGGCTATTGGGGCCGTCGCAAGAATGTTTTAACAGTAGCAAAAAATGCCGTAGATAAAGCGTTACAGTATGCATATGTTGGAAGAAAAGACAAAAAACCAATGTATCGTCAGATCTGGATCGTGCGTATAAACGCAGCAGTTCGTCCGCATGGAATGACCTACAGCACTTTTATGCATAAGTTAAAACTCAATAACATTGATATTAACCGCAAGGTTTTAGCCGATTTAGCTGCTAATAATCCGGAAGCTTTTGATGCAATTGTTAACCAGGTAAAATAAAATATTTTTTATTTGATATTTGAAACCCCGCTTTGCGGGGTTTTTTCATTATCCGCCTTCTCATGCAAGAATAAAAATAATCAATAAATAAGACAATTCTTCATCAAATTGACATATTTTTAGCTTGTTAATCCTTTAAGAATGAAAAAGTGTGGCTGGGTATATATAATTACCAATCAGAATAATACAGTGTTATACGTTGGTGTAACCTCTGATTAATTACAACGAATTTCTTCGCATATCAATAAGCAATATCCAAAAAGCTTTACTGCAAGATATAATATCGATAAACTAGTCTATTTCGAATGTTTTGAAACAATTGTAAAGGCAATTGAGGAGGAAAAACGAATAAAAGGTGGAAGTCGGAAACAAAAAATTAATATGATCAACTCGATGAATAGGAATTGGGATGATCTGTATGTTGATTTGTTACAGGCGAAGAGTGATATATTTGGAGGCATTACTTAGTAGGAGGGTGTTTGGGTGGTACTTTTAGTGCGGTTGTCGGGATTGCTTCGGCGAGGCGCCTCTCAATGACTTACTTACCCTTTGGGTAAGTAAGTCATTGAGAGACAGCGAAGCTGTCGAAGCAATCCCACAACCATAGTCAACTCACCACAATTAATACACTGCTCACCCGTCGTTAAAGGTATTTACAATAATTTTACCCCTTCATGTCAGAACCAAAAAGAAAGTATAGCCCCATTGACGATCGGGATAAGAAAAAAATTTCGCGACAAAGTTTAAAAGTCGCAGGAAAGATATTTAGTTATATCCGACCTTACAGAAGTGCCTTTCTAACAGGTATCGTATTTTTATTGTTATCCAGTTTTACTACAATGACATTACCCTGGTTTATGGGTAAACTCATCGATTCTGCTAAAGGAAATAATACGATCGCATGGATGAATAATACCAATACCATTGCACTTATTTTAATCGCAACTTTGTTGGTGCAATCCATATTGTCGTTTTTCAGGGTATATCTTTTCGCAACAGTTTCTGAAAAAGCAATGGCAGATGTACGGACCAATTTTTTTGATAAAATGCTGACTTTACCCATACCCTTTTATGAAACCAGAAGGGTGGGTGAATTAACGAGCAGATCAACTAACGATGTAGATCAGTTACAGGATATGTTGGGCGCAACTTTGCCTGAATTTGTGCGCCAAATGGTTACTATTGTATTTGGCGTGGCATTTATATTTTATATCTCTCCGCAATTAACATTAATGATGATGTGTACTTTTCCGGTACTGGTTTTAATTGCAGTTTTTTACGGAAAATTTATTCGAAAAATTTCGAAACAACGACAGGATGCATTGGCAAATTCGAACGTGGTTGTGGAAGAAACATTACAAAATATTAATACCGTTAAAACATTTACCAACGAAAATTATGAGTCAAAAAGGTATAAATCCTTTATGGAAAAAGTGGTGGAAACAGGAATTAAAGGCGCCGTTAACCGCGGTGGATTTTCCACTTTTTTAATACTTGGTTTATTCGGAGGGTTTGTTTCTGTTATATGGTACGGCACAACTTTATTAAAGGCAGGAGAAATATTTGAAGGAGATCTTTTTTCCTTTGTTCTTTATACCGGATTTATTGGTGGCGCCGTTGGTGGTTTAGGTGATTTATATGGGCGACTTCAAAAAACAGTTGGCGCATCTGAAAGAATATTTGAGATTTTAAATGAAAAAAGTGAATTAGATCTTTTAAGCGATCCCGATCAAAATATTAAATTAGAGGGTAAAATAGAATTAAAAGATATCACTTTTTCTTATCCAACAAGACAAGATATAAATGTATTGGATGGAATTTCACTGACTGTAAATCGCGGTGATAAAATTGCGTTGGCGGGATATAGCGGAGCAGGAAAATCGACCATTGCACAATTGATCATGCAGATATATCCTTTGGAGCAGGGAAAAATATTATTTGATGGAAAAGATAGTTCTACCTATTCTATTCGACAGCTTCGTTACAATATGGCGGTTGTTCCACAGGAAGTTTTATTATTTGGAGGTACTATTGGAGAAAATATCACTTATGGTAAACCCGGTGCAAGTAAGGAAGAACTTATTGAAGCGGCAAAAAAAGCAAATGCATGGCAGTTTATCACGCAATTTCCCGAACAGTTAAATACCATCGTTGGCGAACGCGGCGTTAAATTATCGGGAGGTCAGCGACAACGCATAGCAATTGCGAGGGCAATATTAAAAGATCCCGCTATCCTGATTTTAGATGAGGCAACAAGTTCGCTCGATGCTGAAAGCGAAAAACTGGTGCAGGATGCCCTCGAAGAATTAATGAAAAACCGCACCACCATAATTATTGCACACCGTCTCTCTACCATCAGAAATGTAGATACTATCTTTGTGCTCAACAAAGGAAAAATTATGGAATCAGGTTCCTTTGAACAATTGTCGAGATTGGAAAATGGATTGTTTAATAATTTATTAAAATTGCAATTCGAGGAAAAAGATAAAATTAATGTTTGAAGTTAAGTGCCCATTCTTAAATTCCTTAATGATGTTCTATGGATAGTTTTGTTTATTTTATTTTGATAGGCGCACTCGCCGGATGGGTGGGTGGCAAATTAGTAAAAGGCGAAGGTTTCGGAATTATCGGAAACATTATCGTTGGAATAGTTGGTGCTGTTTTGGGCGGATGGATATTTGAAAAACTTGGAATTGCGGAATCCAATTTACTTTATAGTATTGCAGCAGCGGTAGTTGGGTCTGTGGTGTTTTTATTGATAATAGGGTTGATAAAAAGGAAGTGATGCATTTAATGTGAATCATTTACATTTTAAAAATTAATATCTATAGGTTAGATCAATTCCGTCTATGGTACATTAATTTATTTTGATGTTTTTTTTATCTTACAAGTTGTTTTTTTGCCACCATGGCGCAAAGGACACAATGGTTTCACGAAGAAATTACTTCTTGTACGAGATAACCTCTCACTCAGAATTAAACTCACCACTCACCACTCACCATTCACCACTCACCACTCACCACTCACCATTCACCACTCACCACTCACCATTCACCATTCACCACTCACCACTCACCATTCACCATTCACCACTCACCACTCACCACTCACCATTCACCACTCACCACTCACCACTCACCATTCACCACTCACCACTCACCACTCACCTCTCTCCCCTTCCCATCACAAAACAACCTTAAACCCGGAATAAGCAATGGAAGTAGCAACAAATCGTAGTTGATAATAAAATCAGATGTTTCAAGCCAATAACATGCGATTTCCAATTGTTTGCTATTCAGGGTAAACCCAACTAAATCTATAGGTTAGTTAATTTTTATATGTCTATTGATTAATTTGGGTTAAAAATTAATTTTATACTGCACCGTAAAATTTCTTGGTGGATCATATTTAGCAGGGCGAAGCGCATACATTCTATTAAAAACATTCTTAACAAGAAATTGAACTTTTGAATTGTTGGTGATATTATATCCAACTCTTGCATCAAATATCCAATCCCCTTTTAAATGGTCTTCCCGGTATTCGTTAATTCCCGGAATAAAGGAAACATAAATTGCATCCAGATTTTCCATCAAACTATAATAATTAACATCTGCTCCAAAGGAAAAACGTTTTAAGGTATATTGCAGATCCATGCGTATCATGTGCCGGAATCGATATTTTAAAACAGCACTTAAAAACGCAGTGTCAGTCGATTTTGCAGTAAATCCATCTATAAAATTTTGCATAAAAGTGCCAATATCTAAATTACTGGAATCACCGGCAAGATCAGCGGGATAGATATAATTATATCCGCCTGAAAAACTTAAATTATTTCCAAAAACAGAAACATCACCATTCAAGGTAAGCTCAACACCTCCAATTCTTGCCCTCGTAGTATTTTGCGATTTAAATCCTGGACCTTCTCCCGGATAAAAATTAAAACTGAATTCCGTCATTTGATAATAATCGGTCACATAAAAAGCGATATCGGTATATCCTTTTAAATTATTTCCGGCAAAGGATCTTTTAATTCCAAGTTCTGTATTCCAACCATACTCTGCCAGCAGATCAGGATTGGGAAAAATTGCTAAGGATCCAAGATTTGAATGCGCATATTTCTCCACCAAACTCGGAAAACGATATCCCTGACCAAAGGATATTCTGATATTTGTTAATCTTCCGAATTTATAATTTAATCCGCCTTTAAATATTGGAACAGCAGAACCGGCAATAGTATCCAGTTGATAAAATTCTTCTCTCACGCCAACATTAAGTATCAACTTATCAAATAATTTTTTATCCACCTGCACATAACTTCCTCCCGAGAAACCGGAGTGGACTCCCAATTCAAAATCATCCACATTAAAATAGTATCCCGTAACCCCAAAAGTGATTACAATATCTCTGCTGAATTCACGGTGAAACTGATAATCAAAATTTAATAAATATCCATTACCTCCGGTAGTATCTGTATAATCAACATTATTATTATAAAAACGCATTTTAAATTTATGCGAGTTATTATGTTTGTCGAAATAATTTAACCAGGGGTCAATGGACAACCATTTAAATTGCCAATTTAATAATGTGGAAGTGCTGGTATCAACATATCCTTGAAAGGGAATATAACCACCCGTATCGGCACCTTCCCATAAAAAAAATAATCCTTCTCGATCCGACATTACATTTCCGTTTAATCCCCAGGATATCCTGTCATTATTTTTAGGATGAAAACGCGTTTTCCAATTTAATCTTGCTCGATTGGAATATTGTCCTAATAAATAGGAATTATTATCCGAAATATGTCCCCCAATAACGAGGTCCATTTTTTCAAATTTTTGTCGTTGCGAAAAATTAACACCCGTAAATGTCGGATTATTATCCCACCAGGTTGCAGGCGCAAAACTCGGATTATCATACACACCATGATACATGGTAATACTGCTTTCCGGAGTGGTAGTTGGCCAAGCGGTGCGCACAGCAATTACTCCATTTAATGCACTGCTTCCATATAATACGGAGGATGCACCTTTAATAATTTCTATCTGCTCCACATTTTCAATGGGAACAAAATTCCACTTTGCATCACCCCTATCTGCAGCCAATAAAATCTGATCGTCCACAACCAACATCACTCTGCTTCCGGCTCCATAAGTAAATCCGGTTCCGCCGCGAATATTAGCTTGTTCATCCATCATATAAACACCGGGTGCCTTTAAAATAGCATCCGATAAATTTGTTGCATTCGTTTGTGTAAGCATTTCCTTTTTTATCACCTCAATGCTCATTGTTTCTTCCGTGAGTTTTTTTTCATATAGGCTGCCACTTACTACGAGTATTTCTAACATTTCAACCGAAGGAGTTAATTGAATATTCAATTCGATAACATCTCCGGCATAAATTTCAATATTTTCCGTTTTTGTTTCGTAACCTAAATAACTGAATTTTATTTTGTGTTTTCCTTCCGGAAGTATAACAGAATAATTACCTGCCAAATCTGTTGTAGTTCCGATATTATTTTCGTTAAGAATTGATACACTGAAAAGTGCTTCATTGGTATTCTTGTCAACTATTTTTCCTCTTATCGTTTGCCCGCAAAGCAATTGAGGTATTATACAAAATGCCACCATTAAAATCTTAAGCAGTGTGGAGCGCATATTTATAAATAGTTTAGGTGATTAAAGTTAACAAACTATACAACTGACCCAAAATCAGTAATTTTAAATATCAGCAATAATAAAATAATTACTCAACCCCATTTTCACTCAACCACCAACAATACATTGCCATAACACTCGCACCCATGTGCAACTCACGTTTATTCACTTTATCAAAGGTATCGTTTGCAGTATGATGCAGGTCCATATATCGCTGCGAATCTGGTCGCAGTCCGAATAATAATGTTCCGGCTTCTGCCATAGGACCAATATCTGTTCCTCCATGACCGACAGAAAAATCATAAACCCCATACGTTAAAAATAAAGGCCTGATGGTATTTAATGCTTTACTATTATATTGAAATGCCGAATCAATACTTATTCCTCTTGGCGAAAATCCACCCGCATCACTTTCCAATGCAGCAATATGTTTTTCTGTTTTAGAATTTACCGCGTACGCACCATAAGTTTTTCCACCCATATTTCCATTTTCTTCATTCATAAATAAAATGCAACGAATGGTTCGTTTTGGTTTCATATTTAATGCTTTTAAAGTACGGATAACCTCCATACTTTGCACACAGCCAGCACCATCATCATGTGCACCTTCGCCAACATCCCAGCTATCTAGATGACCACCAACTACAATTATTTCATTTGGAAATTCTGACCCGGTAATTTCACCAATCACGTTATAAGATTTTACATCGGGGAATTTTTTACAATTTAACAACATCCTGAATTTTGCTTTGGGATCTTTTTTTAATGCTGCGCTTAACTCCTCAGCACCCATAGTTGAAATTGCAACACAAGGAATAGGCTCGCCACCACGCCTGAAACTCGTTGTTCCGGTGTGTGGAAATTCATCATAAGCACTGCTAACACTTCGCGTGATAGATGCAATGGCTCCCATTTTGCTCGCTTCCTCAGGTCCGTACCACCTGTATGGCCCTGCTTCTCCGTACCCATCAAATCCGCCTATCACATTTTGAGGAAAAATATGATTAAAAAAAACAATTTTTCCTTTGATAAAATCAGCACCCAATTTTTTCATTTCTTCAAAATCGCTCACTTCCACAACTTCAGCAGTTAATCCTCCCTGCGGAGTGGCTATGCTTCCGCCTAAAGCCAAAATATCAAACTGACCATGTCCTAACAACTCCCCATATTCCTTCTGACCGCGCTCCCAATGCGGCACCATAACTTCCTGTAGCCATACTTTATCGAAACCGGCAGCCTTCATTTCCGCTTCTCCCCAACGTACTGCCATATCTGCCTGTGGAGAACCACTTAGCCTATGACCAACACCTTTGCACAGATCGTGCAACAAATCGTAGGCTTCCCCGTTCAACATTATTTCGTCAAAAATTTTTCTGAAAGCAATACTGTCTTCATTTTGGCTAAAAACATTCACTGAAAAACTCGTTGCCAGGAAAATTAGAAAAACACTTTTCATCGAATTAATTTTAATTTTGGAGCGAATATAATGAACTAACTTATTATAATGCAGTTTTAACAATTGGTTAAAGGATATACAATTGACAATTCAGGTTTTCTTGGTAAATTCTCTTTTTGAATGAATCCATCCTTTAAACACACAATTTTTAGTCTTAATTAAATTAGCACAATGAAATACAAATTATTAGGCAGAAGCGGTTTAAGAGTTTCAGAAATATGTTTAGGCACCATGACCTTCGGAGATGAATGGGGATGGGGAGCTGATCACAGCGAAAGTAAAAAACAGTTTTTTACCTTTTTGGAAAATGGCGGAAATTTTATTGATACAGCAAACAGGTATACCGAAGGAACCAGCGAAAAATTTCTCGGTGAATTTATAAAGGAAAGCAATCAGCGAAAGGAAATTGTTCTCGCTACAAAATATTCTCTTATTACCGACCGAAGTTCAGGATTAAATCAAAGTGGCAATCACAAAAAAAACATGGTGCAATCGGTGGAGGATAGTTTAAAAAGACTTCAAACTGATTATATTGATGTTTATTATTTACATGCTTGGGACTACACTACTTCCATAGAAGAAGTGTTAAGAGCAATGGATGATCTTGTTCGTCAGGGCAAAATATTATACGTTGCTATTTCCGATACTCCGGCATGGATAGTTTCGCGCGCTAATGCAATTGCGGAATTTAAAAATTGGAGTCCTTTTATTGCGTTACAAATTGAATATTCGCTTTTGCAGCGATCTGTGGAACGCGATTTAATTCCTATGGCGGAGGCGTTAGATCTGGCAGTTGTAGGTTGGGCTCCTATTGCAGGAGGTGCACTTACCGGAAAATATTTAGGGAATAATGAAGAAGCAAAGAGATTGAAAGAAGGAAGTGTTCGTTTAAATGCTAAAAATCAGGAAATAGTAAAAGAAGTGGTAAAAATAGCGGAAGAATTAAATTGCACCCCAGCGCAGGTTGCCATTAAATGGGTGATTAAAAACGGAAAAAATAATATTCCAATTGTTGGTGCCCGCAATACAGAACAATTATTAAATAGTTTGCGAGCCGGCGAAATTGAAATAGATGCTGAGCAATTAAAACGCCTAGATGATGTAAGTAAAATAGATCTTGGATTTCCGCACGAATTTTTAAAAGGAGAAGGTGTTCAGGATATTTTATTCAGTGGCAAAAGTGCAGGATTGGAAAAACGCAGAAGTTAATTAAGATATTATAAATAAATGTTAGGCAATCGGTTTTCAAAATTTGAGGAGAAGGACAAAACAACATTCGAAAAACTTTTCGAATTGTTGCAGGAGTTATTGGTTTATACCAGTGGCGACCTTACGGAAGCATTAGACTGGCTGAATCAATTGGACAGGAAATACAATCTCACCACAGCCGAATATGGCATGGGCGATTTTATTCAGGAGTTAAAAGACCGCGGTTTTATCAGGGAAGAAAAGGAAGAAGGTGGTGTTATGCGCATTACTTCTAAAATGGAACAGAGCATCCGCAAAAATTCTTTGGATCAGATTTTTGGAAAATTAAAAAAATCGCCACATGGAAATCATAAAACATCTTTTACAGGAACAGGGGATGAAAATTCCACCGACAGAAGAAATTATGCTTTTGGAGATACACATGAACAAATTGATTACAACGAATCCATAAAAAATGCGCATATCAATCACGGAATTGGAGAATTTAGTTTGGATGAAGACGACCTTGTTGTTGTGGAAAAAGAATACAAGGCACAAACTTCTACAGTTTTAATGATAGATATTTCTCACTCTATGATATTATATGGTGAAGATAGAATTACACCGGCAAAAAAAGTCGCAATGGCTTTGAGTGAGCTCATCAAAACAAAATATCCAAAAGATACTTTAGATTTAATTGTTTTTGGAAATGATGCATGGCAAATAGAAATAAAAGATATTCCCTATTTACAGGTTGGTCCATATCACACAAATACGGTTGCCGGATTAGAACTCGCAATGGATCTTTTGCGCAGAAGAAAAAATCCGAATAAACAAATTTTTATGATCACCGATGGAAAACCAACTTGTATTATTAAAGATGGAAAATATTACAAAAACAGTTTCGGACTGGACCGCATTATTGTAAATAAAACATTAAATCTTGCCGGATATTGCAGAAAGATCGGCATTAAGATCACCACCTTTATGATAGCACAAGATCCTTATTTACAGCAGTTTGTGCAGGAATTTACCGAAACAAATCAGGGTAAGGCTTTTTATACATCATTAAAAGGTTTGGGAGAATATATTTTTGAAGATTACGAAAGAAACAGAAAAAGAAATACGCGATAAATTACACCTTATCGGCAATTTTAGAGAAGTAAATTAATTATAAAAAAAAGAAATCGAAATGCAAATTGAAAATATAAAAACCTTTGGCGAATTAAAAAAATCAGGGTATCAGAGTTTAACAATAAAACAAGAACTGAGAAAAAATCTTATAACAAAATTAAAGTCAGGAGATAAATTTTTTGACGGCATACATGGATTTGAACATACCGTTATTCCTGATCTGGAGCGTGCAATTTTATCCAGACACAATATGATATTATTAGGGTTACGCGGTCAGGCGAAAACTAAAATTGCAAGATTGCTTACCACTTTGCTGGATGAATATATTCCTGTTGTGGAAGGAAGTGATCTTAACGACGACCCCTTTAATCCAATCTCCGTTTATGCAAAAAATAAATTAGAAACAGAGGGAGATAAAACAGTAATAAGCTGGATGCACAGAGATGCGCGATACACAGAAAAACTCGCCACTCCCGATGTGAGTGTTGCCGATCTGATTGGAGATGTAGATCCAATAAAAGCCGCCAATCTTAAATTAAATTACAACGACGAAAGAGTGATACATTTTGGATTAATTCCACGTTCGCACCGATGCATTTTTGTAATTAATGAATTACCCGATTTGCAGGCAAGAATTCAGGTTGCTTTATTTAATATCCTGCAGGAAGGCGATATTCAGATACGCGGATTTAAAATAAGGCTGCCACTGGATATTCAATTTGTATTTACTGCAAATCCCGAAGATTATACGAATCGTGGCTCCATAGTTACACCGTTAAAAGACAGAATTGAAAGTCAGATACTCACACATTATCCAAAAGATATTTACACTTCAAAAATAATTACTACGCAAGAAGCCAGAATTATTGATGCGCAAAATGCAACAGTAAAAATGAATGACCTCAGTCGCGACCTGATAGAACAAATTGCTTTTGAAGCGCGCAACAGCGAATTTGTAGATCAAAAAAGTGGTGTGAGTGCACGCATGACAATTACTGCTATGGAAAATTTAATTTCCAATGCCGAACGCCGCGCTTTAAAAAATAAGGATAAGCAAACCTATATTCGCGTAAGTGATTTTTGGGGAGTAATTCCTTCCATTACCGGCAAAATAGAATTAGTTTATGAGGGCGAACAGGAAGGGCCTTTTATTGTTGCAGTTAATTTAATTGGCAAAGCCCTAAGAACGCAATTCACAAATTATTTTCCTGCACCCGAAAAATCAAAAAAGATACCCGTTAAAAAAACGGAAAATCCGGCAACATCAAAACGCGTTAATATTTATCAGGAAATTGTAGACTATTTTAATGAAGGTAATAAACTCGATCTTTTCAACGATTTAAATAATGAAGCTTATCAAAGTGCTTTACTATCTATTCCGGGATTAAAAAGATTGGTAGAAAAATATTATCCCAAAGTTTCGGTTGAGGAAAAATATTTTCTGATGGAATTTGTTTTGCATGGCATTTCTGAATATTCCCTTTTGAGCAAACATATTTTGCAGGCAGGTATTCAATTCAGCGATCTGTTCTCCAGTATGTTCACCGGCAATGATCTAGATGGCCTGGAAGAGGAGGAGGATTTCAAAATATAGGTTAAATTTTGAAACCTATTGAGAATTTATACGTTTAAACAAACTAAACTTACCTGGGTGGGGAAGGTGTTTCAGGTGGTTAAAAACTGTTAATCAGGATATCCACAACAAACAATTTTTGAAATCCGGAAAAATTAAATATATCTTTACATGCTTTGACAATAGCCTATGCGTAAAATTTACACAACAATTCTAGTTTCTGCGATGTTTTTCACCTCCTATGCCTCACTACCGGTATATTCCGGCGAAGGAAGCGGTGTGGATGAAATGGATTGTGCAGCTACAGATGTTGCCTACTCCAATCCTGATTCAAGCACAGCATTGATAGGTTCTGGTGACGCTACGGTTAGTATTTACCCAAATCCGGTTAAAAGTTTTGCCACCATTAGCTTTACCTATCAGAATATAGACAGGATAAGCGTTATGAACATTGTTGGCAGAGAAATCAAGAGCATTATACCTGAGGCCGGTAAACAAGAGATAAAAGTGAGTTTAGTGGATCTTCAACCCGGAGTTTACTTCCTGGCTGCCTATTATCAAGGTAATACACTCATTACCAAGAAATTTTTAAAGGAGGACTAATTTCTTCCAAAAACCTATATAAAGCGGCTTTGTCCGCTTTTTTTTTTGCCTTGCATAACCCAAAGTGAAATGTTCCTTAACTTCGCCATCAATTTCAAAATTTTCTAATTAATACGCTATGATAAAAAGACGAGTAAAATTTACCATTATGGCCGTTGTTCTTTTTTTGGCAACAGCAATAAAACCTACACAGGCAGCCAGTTTCCCCGATGAAGGAATGTGGTTGGCAAACCTTGTGCGACAGCTTAATTTTGAATACCTGAAGCAATTGGGGTTACAACTTTCTGCTGATGATATCTACAGCACGGAGAACGCGAGTTTGAAGGATGCAGTTGTACAATTATACCAGGGCGGAAGTGGTTTTTGCACAGGAGAACTGGTTTCTCCTAACGGATTACTGTTTACCAATCACCATTGCGGTTTTGAGGCAATTGCTTCTATGTCGACACCGGAACACAATTATATTGATGATGGTTTTTGGGCAAAAAGTTATGGGGAGGAATTGCCAATACCCGGATTAGGTATTCGTATACTCCAAAATGCATTTGAAATTTCCGATTCAATTGTTCCATTTGTGGAGGGATTAGATCAGGCTGCAAGAAGAGGCGTTGTTACTGAAATTCAAAACAGAATTATAGCAAGATATGCCGATCAGGGTTTTGAAGCAGAAGTAAAATCAATGTATTATGGCAATCAATATTTTGTGTATCTGTATAAAACTTACAACGACGTTCGTTTAACCGGAGCACCTCCTTCCTCAGTTGGAAATTTCGGTGGTGATACCGACAACTGGATGTGGCCTCGTCACACAGGCGACTTCAGTATTTTCAGAGTATATGCAGATAAAAATAATAACGCTGCAGAATACAGTGCCGACAATGTACCTTATACGCCAAAAAAATATTTAAAAGTTTCTGTAGCAGGATATAAAGAAGGAGATTTCACAATGATTATGGGTTTTCCCGGATCAACAGAACGTTATCTTACTAGTTACGGAATTGAAGAAGTAATGAATGAAAGTAATCCTGCACAAATTGATGTTTTCGGAACAGCTACAGAAGTGATGAAGGTAGAAATGGATAAGAATGAAGATGTTCGTATTCAATTAGCTGCTGACTATGCGCAATTGATGAATGGTTTAAAATTATATAAAACACAATTAGACGGTTTGGAAAGAATGGATGCTGTTACTATTAAAAAAGAATATGAAACGGAATTCATGAAATGGGCTAAAGCAGAAGGCAAGGCATCAGAAGATAAATACAAAACGATGTTTACCAATTTCGACAATGCCTATAAATTAATGAGTACGGTAAGCAAAGAATTTTATTATAAAATTTATTCTGTTGTTTTAATGCCAACTGGAAATTTTGCATTGGATTTTAATCAGGTAGAATCTTTATATGGTGAAGGCGCTTTAACCGGCGAGGAAAGAGCTGCAACTATTGAATCCATTAATGCTTCAGCAGAAACCATGTGGGAAGGAATGCATTACGATACGGAAGTAAAAAAAGTAAGTGCTTTATTAAATATGATGCATACTAAATTACCTGCTGAAAAATATCCGCAGGTAATGAAGGATATATTAGCAGATACAAAAGGTGCAACACCTCAGGCAAAATTTGATGCCTGGACTAAAAATGCATTTGCAAAATCAGTATTTACTTCGAAAGAAAAGCTCGATGCATTTTTAAAGGCACCATCAGAGAAAAAATTAAAAAAAGATCCATTATATAATTATTATATCGCTTTATATACGGATGCGCAAAGCGCAGGTGCTGTATTCCGAACAGCAAATACTGAAATTGGAAAATTGGGGCGTGAATTCACTGCTGCAATTTTGAAAAAAGATCCTAAAAAATCTTTTTATCCTGATGCCAATTCCACTTTGCGTTTAACTTATGGAACAGTGCAGGATTATGAAGCAAGAGATGCCGTTCATTATCACTGGCAAACAACTATTGATGGTATAATGGAAAAACGCGATAATACAGATCCTGAATTTATTGTTCCGGATAAATTATACAATCTCTACAAGTCGAAAGATTACGGTATTTATGCCGATAAAAACGGAACTGTTCCGGTTTGTTTCCTTTCCAATCTTGATATTACCGGTGGAAACAGCGGAAGCCCTATAATGAATGGAAAAGGGGAATTGATCGGTTTGGCATTTGACGGAAATTATGAAGGAACTCCTGGCGATTATATTGTTGATCCGGCAATGAATCGCACGATCTCTGTTGACATTCGTTACGTATTATTTATTATCGATAAATATGCCGGCGCAACAAATCTGATCAAAGAGTTAGACATAAAAAAATAATTAAAAAACTCATCACCAAAAAAACTCCGGCCAACACTGGAGTTTTTTTTTATTTGTGTCACCCCGAATAATTATCGCATACGACATTTGTTAATCAGGTAATTTGTTAATTGAATTACGCCCGGCTGTTCATTGGTAAATTTTGGCTGTTTCATTGTCAATTGTCAATTATCAATTTTTTTCATGTTCCCACAGAGTTACCGAAGGAACTGTATGGCCTCGAAGGACGAACCTACAACATGGAGCATTAAACCTACCCATCCACTGCGTTCGCTGCGTGTAACACTGTGGGCACACACGACATATTTGCTAATTGAATTACGCCCGGCTGTTCATTGGTACATTTGTGCTGTTTCATTCTCAATTCTCCATTGTTCTTCCCCCTTCCCTCAGACCTCACAGGTTAAAAAAAACCTGGTAGGTCGAGCGTGGTCGTTTTTTTATTAAATCAGATTTAATTACTTTTATCCTACTAAAGAAATTAACACATGAAAACACCCATATCCATTTATCTATTTTTCTTATTAACAACCACCTTTACCTTAAAAGGCCAGATTCAATGTGAAAACGATTCTACCGGTAATATTCCCCTCGTGGATCTCAAAACGGGATTTTATCTTGGTGCCTATCAGGGAGGTTTATACCCCGGAGGGAAGAATACACCGCCAAAAGTTCATCTAAAAAAGGGACTGCAGATTTCTAAGGGTATAAAACCTCTTGACTCGCTTGGCAATGTAAATTATGCAGAGGGTAAGATCGTATTTGCCGGATTTGGCGGTTCAACCACAGGCGAACCCTTTAACCATCTGATTGAAATTACCATGACTGACTCCGCTATGAACCCCTGTTTATATTTATTGAATGCTACCAATGCCGGGGAAGGCATGGAAGGAATGACACTGGATAATCCTAATTATTGGGATATTATTTATTCAAATCGGCTTGAACCAAAAGGTATAACTCCTGAACAAATACAAATCGCGTGGTTATTTCAGGGCTCCCGTGCTGATACCATTTTTGATATGCCTGCTTATGCGGAAACAATCAAAGATCGTATTAGGGTCAGCCTAAATAGTATGTGGGTTCAATACCCTAATCTAAAGATAGTATATGTTGCAAGTCCATATTATGGCGGTTATGCCGATCCAACCTTCGAAATATATAAATCCATTCACGAGCCGGGTGCATACCGCTGCGGGTTTGGATATAAGTGGGCAATGGAAGCACAAATTACCGGTGATCCGGCATTTAAATATATGGCTCCCGGCAAAGTAATGCCTTATATGATTTGGGGTCCATATACCTGGACCGATGGAATAAAACCGCGGGATTACGATTCGCTTTACTGGAATTGTGAGGAAGATTTTTCTTTTGATGGAGGAGGATTTCATTTAAATGGTGCAGGGAAAGATAAGCTCGCACATATTTGGAATGATTTTTTTAAAACGGATACACTTTCCGAAATATGGTATAACGATGGGCCAAAATGGGGGAGTTGCGGAGATGGAAGGGCAGCCGATGGAAGTATATTTTCATCCCCTCAAAATAAAAATACTGAATTTATTATTTATCCAACCGTTAGCACTGGAATCTTTACAATTACAGCTCCGGAGGGAGAAGAAAACTATTTTATTAAGATCTATAACAGCCGTGGGGAAACTATTTGGAACTCAGAAAACAGTGGGGAAAATATCGTTACCGTCAACCTCACCGATAAACCTTCGGGCACTTATTTTTGTCTTGTCAGCCATAATGATCAATACTTTACAAAACAGCTGATCATAACAAAATAAGAGTTTTAGAAACATATAAAATTCGGGATTATTTACAAATTTTCAGCGCACAAGACCTAACTTTGTAATTACCTATTAATTTAATTTAAAAACAAATAATAAGAATGAAACGCAATGGAACTGCCGTTTGGAACGGAACAGGAAAAGAAGGAACAGGCCAGGTATCTACACAATCAGGTGTATTAAATCAAAGTCAATATTCCTGGTCAACAAGATTTGCCGATGGCATAGGAACCAATCCGGAAGAATTAATTGCTGCTGCACATGCAGGTTGTTTTAGTATGAAACTGAGTTTTGTATTGAATTCGAAAGAACTTACTCCGGATGAAATTAATACAACTTGTACCATCACGCTTGACAATGGAGCCATAACGGAATCCCATTTGGAAGTGTCGGCAAAAGTGCCTGGAGCTACTACATTGTCGTTTGCTGCTGCTGCAGAAGAAGCAAAATTGAATTGTCCGGTTTCCATATTATTGAATACAAATATTACCATGACTGCAACTTTGATCGAATAATTATTTTACCTTTCCGAATAAAATATATTATCCCAAAAAATTATGCGCATAACTATTCTAGGTGCAGGAAATATCGGTCTTGCTGCAGGTACAAAATGGAAGGCGAAAGGTCACGATATCACATTTGGTGTTCGTGATACCCAAAGCCAAAAAGCTTGGAACGCCATGAATATTGGTGCCAAGGTTACTACCTTTCAGGAGGCTGTAGAAAATGCAGAAGTTGTTTTGGTCGCAATTCCATTCGGGGTTGCCGACGAGGTTATTAAAAGTATAGATGTGGAATGGGAAGGAAAGATCATTATTGACGCAACAAACCCTATTTCTGCAAGTACTGAACCCTTCGAATCTGCTGCAGAAGCAATTAGTGCCTGGACAGGAAATGGGGAAGTGGTAAAAGCATTTAATACCACCGGTGTTTCCAACATGATAAACCCGGTTTACGACGGAAAAGCAATTGAAACTTTTATTTGTGGCGAAGATATATCTGCAAAACAAATTGTCTCCACACTTGCAGAAGACCTCGGTTTTCGTGTTACCGATATCGGAGGAATAGAAAACGCCGTTATGCTCGAAAATCTTGCAAAACTTTGGGTAACCATGGCGTATAAATTGGGTAAAGGGCCGAATTTTGCATTTACGATTGTAGAACGTTAGAAATGAGAGAAAATTTGTAACTATCATCCGTTGATTCACCTCCTACTGAATAAACACTTTTTTAGTTTTTACAAACCAGCTTTTCTTTTTTTTTGACAGAGTTAAATCATTTAAAGAACTGCGTATTCGAAAATGATGACACCCTACTCTATTTTTCAATTCCTACACCTAAAATGTATTTTTTCGTTACTTTTAAATTGTGAAAGAAGACTATTTTGACAATTTTTATGGCACCCTGAATTATGATTACTTTGGGATGTTAACAGTGGGTAGGAGTTGGAGTGTTGGAAGTGAGTATAGGTACGGTTTTAATGGACAAGAACAAGATGTTGAGGTGTATGGAAATGGGAATTTGAATACAGCGGAGTTTTGGGAGTATGGTACGAGGTTGGGAAGGCGGTGGAATCGTGATGTAATTAAAAAACCATGGCTTTCTCCTTATGCAACTTTTTTTAATAACCCTATTTTTTATTCTGATATTAAAGGAAACGTAGGAGATCCGGCTATAAGTTCCCATAAGACCGGATTAGATTATAGAGGGAAAAAAGATTTATTAAATGACTTAATAGGTTCAAGTGGTGATGTAATGCGACCAAAAAATAATAAGAAGGAAGCAACACAATCAAGTGGACCCGATTCCCCTGCTTACCCCCAAACTGAGGAAGGGAAGGAAAAGGTGGCTGAATATGATCAGCTTACAAACAAACAATTGGGAAGAAAGATGGCAAATGGCTTTCAAAATCCAGTAACTGGAAATTGGAAACCATATTCACAAGAAGTTATCAAATATTTCGCCAAGAATGAGGGATATATATGGCATACGGTTGTAAGTCAATCAGATAACTCTATTGGGGATGAATGGGCCATGTTAAAAAATGGAATTCGAGATGGTATTTTTGAAGAATATATAAAGAAGGGTCAACCGTTGGAGCAATTTGATATTTCAACGTATATTAATCCGGCAGATTTTAATTATTTAAATAATGGTGCATTTACAGCATTGATCGGGAAATCCAATCAAGTGGATGTAATATTGAGAAATATAGATATAGTTAAAAATGCTAATGGAAATGTAGAGTTCACAGCTGAAGTTGAAATTATCATTAAAGATTGGTTTGGGGTTTCAGAAGGAGATTTTACTAAATATGATTTTGCCTCCGCTGCAGCAAAGAAAGCATTAACATCCTTTTGGATATTGCAGCATCAACGAGGATATAAACCGTTCATAAATCAATTTCATTTTAAAGAAACGATACATGGAAACCGGACTTTTTAAACAAAATTTATTTATTTTATTAGCTCTATTTTCTTCATGTGCTAAATCACAAAATGATTGCAACATAGAAGTAAAAATGTTTCAAAGTGAAGCAAAATCGGATACTGAAATTATAGAAAGCATTTTTTTTGTTAGTAATTTTGATTATTCAAATATTTGTTATTCAGAATTGCTTGATTTAAACAATACTATCTTAGCTGAGAGCAATAATGGTAAAGAAAATCATTATACTTATTTAAATTATAATTCAGAAATGCGCAACCTTTTGGAAAGTGATGATTATTTTGACATCACTTCTGCTGAATTTAATGATTATATATTAATGAAATGTCGTGTTTCGAAGATTGACAATTACAAATCAATTGTTCTTTGGCGATATGGTGAAATAATTAAAATTATAGAATAATTTGGGGTTTTTCATTGTAAAAATAAATTTATGCGCTTTGATAAAAAAATGGAATGGAATCATTTATTTATTGCATCCATACAACAAAAAAAATTAGGGTGATTACCAATTGATATACTTGATTAAAAATTCAATTCGTAATCAAACAATTTGATTCTTGTGTCAGAAGAAGTTTTACGGATCGAATCTGCAGGTAATCAAAGCAAGGTAGATGGGAGAGCGTTGGACATATGAGATTGAATTGAACTTCTTTAAAAGGGTTTGATCTAATTCCTATTTGGAAGGCTCTTGTAATTCATATCGCTGATCTACGGTGTAAAGATCGGGCGGTTTGTTCCTTCAGAAATACTAGGTCAGTTAAGTCTTGATATTGCACCGGATGAAATAAAAGATTTGGAAAAAGAAACTCCGCCCATCAAAATTGAAGCACATGACCGCCGGATAAAAACAGAGGATAAAAAAATACCTGCGCGTCAGGGTTTTCCTGAAATCTTCCGAGAGAAATAATTATCATTCAACCCAAAGAAGATTAACACGATATAAAAAAATGGGAGAAGAAATTACGGAAGTAATGGAATCTAACGAGTCGGAATTTTACGTTAAGCGATTTGTTCGTGAAAAGTTTGTAAGCTCCCGATAAAACACGTGTGTGCCTTGAAGTTTTCTTTTTTTTAAACAAATAAATAGAAAAGAAAACATGCTGTTAAAATGATGGTGGCAGGCCCGCCGCAAGGGCTGACAGACCTTGCAAACCACTCTGGTGGTGCTTTTATCCGAAAGATAAAGGTGCTGAGCGATCAGAGAAAAGGCGAATAATATTCGTCAGGTAAGATTACTGGAGCTGAACAATCTTGAATTACCGATAAAATGAATGTTCCAGAAAAATTGCGTGTGGAATACAATAACATTTTGCAAATTGCGGACATTTTATTTTGCTGGAAATTGACAGCATAAAAAACCGTTTAAAAACAATTCAAAAAGCAACTTGAAAATTTCCAAAATATACAATAAATGCAATTTTTTCGTTACTTTTAAAACATGAAATACTCAAGCCTTACAAATATTTCAAGCCAGTGGGATTATGATTCCTTTGGGATGTTAACGGTGGGGAGGAATTGGAGTGGGGGAAGTGAGTTTAGATATGGGTTTAATGGAAAGGAGAATGAGGATGAAATTGCTGGGAATAATAATGATTTGGATTTTGGTGCGAGGATTTATGACTCTAGGCTAGGAAAGTGGTTCTCCCCAGATAAATTTCAAGCTACTTACCCATCCAACTCTACTTATAGTTATTGTTTAAATAACCCAATCTATCTTGTAGATAAAAATGGTGATAATATTTTTATTTTCGACTCTCAAAATAAATTAGTTGCAGTAATCGAAGTTTATAAAGAAACCGATATAGCCATTAAATTTGATTACCTCCAAGTACCTAAAGGTTTTCCTATACTAAATATAGGTAAAGGTCGTCATAGAAATCATGATGCTTATTTTATTGATATCGCTGCGGACCTTTCCACAATTCCGGGACTTGATAAATATCCCATTAATCCCGCGGATTTCAAAGCAGGCATTGAGATCGTTATCTTCATGTATGGCCCCCAAAAATATACTCCTATGTTATTTGGATTTGTTGAAATGGGTGTAACTACACCAGGAGGTTTTGGAACCTCAAGTCTAACGGGTATAGGAGGTGTTTTGGGGTATGCTGATATTGAATGTGATAATTGTCATACTTTGGACAGAGATAATGTTTCTGAATTTTCAGATCCGCATATTTGGGAAGGTTTAGATTTGTATGGAACTGAATTAAAACCGAAAAAACCCCACAAGGGTATTTCAGGTCAATATTTCCATACAACTTCATTAGATCCAGGTCCTAAATGGAAAGGTCATGGAAAAGCAAGTGATGGGTTGGAAATTTCAGTGGGTTTTGCAAGATCAGTTTACATTAAGACTGTGGGTGGTACAACCGAAAAAACTAATGAAATTAAAACAATAATAGATAAGTGGAATAATGAGTATTACGGTGGCGGCTCAAATTCAAAGGAAAATGACACTGATTTTTTAGAAAAAAACCCAGATAGAGTTGAATACAAAACCTCTAGTGAATAAAAAACATTTGTTTTACACAAACAAATTATTTATGAAAACATTATATTTAATTGTAATTATATGTCCTTTGCTATCATGTAGCCAGACGACAATTTCAAAAAATTCGAAAGAAATTACTTTGAGTATATACCGCGCAATTATAGAGAATGATTTAAATGGTTATTTAGATTTATGTGTCGATCAAGGTAAGTCCGATAACTTAGTTCGATCAATTGCTCTAAATGATATTAAAAAGTTTAATGCATTTTTTGAGATATATGGGTTTCCTGATACGATCAATGTTGAGTGTAAACGTTTAGAGATGGATGTTTATAATGAAGTCTGTAAACTTTATTTTTACTTCAATGAACCCAATGAACCAATTGATACTATTGCGAATCTTGTTTTTCTATACGAAACCAATCGTAATGGAAAAGCCAAATTTCTGACTATATTTTCTGAAATAATCGGAATTAAAATTAACAACGCTAAAAGATTTAAAAACTTTATTGGGAATATTGATAGTAATTATTTAGCTCCTCTTGAGGTTTATATACAGACAAATTCTCAGATGGACACCCTGAATAGAATTAAACATTCATTTGGATTATATGATTCTGCAATTAGTTTATATTACTTGAAACGTAACTTATATAACTTTTTAAATGTTGCTCAAATAGAGAAAGTTAATAGCATAAAAATGTTCAATCCTTCTAAACAATATGATAACTTTGTTAAAATTTCTACTAGAATCAATGGGATTCAATATGGAATAAAGGACGTGGAAATAATTTGTGTTATCAATAATGAAAATATGGGCTTAATTGATGATAATTTTATTTTTATAATTATCAGTGATGCAAATAGTTTTTTTGACAAACCTCTTCCGCAAAAATTAACTTTCCTTCTTCTAAAAGAGTCAAATGCAGAATTATCTCTATTATTAAATAAGATTTATAATAATCGTGGAATTGGGGATTAAAATGCAAACGCCGATTAAATATAAGTATTGGGATTAATCATTTAATAAAATACAAAATGTTAACACTTTATTAAGTTTTTGCTTAAGAAATTAAGCTGCTTTTTCGCTTTTTTTAGCCTGATTAATTCGTAACCATCCGGTAAACCACAGTCTAAATTAATGTAACCGCACGTTGAACCACGTCTTCCAAAATTAATCCTCTAGCCTTCTCTTTGCATTATGATTAAAGATAAAGTAGATTATCCGTACCACGTAAATCAATGGAAGGAAGTTGGCGGCACTATGGCCGGCTATTGCAAAGAAAATGAAATATCCTACCAAACCTTTATGTATCATGCAAGCCGCATGAAGAAAAAAGAAACTGCTGCTGCCCAGAAACCAAATTCATTTATCCGGATCGGTGACGCTGAAAAAAACATGAGTGATATTGAATATCATTTTACCCACGGAAATTATATTGTTTGCCCTGCAGGGTGTTCGGTGCAAATGATTAAAGCATTGATCGGCTGATGCTTTCAATTTTAAGCAATTAATCCGTATTTTTAATAGGTGAAAACATCAACTCCTTTAACAGATTCAAATGGATTAAATTACAATCCCTTGGGGATGATGAGGGTGGGGAGGAATTGGAGTGTGGGAAGTGAGTACAGGTATGGGTTTAACACACAGGAGCAAGATGATGAAGTATATGGAAATGGGAATTTAAATACTGCGGAGTTTTGGGGGTATGATACAAGGTTGGGAAGGCGATGGAATGTTGACCCTAAATCTACTGAGTTTATAAGTGTATATGCTGTTTTCCAAAATAGTCCAATAACAACAATTGATAAGTTTGGAGATACTACCAACTATTATAAATCCAATGGAGATTTGTTAGGCACATTATGGGGTAATGCAAATATTAGCGATGTTATTATTAATGATAAAAAATATAATAAATTAATGAATGCAAATTATACAGGCTGGAATAGTAATCCGCAAAAAGAAAAAAGAGATACTCAATATCCAATCTATGATAATTACTTAGATGACTCGCAAATGGAAGGCCTTCTTAATTCTCATAAGAGAATATATAAAATTAAGATGGATGATAAAGTTGGAATGCTTGCAAGAGTTGGTTTTGCGGAATTCAGAAATGGGAATGAGTCGGAAATTACTGCAGCATATGATATAACATTGAATAGAATAAATGGAAAAAATTATCCAAACACCCTTCAAGGAGTAATAGAACAACAAAGCCAATACTCTTTTTGGTATGATGATAATTTAGACTATTATAAAACTCCTTACAAAAAAATTACCAAAAATACAATTGACTATAACGCTTGGACTAAAGTAGTTTCAGCTTCCATAAAAATTATTAATGGAATTGGAAGAGGTGTAACACATGGTGCGACGTTATACTATAGCCCAAGATCAATGAACGGCGCCGAGCCAAAGTGGGATTTTACAAAACTTGCGGAAGAAAGTGTGGAAGGTGTCAGAGAGGACTATATGAAAATCTATCGAGTAATTAAATAAACTATATGAAAAATCTATTTCTAATTGTTATAATGTTTCATTTTTTCAATCAACTAGATGGCCAAGTAATAAAAGGTAATTATAAATCAAAAAGTATTTTTGATCGGGTGATTTATCCAGATTCAATACATTTTCTCCACGTAATAATAAAACAGGATGAAATAAGAAATTTATATATCTATATATATTCTGAAAATGAATATTTAGAAGCCGCAGAAGGGATAGGTAATTCTGAATTAATAATTGATGACGTATTAATACCAGTAAATTTAAATTCAGACACAATACCAGAATACATAATTGGAACATATACTTATGGATCTACTTACGGCGCAATGCACTATTTTATTATTTGGTACTATAAAAATGATTGGTATATAACTAAAACGATATTTCAAAGGCCAATTTTTATGGATGTAGATGAGGATGGAATAACAGAAGTAGTTGAGAATTTTAATTCATCAAATGATAATGGTGGTGTATATAATTTTGACTTGGGTAGTTTTACACCTCATATATATAACAAAGATTGAAAGCCTATTCAATAAATAGTTAATCCTTAATTTCAAATTTGTTTCTATTTTTATTCGCTACAGGATTTCTTTCCTGAAACGAACTTACTTAATATGTCAGGATTTATTAGCAGGGTTCGGCGGACCCGTAAAATAAAATACCCTGCCAACCCTGCGCATGGATTCAACAAATTTCCGGAAATTGAATACATAAGCCTGATGACTACCGGAACAAAGCTATCGGATTCTTCTATGGCAAAATCTGTAACGCTCACAAGAGCCTTTTATCCGATGTCGAATTTCTTAGAATTTTATATTATTTTTAAAAGCCCCCGTCCAACCACATGGTGAATATTTATAAAAAAGGTGTTTTTCTTTTTCATGTATTGCATGCTTCACAAAAGACATAATTAATACTTTAGGAAACACGTTGGATGAAGATCATTTTAAAGTCGTTATTTCTGCAGCAGTTGGAATGAAGGAAACAATAACCTACTTAGAGCGCACCTTGTGCTTACGAAGCAATTAAAACCCTTAATCAAATTGAAAATCAATAAGCATAATTACAACTAATTTCAACTCTGATTGACAAAGAAATAGATCGTATAAATTCCAGGATCAAAAAAATACAAAAAGTTGCTTAGAAAAGTGCTTAAATATGCTAAAAATGTAATTTTATCGTTAGTTTTAAATCGTGGGAGAAGTATACACACCTGATGTTACAAGTCGATTGGATTATAGTTCCTTTGGAATTGTAATTTTCGCATTCCAAAATAGTTGACCAGGTTGGGCATTTCACATACTAAAAATAAGGTTTTTTAGAGAAATTTTTCGAAAGAAAGAATTATTTATTCACCAGATCACATGAAGGTGTTCAGCGTGCAGTATGATATATTCATTTATCGGATCCTGCAAAATAAACGGAATTAATCCTGAAGAATGGCTTGAAGATCTTTTAAGAAAAATCTCAGATACAAAAATTGCTGATTTACATTTATTACTACCAAACAACTGGAAAAAATCGGAATAAGATTTTTTTACATTAATTATATCGAACGTGCTTTATCGGGGGCTTACATTGAATTTATCCTATCTAGTTCTTGATCAATGAACTGCTGAGCATAATTTACATACCGGAAAAATTCTTTCATGTGGTTGGCCGGATGCTTACGAATAAAGGAAATGAAGTGCTATTTATTTCATTATTATTGAATGTGGATTTCCATTTTTATTATATAATTATCTAAAACCTTTTTGGAATAAATTCTCATCGAATCAAACTCCTCACTACTTAAAGGAACATTTAGAGATTTTAATATTTTCTTTTCTTGAAATGCAATATAATGGTGAAATAATGAATCTTCAGTAAGTTGAATGAGTGAGTTATCAATTTTTATTAATTCAGACATCAAATGAGATTTTACGATGTTACTCTCGTTGCTATTCTCAGATAACAAGCTTACTTTAGCTTGTAATAATTCTTTATCATATGAATTTATCTCATAAAAAATTTCATATTTATATATTTCTCCCTGGTTTGTATTAGTCGGTGTAATGGTGTAATCCCCCTTATTATGATAACCAAATACATCCTTAAGAATGCTGTTGTTTACAATTACGATACTTAAAAATAATATAAATAAATTACTTGATAATTTTTTCATTATAATTTTATATTTAATCATAAGAACAGTTATAAATATTACTAAATATATAAATACAAAAAACAAACTTATCCAAAGCCAAATTAACCATCCGTTCCAATGACATATTTTGAAAATAAAATAACATAGTGATGAGGCAATAAAAGTAGTTCGAAATATTTTTTCAATTAAGGACACCTCACTGTCAGAAAAGAATAAAATAAATGATAATATTATTATCGATATGCAACCAATAATAAACACCAATTTAGAATTATCAATAACATCTGATATCGCCACAATACTGAATATAATATAAAGAATTAATTGAAGCTTATCAGTTAGGTAATAGGTTAATCGCATTTGCTGCAAGTTTTAGTATTATTTCTAGGATTTAGACCAATAGTTGTATAAGTAGTGGTATTAGTGCCATCATCATTGTAGGATATTTTAGTTTCAGTTTGAACACACATAAACTCTTTAAAATCACTTCCTTCCTTTCCGTATTCCGTATTCATAACAGGTGCATTATAAATATAAGAAGCACTAATTTTTTTTTCAACAACTACATCTCCAACTTTATCTTTGCTATAGGTTAAGATATACTCTTCTTTATATGTGACCATTGCTTCAAATCCATAACCCATATTTTGAACTAGGCGATGAATATATTTATTAGGTAAGTTGTCATCACGATTTGGATCATAATCAGGCCCGTATTCGAAATTATCCAATGCATATGAATCTGACAAGCTTCCATCAAGGAGAGCATCAACATGGTCGCTCAAATTTTTTAATCCATAATCTGCTGCTATCCCTTCAAAAATATCGGTTAATCCTTTTGGCACTGCATAAAATGTTCCTGAAAGAACTAAAAACATATTCCAAATATCCATTCTATGGTATAATTCATAATCGTTTATTGTCGCTAAATGAGACGCACTAGTTTTGTCTGTACCAATAAAATCATAGGCAAAAAAACTAATGTTTACGTATAATTCTTTTCCAGCTTCAATTGGATTATTGCCGTCAGGATCTATAAAAATTAAAGGTGAATTAAAAGCAAATGTATATGGAGATATATCTGGATGAAGAGATGCTTTATTATCTACACCCCACCATCTACCTATACGTGGGTCATAAATCCTCGCACCAAAATCCAAATCATTATTATTCCCAGCAATTTCATCCTCATTCTCCTTTCCATTAAAGCCGTACCTATATTCACTTCCAGGACTCCAACTTCTCCCAACCAGCAACATCCCAAAGGAATCATAATCCAATAGACCTGAAACATTTGCGGTGTATGGTTCTTTCACGATTTAAAAGTAACGAAAAAATTGAAGATTTTGCATGTTTTAGCTGTTTTTAGAGACATTTTTTT
>Ga0163151_10001890_pt1 | contig 34079 bp, 30 predicted proteins | sample OliLakLV19MP5IB2_FD_145596 | JGI IMG/M metagenome (GOLD analysis project Ga0163151, IMG submission 145596) | Freshwater microbial mat bacterial communities from Lake Vanda, McMurdo Dry Valleys, Antarctica - Oligotrophic Lake LV.19.MP5.IB-2 | ecosystem: Environmental > Aquatic > Freshwater >... | reverse complement strand
TATTGACCCGTCGTCGTTGTGCCATTTGGAGCGTGGAAACTAGTTAGCCGGACATTCGGGATGCGGTAATGCGCGAGCACTGGCAGCGCGACGCCGACGTAGGAGTAGTCGACGTATCCGTTCGATGTGCCCTCTTCGAGTAGGCTGCCGACGCGGCTGATCCGGTCGTTGATTGAGCCCGACGCGCCGTAGGCCGCCTCCAGTTCCCACCCGTCGGGATAGGACAGCACCGTGCGCCGGCTGCGGTTGCCGCTCGCCACCGGCTGGATGTCGTAGTCGATGCCGACCGAATCCGAGCCGCCGGAGATGTCGCCGTCGGGCTGCTGCGTCGCGCTCGCGACCTGCCAGAGGTCGTCGTAGCCGAACTGCACGGCGTTGACCACCGCCTGCCCGCCCGTGCCGTGCTGCGTGTACGAGCGGCTCGTCCTCAGGCGTCCGAGCGTGTCGAACTCGCTGGCGATGGCGTCGACGGTGTCGTCGATCTGGAAGGCCGAGATGGACGTCGAGACGGTCGCCTTGTCGAGCGTCACGCGTCCCAACGCGTCGCGCGTGTAGACGTGCTGCGTGACGTTGGCGTCCCACGTCTCGACGACCTCGCTCTGCCGGTTGTACTCGAACCGCACGGGCTGCGGCTCCGTGGGCGGGCCGAGCACCTGCCTCTGCGAGTCGGGGTAGTGGATCTCCGCGAGCAGGTCGTTGGACTCAATCTCGCCGTTGAATCGGCGGCCCGAGTCGTACAGGTACGCCGTCTCCTGCATGCGGGTCACCGGCGTGAACGTTGGCGGATCGCCGAAATCGGACTCGAGCTCCACCAAGTACGCCGCCTGTCGGACCACGTTGCCGAGGCCGTCGTAGACGAAGCTGGTGGCGCGATTGCGATCGGGGTGATCGATGTCCAGACCCGACACGATCTTCCATCGCCTCATCAGGACATCGGCGACTTGGTCCAGCGGCCCCTCCCACACGAACTCAACCGGATTCGACGGATCGAAGTTCTCGATCACCATGATCCGCCGACCGAGGGCGTCGTGATGGAACTTCGTCATCCGGCTCATCGGGTCGGTGACCGTGTCCACTAGCCCCCGCGCGTCGTAGCTGGTCTCGGTCACAAGCTTGGTCGCGTCGGCCGCATTCGACGCGGGAGGAGCCGACTGGACGATCGACGGCGCCGATCCGCCCGACTGGAAGCCGGTGGCGTTGCTGCCGTACTCCGCCTGTCGGATTGCGCGGTTCGCGGCGTCGTACCAGGCGCCGGAGTAGGTCGTGATCACCTTGCTCGACGGATAGCCCCCGGAGTCGAGGGCGCCGACGTCGGAGGTCGTCGCGTCGTGCGTGCGGACGCGACGCGTCGAGAAATCCATCACGCCCCGCCCGGTGACGTATCGGCTGCTCGACTGCTCCAGCACGACGTCGTCGGAGACGTTGGTGGCGTGCGTCGAGAGATTGAAGACCGCCGCGAAGTTCCCCGAGGCCCCCGGAAGCGGGTCGCTGCGACGATCGCTCAGGTAGACGATCTTCGGACGACCGAGGCCGTCGTAGGACATCTTCTGCATCGGTCCGTTGGGACCCCACGCGCCGACCGACCGGCCGACCTGGTCGAACCACGTGTGCGACTCGATGAATGTCGGGCTCGACGACTTCGGGTTGGTGGCGATAGCCCGGCGGTAGACGAGCCCGCGCTGGCTGTAGCTCGTCTCCGCGTAGCGGCCACGAAAATCGGCGCCGCTGTCGAGCGGAGCATTGATCGCCGTCGGCTCGGCCGTGAACACCGCGTGCCTGACCACCCGGTCGAGGTTGTCGAACTCCGTCCAGTCGTGAGGCGGCAGCGGGTTGACCGCGCTGTACCGGCGGTCGCGCCAGTCGTACTTCAGGATCGTCGACCTGACGACCTCCGACATCCCGCTGCCCGAGACCACCTGATCGATCCGCGTCAGGTTGCCGTTGCCGACGCCTGCGGTCGTCGAGGTCCCCGAGTCGTAGTAGCTCCGTGCGACGAACTTCATCGTCGCGTCGTCGGGCACCCAGTCGCCGATGTCGGCGAGGCCGACCTCCGTCGCGACCACGCGGTCGAGCACGTCATAGCTCAGGCGCTCCGCCGTGCCGTTGGCGTTGATCGTCCAGAAGGGCCGACCCAACCGGTCCTGCCCGAAGAGCGTGACGTGAACGCCGTTGTTCGGGCCGTCGAGGAGGTCCTCCGGTTCCTCCTGCGGATCCACCGGGAGCGGTCCGGTGAGCGCGTTCCACTCCATCACCGCCTTGACCTGTCCGGCCACGTCGTGCCGGACGATGCGGCGAGAGAGCTCCTCGGCAAGCATGTAGCCGGAGACGAGAATGGGCCAGCCCGCTTGGGAGGCGGCCGGCGCCGCGAACTGGTAGCCGCCGATGCCCGGCCGGTAGCCGCTTGCCGCGAACATCTGTCCCGCTGCCGTGTACCACGTCACCGAGGCAGGACCGCCATACTGCCCGGTCGCGGCGTCGACGACCGGCGGAAGCGTCACGTCGCAGGAGTAGCGGATGCCGGGCCGGTCGGGGTGGCTGAAGGAGTTCCGGAGCGTGTATGTGCTCACGTCGCCTGGCTGGATCGTCTCGCGGACCCGGCCCATGAGATCCCGCGCGTACCGAGTCTCCAGTGCGCCGCCGTCGGAGTTGCGACCGAAGCCGGTCGTGCTCAGTCCCGCGATCGTCGATGGCAGCGTGTTCGGAGCGTTGCGGACGACCTTCAGAAGCTGCCCGGCGTTGCCGCTCTCGAACTCTCTTGCCGTGATCGCCCCGTCCGCCGCGACGCTCCAGACGTTGTCGCCGCGATCGTCGAAGATGTCGTACGAGGCGTACCACGCGGGCGTGCCCGGGCCGTTCTCCGCGACGAGCTCCGCCTCGACCTCGGTCTTGATCCAAGCGACATCGTCGCCGCTGCCGCCGTGGAAGGCGTAGGTGTACTTCGTCGTCTCGACGTCCGTGCTCGAGTCGAAGTCGACCGCATCCGGATCCTTGCGGTACCGCCGCATCTCGTTGGAGAGGTGCTTGCGCGTGTTCCCGGTGCCGTCGCCGTAGATCGTCTCCTCCACCAGCACGCAGTCGGTGCAGGCCGTGCCGGTGAACGTCGGCTGGCCGTCGCTTACCTCGCGCCGGGCCAGACGGTTGTCGGCCGTCCAGCCGGAGACGAGGACCAGTCCGCTCGTGGCGATGGTGTAGCTCGGCGCCGCCATCGCCGTTCCCGGCGTGTACGCGCTCACCGCCGCAGGCGTGTACTCGGCCAGCAGCGTTCGCGTCGAGGGGTCATGCTGGTAGAGCGTCACCCAGCGCCGGCTCGCGCCGCCCTGCTCCTGTACGGCACTCGAGCGCAGATAGGGCACGTCACCCGCTCCCGCAGGACGGTCGTACTCCAGCCAGTAGGTGCGGTAAGGCGTGGTCTCGAAGACGGGCGACGTCCCGGCGAGGTTGCGCAGCCTCTGCTCGATCTTGACCGTCTCGGCGACGGAGGGGTCGCTGTCGCGGTCGACGTAGTCGTACACGAGCAGGCTGCCCTGGGTGCCGGCAGCGCCGCAGGTCCCGCATCCGCCGCCGCTCGTCGAGGAGACGGTGAGGATCCGATGCCCCCCGAAAGTCTCGTAGGTCGCCGCGACCATCGTCGCGAAATCGACCAGCGGCGCCTCCTCGACCGAAGTGACCTCCCCATCGCCGTCGGCGTCGTTCGCCCAGACGAGGTCGCCATCGGCCATCCCAAGCGCCACGGGCGCGAGCTGGTCGACGTCGTAGACGGGAAGTCCGCCCGGGCCGTCTCCCTGCGCCACCAGCCGCTGTGCGAGGTACTCGAACTGCTCGGGTTCGATCACCAGCTTGATCTGGTGGGCTCCCCCGGCCCAGGTGTATCGCCCCGTCACACCCGCCGATGCGCCTTCGCCGCCGCCGTGATACCGGTACTGAGTGACCCGACGTCGCCAGGACTCAACGCCGAAGGGCGTCGCGCCGCCCGCGCCGACCACCGGATCGAGCCGCTCCGACACGACGACCTGCACGAGGTCGCCGGACGTGCCCACATCGGCGTGGTGCACTGCGTCGTCGAAGTAGGTGTAGGCGACCCGCTGCACGAGCACCTTGCCCTCGCCGACGAACCGGAACACGTCCATGCGCTCGAGGCGCCCCGTGTCATCGCCATCTTGGATCCAGCCGAACTCGACCAAGGCATCCGGCGGCGTTCCGAGGCTCAGGGACTGCGGAGTGCCGTTGACGAAGATCCGGCGCAGCCGCGGCACGGGATTCTCGATGCCATAGAACGCGTAGTCGTAGAAGTGAAGGTTGCCCGAGGGATCCTGCGTCTGGAGCAGCAGGCCGTCCAGCGCCACAAGTTCCGGATCCATCGCGCCCGAAGTTCGGTAGTAGTCGGTCGTCGTCCGGCCGGGATCCGTGATCCGCCAGACGTTCACCGAGCTTCCGCCGACGGTGGCCGAGGTCTGGATCAGCACGCGTGAGGTCGGACCCGGCAGCGGCCACGGGCCACTCCCGCCCCCGGCGATGTCGACCGTGATCGTCTGAAGAGCGCTTCCGGCGATGCGGAGCGACCCCGGCTCGCTGTCGTCTACAAACGAAAGCGCACCGTTCGTCCAGTTCTCCGGGTTCTGACAGCCCGAGTCGAACTCGTCATCCGAGGTGTACTGCCGCCCAAGCACGAGCGTCGGGCCCGCGGCCGTCACGACCGCGTCGGTTTCCGACCGCGTCACGTCGCCGTACGCCGCGTCGGTGCCGCCCGGTCCGGCCGCGCGGGCGCCCTGACCGTCGCAGCCATCGTCGCCCTCGCCCGGCTTGCCGTTCTCCGCGCCGTCGTTGGGTTCGCAGATGTCGGCGCAGCCCGTGCAGAGCGCCAGCGCCTCCTCTTCCTCCGGCGACAGCGTGCCTCCGAGGATGCCCGCGAGGCAGTCCCTCAGACCGGCGCAGATGTCAGGACCCGCCTGCGACCCGCAGTTCTCGAAGAACTCGCAGATCAACTCGACCAGCTTCTCGCGGTCGTCCGGGTCCTCCCGATCGTACGGCACGCCGCCGTTGCAGCCCGCCTCGCTCTCGGCGACGAACGCCTCGATGTCCGCGCAGTCGATCACCCCGTCGCAGTTCGCCCGGTCGCAGCGGAACGACTCGCCGCAGGACCAGCCGTCTCCCGGAGTACAGCATCCCTCGGGCTCGCAGTTCGTCGTGCACTCCGCGAGCGCCTCAATCTCCTCCACCGTCAGCGACCGGCAGAGTTCCTCCTCGAGGCAGTCGATCATCTGCGCGAGGAACTGCTTGCACACCTCGTCGGTGGGTTCCGCGGGAGGGGCGCACGCTCCGATGAACTCGCATGCGATGTCGAGCTTCTCCTCGTCGGTCAGCTCCTCGCCGTCGTTGCACAGGACCTTCGAGTCTTCGAGGAGCTGCTTGAGGTCCTCGCAGTCGACCTCGTCGTCGCCGTTTCGGTCGCAGACGAAGTCGTCGTCGCAGTTGAAGTACTCCGTGCCGCCGGACGCCTCTTTGCAGCAGCCGCAGTCGGCGACGTCGCCGCCGTAGCAGTCCATGAGCTTCTGAAGCTCCCCCGCGGTGAGCGGACGGTCGATGCGGGCTTCGATGCACTCGCGGATGTCCGTGCAGACCGTCTCGCCCATCCCGTCGGGGGTCCACTCGCCGTCGCACTCCGACTGGATCTTCCCGAGGAAGCAGCACGCCGCGTCGAGGATCCATCCGACCGACTCGGGGCAGTCCTCCGACACGGTCAGCCCGCCGAGAAGATCCGTCAGGTCGGCGCATCCGATGACGCTGTCGTTGTTACGGTCGCAGGGATCCGATGGAGGTTGGGTCGGATGCGAGTCCGCCAGATTCTCGCACCGACAGAGCGCCGCAAGGTACTCGCACATCTCCTCCACGCAGCACGGAGGCAGCAGCTCCCCGGCACACGGCAAGCCCTCATTGCAGCAGCCGCGATACCACATCTCCGGACAGCCCGTCCAAGCATGGGCCTCAAGCCACCCTTGAAGGTTGAGTCCGCTGCAGCTGTAGCCGTTCATAGCCAGCGCCGCGCAGGCGTCATGGCAGAAGTACGTCGTCTCGAGCACCCACGGATCGACGGCATCGCGCGGACAGCCGACCAGACATGCTCCCCACGGGCCCGGCGGGAAGATCGGCTCCTGAACGGGTCGACCGCCGGGCAGCGGCAGCGGCGCCGGTCCGTCCTGCGCGTGCGCTGGATCCAAGGGGATCGCCACGGGCATCGCGCCGAATGCCCGAGCCAGTCCGGATGACCACGATCTCTGAAATCGGAACCGCGGCTCCGCGCCTCCCGCTACCAAACGTCCGGTCGATTCAAGGATCATTTCAAGCACGTCAGCGCCCCCTCTGCTGATGGGCTCGGCCGAGTCCGTGAAGGCGGCCCCTGCGACCACGCGACAATCCGGCCGACGACGACGGACTATACCCCCGAACCGGCGGAGCGTGCCAGACTGAGCGCTTCCGCGTTGGCCTGTGATTCGGCCGCCTTGTCGGGTAAGGGCGCCCCCACTACACCGCCGTGTTGTTGCTGCTCCCACTGCTGTCGCTCACGCCGAAGCTACTGCTGCCCCCGCTGGTCAGGATGGACGGAGCGATCGTGCCGCTGCTGGAGAAGCTCGAACCGCTGCTCTTCGACGATCCCGACGAAGAGGAACTCGATCCGCTCGTCGAGGTCAGGATGCTGGGAGCGAAGCTCGAAGAATCGTTGTGCGCCCAGACGCCGTCGACCAGCAAGGTGTTAGTCGTCGGGACGTGAAGCGCGACCGTCCGGACGCGGCCCGGGATGCGCTCGACCGTCGCGACGATCTCCTCGCCAAGCCCGTCGAGGAAGACCGCGTCGCCGACCTCGACGAACTCCGCCGACACGAAGCCCCACTGATCGTCGCGGCGGATCAGGATCGGGTGCTCCGCAGTGCACTTCACGCGACCGTTGAGGACCACGAAGCCCTCGTGCGTGCCGAGCTTGATCTGTCCGACCGGCTGGGCGCGGCGCACGACGCCGTCGAGCCCCCACGTCGAAAGCCAGTCGTACTGGGTGCGATAGTCGACGTCGACGATGAGACCGGGGATCTGGAGTGACGCGATCACGTCGCCCGGCTGGAGCGTCTCGATCGGGACGCGACGACCATCGGCCATCGTGACGAGCGTGCCGAAGAGGAAGCAGCTGCTCGAACTGCCGCTTCCCGATCCGCCGCCGCTCGAACCGCCTCCTCCACTGGAGCCACCGCCACCGCTCGACCCGCCCCCACCGGACGAGCCGCCACCTCCGCTGGTGCCACCGCCACCGGAGCTTCCGCCGCCGGACGACTCGCCCGACGAGCCGCCGGATGAGCCGCCCGATGAACCACCACTCGAGCTCCCGCTCGACACGGAGTCGGTCGTCGAACTACTCGATGCGCTCGACGACGCCTCGGTCGACTGCTCCGTCGAACCCTCCGTCGTCGATGGCGGCTGCTGCGTCGTCGCCCACACCGGGATGTAGAGGAAGTACTTCAGCGCGTCGGGGTTCGAACTCATGGCTTCTTCTCCTTGTCGACTTCGCCCTTGACGGGCGCGTACCAGCCGCGCGTGTCGATCGGCTTCGAGCACTCGGCACTCGCGCGCTCGACCGCCTTCGCGTAGTCCATCTGGGGGAACGCGGTCAGCCCGCTGCCGGGCGTGCAGTTCCAGATCTTGAAGCCCTGCTCGGCGAAGTGCGGCGCGAGCGCCTTGAAGCGCCGATCGAGCGACTCGTAGAGCACGTTGTTGTGGCGGATCGCCGCCTTCGTCCGTCCCTCGTTGAAGGCGTACTTCTCCGTCTCGCTCATCCGGAAGTCCGCGCCGACGAGGTAGACGTTGCGGAACCCGAGGTAGTGGAGCAGTGACAGCGCCGCGAGCATCACTGATCGCTTGCCCTTGATCCCGAGCGAGTCGGTCGTGCTCGACGGATTGCCCCAGCAGATCGCGTCCTCGGCGAGGAAGCGCGTCGGGTCGAAGTGCTCGTTGCGGCGGTAGAGGAAGACCGACGGCATCTCGCGCACGCGGAACTGGCTTGCCCGGAAGCGCCCTTCGCCAAGCGCCACGCGCAACCGCCGGTTCCAGTGCTCCATCGGCACCAGCTTGACGATGCCCGGGTCCTTCCAGCCGGTGTCGATGAATCGGTCGGGGCAGTCGACGGAGGTCCAGAGCGTCGGACGATGCACGGCCCACGAGTTGTTGACGCCCATCGTCACGATGCCACGCCGCGAGAGCTGCGAGAGGTCCATCGAGGCGAGACTCGGTCCCGAGAGGACGAGGAAGGCGTGCCGTCCGCGATAGAAGTCGCAGAGCGAGACGCCGTCGAAGTCGGCCGTGTAGAGACGCACGCCGGAGCGAGCGGGCTTCCGCTGCGCGAGCCCGGCCTGAAGCGCGGCGATGTCGGTGGCGTTGTCACGCATGGAAGTTGCCCTCGATGTAGGGGCGCGAGGAAGCGACCTTGCCGACGCGCGCGATCTCGGCAAGCCACCAACGGAGCGGCCGTACGGTGGGATGGAGTCCTTCACCATTGACGGTGATGCGCGACGGACGCCGCGCGATCGACAGCACGAACCGCCCGCCTGGACGCGCGACGCGCCGCATCTCGTCGAGGACGAGCGGCACGTCTTCGGTGAGCAGGTGCTCGAGCGCGTCGAAGCTCGTCACGACGTCGGCCACGCCAGACGCGATCGGGACGCGGTGCATCGGAGCGAGGATGTCCGCCTCCGCGAACGCGAAGTCGACGCCGAGCCCGTCGACGCCGCGACGACGCAGCCCGCGGATGTAGTCGTTCCGCCCACAGCCGCAGTCGATGACGAAGCGAGGCGCGTGCTTGAGGACGAGCGGATACGCATCGCGCCCGTGGTTCGTCGCGCCATACGTCGGCGACTTCGTGAGCGCGAGGTACTTCTCTCGCTCGCGCACGCGGCGCGTCTCGATGTCGGTGGTGACGCTCATGGCGTCCCTCCCAACGGGGGGACCGTCATGCGCGTCCACTCGACCGGGTTGAACGCCTCGAAGACCCACGCGGTCTCACCCGAGAGCGTGCGCTCGGCGCGGAGCTCGACCGTCGCCCCTTCCAGCACCGGACGGATCATCGGGACGACCGCCTGTGGCGGCGGGCACTGCTCGGGCGCACCCGGCACGAGGCACGCGCCCATGTTGGCGAAGCCGTCGATGCCTTCGTCGGTCTGCGGAAAGACGCGAAGGAGCAATCCCTCGTGGCGGTTGTACGCCCACATCTCGGGTTCGCCGGGTCCCGACTTGAGTCCATCGGCCTCCGCGCCGCTCGAGGTGTCGAGCTGCGACAACGGCACCCACTGGCCGAACGTCATGCTCGCGGCGTCGTCGTCGAGCCGGGCCTCCTCCCATTCGTAGCGCCAGCCGAACGGCACGCCCGCGAAGGGGTGGGGCTTGCCGATGACGACCGTGATCCGGTCACGCGACAGCGGGCCGATCTCGACGAGGCAGACGACGTCGCCCGCTTCGTCGGGTCGCCAGAGGATGCGAGCGGAGCCGACGAAACCGGTCTTGAGGAGTCGATGCCCCTCGGCGATGTCGGCGTGCGTGTGCCGCACGTCGGCCATGAGGACACGCGCGGGCGTGATCCCACGCAGGACGCATCGCCCGATCTTGCCCGACGCGATCGGCTCGCAGGCGACCACGCATGATCCGAAGTGCCGGAGTTCCATCGGTGCGACGCCGATCAGGGACGGCCGGTTGGCGAACTCGTCTGCGTTCTCGTCGGGCGGGATGATCGGCTCGCCGATCGCCAAGCATCCGAAGCGCGGCACGTCCTCCTCGGACTCGTTCCGCACGAGGATCGTGGTCTGTCGCGAGGCCGCCTGCGATGGCTCTCGCGCCTTCGACAGGTCGTGCGGCACGCGCCGATTCGCTCGCGCCGCGTCGACGAAGGCGTTGTACGCGCCCGCGCCGATGCGGAGCTTCTCGCCGGCACGGACATGACGGAGGGTGGTCAAATCCCGAGCCCTCCGAAGTTGGCGGTGTCGTAGACACGCTCGACGTAGGCCGCGACAGGACGCTTGACGATTCGCTTCGCGTCGTCATCCTCGACGTCCTCGTAGAGCGCCCAGAGGTACTCCCAGCCCTTCTTGGCGATGCCGGTGATCGGGCCGACGCTGAGACCCGTCGCGTTCGCCGAGCACGCGAAGCGGTACGTGATCTCCCAGAAGTCCTCGCTCGCGCGCTTCGCACCCGAGGCACCGAGGAAGAGCATCTCGCCAGCAGCGAAGCCCTTGAAGCCGGACGCGTTCACCTTGCCGGTGAGCTGGAAGAGCGTGTTGACGTATCCGCTCGTCACCGAGGCAGCGGGAATGAAGTGCGTCTCGGTGTAGCTGAAGACCGGGATCGTGACGTCGACGCCCTCGACGCCGTCCTCGGTGACGCCGATCGCCTCGTCGAAGTCGGGAATCGCGGGGATGCCGGGAGCGCCGTAGCCGCTCACGGTCTGCTTGCTCTGCGTGATGTGCTGCGTGCCGCCGGTCGTGTCGAAGGCGTACGAGCTGTCACCCGCCTGCGGGGACTCTTGCTGCGACTCGTTTGTGCGATAGCTCGCCGTGACTTCCCACAGCCCGTGGTTCGAGTCGACGGGCTCGACACGGATGCGCCGGTTGCCGACACCGTCGTAGGCGGTCGGAAGCTGCGACTCGGCCTGCGAGCGCACCTCGACGTCGTCGCTCGAGCCCATGGCCACGTACTTGAGCTCGCGGGTCCCGTTCGACCCGGTCTCGTGGACGCGGCTGCTGGCGAGTTCGTGAAAGGTGACGGGCATCGGGTGAGGGCTTGCGGGGGGTCAGTCTTGAAACACGAGTCCGTCGCTCGACGCCTTGTCGAGGAGGCGCTTGACGTTCTTCGCGGTGTCCTCGGTCGCGCGTGCGATGCGATCGATCGCGCCGCCTGCTCCGGCCTGAAGGCTCTGGATCGCCGCGGCGCTGAACGTGCCTCGCACCTCGCTCTTGGCGCGTGCGCCATCGAGGCCAGCGAGCGCGTCGGCGAACGACGGCGCGCTGCCGGGCGAGCCAGCCTCATCGGACTGTGCCGCGCGGGCGCGTCGTGCCTCCTCCATCGCCTTGCGGAGTTCCTCCTGCGCGGCGGCGAGTTCGGTCGCGCTCTCGGCGAGCGCCTGGTCTCGTGCGTCGGTCACCCGCTTCTGGTCGGTGATGAGTCCTTCGCCAACGGCACCTCGCCGTCCGGCGAGTCGATTCTCAGCCGCGTTGCGACGCGACTCGAGGCGCGCGGCGATGCGGGCCTCCTCTTCGGCGCGAGTCCTCTCGATGGTCCCAAGGGTCGAGTCGTCAGTCTGCTTCCGCGCCGCCTTTGCCGCGTCGACGTCGAGCGACTCGTCGAAGAGTCCCATCACCTCGAGAATGCCGTCGGCGATGAAGCCGGTGACCGACTCCCATGCGGAGCGGAAGAAGCTCGTCGTCGTGCTCCAGGCGCGGGACACGAACGCGAACGCCTCGGCGGCGGCCACCTCGAAGGAGTGCCAGATCTCGGCGGCGAAGATCTCGACGCCGCCGACGGTCTCAAGCCAGGCGTTCAGGAACCACGCCTTGAACTCGGCCCAGCGGTCCTGCAGGAAGTTCGTGCCCCGGACCCATTCGGCCTTGATGGCCAGCCATGCGACACGTGCGGCCAGCGTGAGGTCACCAGCGGCGAGCGCGTCGCCGATCGCTCCGAGCACGGCCGTCGCTCGCTCCTGCAGCTCGCCGAAGCGTTCTCGCAGCCACTGGAGGGCCGCGCCGCCCGCACCGGTGTAGTAGAGGATGGCGGCGATCCCTCCGGCGAGAGCCAGAGCCACGATCCCGATGGGGCTTACGAGTGCGAGGAAGGCGATCTTGATCGCGAGCACCGCCTTGACCGCCAGCGCGAACGCGGTCGCGATCCCGCCGAGGGCGGTGCCGAGAAGCGAGATCGTGAGCCCGAGTCCAACCAGCGCGATGCCCGTCGCGCCGACGATCACGATCGTCTTCGCGATCCAGACGACGGCGTCGCGGTTGGCCCGAATCCACGTCGTGGTTGCCGCCACGATCCGAGCCATCCGCTCGGCGAGCGCCGTGACCGCAGGGGCGAGGGCCGCACCGATCTGGAGCGACGCTCCCTTCGCCGCGCGGCTCAGGATGTTCAAGGTGTCGTTCAGGAGCGCCGCGGCCTTCGCGTCAGTGCCCGAGACGGAGATGCCGAAGTCGCGGGCCTGCTTGCGGAGCGCCGCGATGCCTGCCGATCCTTCGGCGAGGAGCGGAATGAGCTGGGCGCCGGAACGGCCGAAGACACGCATGGCGGCGGCCGTCCGCGCGGCTGGCTCGGCGATCGAGGCGATGCGGTCGGCGATGACGGCGAACTGGTCTTCGGGCGAGAGTGCCCGCAACGCCTCGACGGAGAGGCCGAGCCCGTCGAACGCCTCCTTGGCCTCGATCGAACCGTCGGAGGCGTCGACGAGGGTCCGCTGCATGAGCCGGAAGCCCTTCTCGAGCGACTCGACGTCCGCTCCGGACTGCTCGGCGGCGAAGCCGAGTTCGGAGATCGCCTCGGCAGAGAGTCCCGTCCGTGCGGCGGCCTTGTCGATTGCGTCGCCGAGGCTGCTGAAGATTCGCACCGAGGCGATGAACGGGGCGCTCGCGGCGGCGGCCGCCGCAGTCAGTCCGAGCCCGATGTTGCGGACGGCGTTGCCGAACGCCTGCAACCGCCCCTGCGCGGCGCGGAGCGCCTTCGTGAAGCGGTCGTCGACGCCGAGTTCGACATACGCTCGTCCCGCCTTGATGCCGGATGCGGAGCCCTTGGCCACGGCCTAACTCCTCCTCACGACGGAGTTGCGGAGCTGCTCCGGGAGCTTCGACGCCTCACGGGCGAGGGCGGGTGCCATGTAAGGGCGCGCAGCGATGCGCACGGTCGCCTTCTCACGTCGGCCATCCCGCCGTCGTTCCACCACGGTCGTCCCGCCGAACTCCAGCGTCTCAGGCGCGCCAGAGCTGCGCCCGAGCCGGGCGGGACCGACGACGACACTCCGGCTCGCCGGGTCGAACGCGAAGAGGATGTTGTCGCGGAGAAGCCCGGTCTGCGAGAACGGTGGAGCGCCCGGCTGTGACGTCCGCCGCTCGACCACCTTCCGTTGCTCGCCTTCCTTCACCCGGCCTCGCGCGAGGACGATGCCGTCCTTGATCGACTTCCGCGCCGAACGCATGACGAGCGCGCCGCCGCGCGACAGCGCCTTCCTGCTCGCGGCGTCGATTCGCTCGATGACGAACGCGCGATCGAAGAAGAGGTTCTTCGCCCTGCTGACGGACATCGTGAGCATGCCTCAGGCCTCCGCCTTGGCAAGAGCGAACTCCCGCCGAGCCACGTCGTCACCGGCGAGCACGGCCTTGGCCTGCTTGCGGACGTTCGCGTCGCTCGCGATGTTCTCGATGCCGAAGCGCTCGGTCACGGCGATGACGCGACGCGCGCCGTCGCGCTGCTCCACCGCCTCGTCGCGCTCGTCCTCGATCGCGCGGGTCTTTCGCCGCGCGCGGACCGCGACCAATGTGCCGACGCCTCCGCCGCCGAGAATGGCCGCGAGGCTGGTGCCGAGCACGTCGGAGACTTGGCTCGCGATCATGCCCGCGCCGGGAACGCCAAGGTTGCCGACCTGCTCGCCGATTCCCTTCACCGCTGCGGTCGTCCGCTTCACCGCGGTGGCCGTCGCCTCGTCGAACGCCTCGAGCATCGCCTCGTGCTGCGCGAGATCGCGCTTCGCTCTTGCAGACGCGACCTCGATCTTCGCGAGCTGCTCCTCATACTCGGCGAGCAGCCGCGCGACACCGGCGGATTCGTTCGTGAGTCCCTCGAGCTGCGCGTCGACTTCGCGGATCGAAGCGAGGAGGATCTGCCGCGCCTCCGGCGGCGACGTCGCGAGCTTCGACGCGAGCTCGGCCTGCAAGCGCTGGAGCACCTCACGGCGCTGCGCGATCCGGTCGTCCGACGCAGTCAGCTTCGCCTGCGCGCGTTCTGCCGCAAGCCGCTGCTCGCCGAGCTTGTCGATTTCCTCGTCCGCCTTGGCGAGCTGCTCGGCGGTGGCCTTGACCTCCGCGCTCGTCGGAGCGCCCACCACCTTCGCCACGCCGTCGCGGATGGCCTCGCAGCCATTTGCAACGGAGAGCGTCGCGATGCAGGCGATCGCCAGCGCCAGTCGTGCCCGGTGTGTCGAACGTGTCGTCTGTCGTCGTCGCATGTGGCCCTCCTCGGCCCGTGGTTCATGTCGTTCGTGTCGGCCCGCAGAAGACGTCCCGCAGGACCGTGATGTCCGCCGGGATCGGCGGCTGGCTGTTCTTCCGTCGTCGCGCAAACGGGTCGAAGTCCTCTGGCGAGAAGCGCTTGCCCTTCTTCGGGTCTCGCTGGAGATTCGCGAGGAGCGCCATCAGCGAGGACGTGTGCGACCATCGCTCGCGCATGGCTCCGTCGGCCATCGCGTCAAGCTCTCGCAGAGTCAGGCCGCTCGGATCGACACCGGCAACTCCGGCGAGCCGATGGACGACGATCCAGCCGTCGTGGCCTGAGTCGTGTCCGCAGTCGCCAGCTCGATCGCGCGCTCGATCTCGCCGCTCTCGATCCGTCGTTCGACGGTCGATCGTGCCCGGTCCATCGCGGCATCCATCGTCTGCACGACCCGCGAGAGCGCCGCCCGCTCGCGGGCGTTCGGGAAAAACTGGATGAGCTCCTCGACGAGCGCCTTCGAGGCGTGCTCGATCGCGTCGCCCGCCATCGCTTCTCCGAACTGCTCGTCGGTGATGCCCTCGGCGTCGGCCTGCGGCTTGCACGCGGCGTAGAGCGCGTCGCAGAGGGTGACCGGGTCGGCCACGAGGCGTTCGAAGACTCGCCCGTTGGCGAGGTCGAGCAGATCGAGCTTCGCGAGGTCGCGGACGCGCTTCACGGCGGCGACCGTGAGCGAGATCGTCCAGGTGCGGCCCGCGTTGTCCTTGAAGGTGCGCATCGGTCGGCTCCTGAGAGGCGTTAGGGAACGACGAACCACGTCGGCGGATTGACCGAGTACGCGGGCTTCACGGTGATGCTTACGCTGAGCGCCTCCTCGAGCGGCTCGGAGCGCGAGAAGCCGGTGACGTTGCAGACGGCGCGAAGTCCCTGATTGCCGGTCGAGCCCGCGCCGCTGACGGGACCGTCGAGCGCCAGCACATCGAGCGTCGTCACGTTGAGGTACGCATCGCGGATCGACTGGAAGTCCTCGTCGGCGGTGTCCCACACCATCTCGAACTCGATGGATGCGTCCTTCAGGGTCGGCACCGTCGCCCGCCAGCCGTTGTTGGCGCGCACGGTGACGTCCGCCTCGGCGGACTCGAGGTTCAGCGTCACGTCCTTGACGTTGCCGATCTCGTTCCACGTCGGCGAGGCATACGTGCCGGTGTTGCGGTAGAGCTTGGCGTTGAGTCCGAGTCGGATGGCCATGAGGGAGTCCTTTCGGGGTCCTTTCGAGTCCGTGCGAAGTCAGGAGGTGCCGACGACGGCGAGTAGCGTGCCGGAGGAGTTCGCCGCCACCCAGACTGCGTTGAGGTCGACGCGGCCGAGGCGCACGGGCACGTTGGTCGGAAGCGACGCGCGCGTCGTGCCGTTGTCGGTCGAGACGTAGATCGTGCGAGCGGCCGTGTTGTTGACGAGAGTCACGTCGGCAATCAGGCGCGTCGCGGACAGCCGGACGTAGCTCGCGCCGACGGTGACCTCGAAGGCGATCGGGGCTGCGGCCATCAGCCACCTCCCGTCGCGACGAAGACGCGGTAGACGAGACGGATGACGCCTGTGTACTGCTTGAGCCGGTTCCAGTGCTCGGTGTCGACGATCGGATCGATCCGCATCGAGATGAACGCGGCCTCGCCCTGCGGCACGGTCTCGACGACGAGCGGCAGCGACTTCTGGAAGAGCGCCGTCGCGATCGCCTCAAGGTTCTCGGCGAGCGCGCTGATCTCGGGTTCGTCCTCGGCGGCCTTCTGGAGCGCGACGAGGATCTCGCAGTCGTACTGGCCGCGCTGGCGACCGAGCGCCGACGGCGTCTCACTCGCGGGGATCGACCAGCACGCGATGACGCTCATGTCCTCGCGGGCCGTGAGCGGCATCCACTTCATCTGCGCCTGGACGGGAATCGGCAGCGCGGCCGCGTTGATCGCGGCAGCCACTGCCTCGGCGACGAGGACGATGCGGGCGGGCATGGTCAGCGGTCCTCCGCTTCGCATGCGACCGCCGGACCGTCGTCGTGTCGTCGACGCGTTGGGCGCCCCGATGCGTCCTCTCTCTCCTCGAGCCGACGCACGACGTCGTCGAGACGGCGGATCACACCTTCGATGGCACGCTGTTCGCTCGTGATGGACGCGTTCATCGTCGCCTGGGACTTGACGAGGTCGTCGACGGCGGAGGTCAGCTTGCCGATGGCGCGTGCGTTCTGGTCGATCTGGCCGTTCCGCTCGCCGAGATAGGCGAACACGGCGACGAGGCCGCAGACAAGGGCCATGAGCTGGAACCAGCTGATCAGGTGGAGCATGAAGGTGCTTTCGGTCATGCGTTCTCCTTGGAGACGAGTCGGGTGTGGATGCGGTAGGCGGTGCGCTGGGCGTCGGCCCATCGCCACGGGGGAGCACTCTGGACGGGTGCCATCACCTCGAAGACGAAGACGGTCGGGCCGACCGTCTCGCGGATCTGGTCGCCGCGTTCAGGCGCTTGCATCAGGTCAGCAGTCGCGACGAGGAAGTCGCGCGACTCGATGCGTTCCATCACGCCGCCCTCGCCGACGACCTCGAACTCGGTCTTCCCGATGGTCGCGAGCACGGTGACGCTGGTCGCGACTGTGACGTAGGCGATCTCCTTCGAGAGATGCGCCTTCCGCTGGTCGGCGAGCCATGCGGCTCCGTTGGCGATGAGGTCGGGCATGAAGAGGTCACTCTCACTGCGAGAGACGGATGCGGACGACCGCGTCAGCGTCGACGGCCGCCTTCACGCACTTGCCGATGAGCTTGTTGCCAGCGGAGGTGGTCGTTGCCTGTGACGCCCCGGCGTTCCAGTAGCAGAGCGCCCCGGCCGCGATGGCCGTGCTGCCGCCTGTCGCCTTCGGGAACTCGAAGACGCCAGCGACGGCGAGCGCTCCGAGCTTGTTCGCCTTGATGTCGCGGGCGGTGACGCCGACGAGTTCGCCTTGGACGACGACCGCACCTGCGGCGGTGTCGCTGCCGGGCGTGTAGTCGATCGAGTTGCCTTCATGAACGAGACGAGCCATGGGTCAGGACTCCTTGATCGCGGGATTCGAGGGGGAAGAGGCGGGCGCAAGCGGAAGGAGCCATCGCACCTTCGCGGGCGTGTTCGGTGGGAGCGTGATCCGGTGGGTGACGAACACCCAGCCGTCGGTGTCGGCGATCACCGGGTCGGAGCCCGTGACCGTGAGCTTGAACTTGCCGCCGCCGGTGCCGCCCATCCTGGGGACAGATGGTGAGCGGGCGACGAGCGTCGGTACGGTGCGCTCGTTCCAGGCGCCGAGCAGGCGGCCGATGGCCGCGCCGTCGACGTCCGAGTCCGCCAGCAGCATGCCGAGGTCCGCCGCGTCAACCGTGCCGTCGAGGTTCCGGTCGCAGGGATGGCCGACCATGAGCTGCATCGACTCGACCGCGATCTCGCCGGGGATCTCGGGCGGGATCTCCGCGTCGACGCTGAGGACGCTCGAACGCGCCGACTTCGAGAGGACGAGCGGGCCGATCGACTGGACGACCGGTGGACGCTCGCCGCCGTCGGGGAGCGCCGGATAGTCGATCTGGACATCGAGTCCGACCGGGGTCTGCTTGATGACGACTGTCGGGTGCATGGGAAAGCTGCCTCCGGAGAAGTGAGGAGTTGCGGAGTGGCGACGGCTTACGCTTCGCCCTTGACCTTGATCGCGCCGCGGGGATCTTGCTCCCGCACGCCGAAGTCGATGTACGCGGCCCACGAGACCCCGAGCGTGTTCGCCGGAGTCGGCGTGCGCTCGATGGTCGGCTGCTGCTTCCCGTTCAGGAAGACGATCTCGAACGCCGCCACGAGCTTCGGGTCGGCGAAGAGGTACCACGCCTTCGCGCTGTTGCCGGTGTAGAAGGTGTCCGACAGATGCGGCGCGACGGAGAGGCCGTACTTGCCTCGGTGCGGGTTGTCGACCGGGAGCTTCGTCTTTGCCGACGAGCCGTCGAGCTGGATCTGCGACGAGCCGAGGAGGATCTGCGCGTCGGTCTCGACCTCGACCGGGACAAGGAGCCGCGTCGGGCGGATGTTGATCGGCTTCTGGTCCTTCGCTTCGCTTCCGGGTCCGATCTTGATCTTCTGGAACGTCGCCCGTGCGAGTGACAGCGAGTCGACCCCGAACGCGGTGTCCGCGCCCGAGAGGAAGTTGCTGTTGCCGACCGAGAAGAAGCTCGAAGGATTCGAGAGGAGCAGCCGGAAGAACTCGTCGTCGATCGTCGCAGCGCCGTCCATGCCGACCTGACGGGGCAGATCAAGGAAGGCGCCGAGGTCGTCGTTGATGATGTCCTGCCGCGTGAGCGTGATCATGAGACCACGCGTCTCGGCCTGATTCTTGAAAGTCTGCTCGCTGACCTTGCCGTTCTGGAGCTCGCCGTCCTGCGCGACACGCTCCCAGCGGCCGGCGCCGAGGAGTCGCACGCGGCTCACCTCGCGGAAGTCCTTCACGCTTCCGACCCGGCAGACGTCAAATGCGACGAGCGGCACGGCTTCGTACGCCTCGAGCATCGTCCGCTGCATCGTGCCTTCGAGGATCGTCGGCAGCGACAGCGTGGTGAACGCCGCCTGGATGGTCGCGGTGCCGTCGCCGAAGACGTGCGGGATGTCCTTCCCTTCGAGCCGCGCACAGTTGGCGGCGAGGTCCTTGAGGCCGATCGCGCGCATCGAGTGCGCGGCATCAAGCGTCTGCTCGCCGAAGTCGCGGAGGAGACGCTTCTCGCTGACGCCGGCCGAAAGGCAGGCGGCAGCTTCGAGCACCTTCGCGGTGGGAGACGGACGACCGGAGTTGATGAAGGGACCGGCCACGGGGCGTGCGGCGCGGAGGACCGCGAGTTCCGCCTTCTCCGTCGACCAGCCCTCGACGATGGCCTTCGCCTCGATGTCGGAGTGGCCGGCGCAGATCGTTCGAAGCGCCGCGAGCCGCTTGACCTCGGCTGCTGCTTGCGTGCGCATCGCGGCGATCGGATCGGCGATGGCGTGCGAGTCGGTGGTGTCGTCGTTGACGGTGCTCATGGTGTCCTCGTTGTCATCGCCACCGGAGGCGGGCGCAATCGCGGCCACGCGCGCCGACGTGTCGTCGTCCGCGCCGAGGGCCACGAAACTGATCTCGCTGAGGGTCGACGCGCGCACGACGTGCACCGGTCCCTCGAACATGCGGCCGTTCGCCGAGGCGGACTGGCCCTTCTTCACGAACTCGACGCGAGTCGCCTTCGCGCCGACGCTTGCCTGCCACGGGAAGCCGTTCTTGCTCGACTCGACGATCTCGCCCGCGACGCGGCCGGAACCGGAGACGAGACCCGCAACGCGAAGCCGTCCGGCTTCGACGCCGACCGATTCGGTGTGGCCGACGATCATCGACGGCGAGTGATCCTTCAGGATCGGCCGCGCGGTGCCACGGATGGCGAGTCCAGCCAGGTCGATCACGACCGGCGCGTCCCAGCCCGCAAGCTCCATCGCGGTGCCCGTGTAGGCCACCATCTCGAAGCGGCGGAGGGACTTGGCCTCGGCGCTGTCGCCCGCTCGGGCCTCGATGTCGGTCCATCGCTCGATCGGCGCGCTCATCCGCACGGCGCGGAGTTCAGTTGCGCTGGGGGGTGTTCGGTGGGGCATCATCGTCCTCCATGACGGCGGTCTGGTTGTTCGTGGTGACCGCAGGCGCGATGAGGCCGAGCTCGTCCATGAGCTCGATCTCCTTCGCGCGCTGGCGGATCTGGTCCTCCCAGTCGAGTCCCTGACGGGCGTACTCGGCGGCGAGGGTCGTCGTGTGCGATGCGAGTCGGGTCGACTGCGCGGTGGCTTCCTTCAGGGGATCCACGTGCTCGTGGCCATCCCAGAACCACGCGTGTGGCACGGTCATCGCGTCGCGCAGCCCCCCACGGGCGGGAAGAATGCCGAGCGCGCGGGTCGCCTCGCGCAGCCACTCGTTCAGGATGCGGTCGAGCACGCGGCACTCGAACTCGCTGCGCTCGACGCGGATCGCCTTGAAGTAGGTCTGGTGGTCGAGGCGACCGGAGGCGTAGTTGTACGAGGCGCTGTTGCCCGCCGCGACGTTGAACGGCATGTTCAGGCAGCGCGCGATCTCGTTGAGGATCTCGCGCTTGAACTCGCCGTAAGTCGTCGAGGGCTGCTTCGCGTCGACCTGGCCCATCTTCCAGCCCGCGGGCATGGTGACGAGGGCGCGGCTCTCAAGCTCGACCGTGTCCATCGGCTCGATCGAGTCGGCCTCGCCCGCAGCCGGTGCGTCGGTGTAGAGGATCCCCGCGAAGTCTGCGGCGGTCTCGGCAGCTCCGAGCACCGCGAGCGTGAAACGTCGGAGCTGAGCGAAGAGCGGCAGCGCCGGAGTGATCTCGGGCACGCCGCGCGACTGCCCGGGGCGGTCGACACGGTGGATGTGAAGCATGCCCGCAGCGGGCACGCGGTCGTACTCGAGCGATGGGATGCCGAACGCGGAGCCCGGATGAGCACGGAGGACGTGGTAGAAGGTCGGGTTCCCGAAGGAGTCGAACTCGATGCCGTCGACGTCGCGATCACCGAGGAAGGACGCGAGCCGCATGGTCGGCGTCGCGACCTGATCGGCCTCGATGAGGCGCAGGTCGAGGAGGACCGCGCTCGCGATCTCGGGGTTGGTCGTCAGAAGCGCGAAGGCCTCGCCGTCGACGGCCTTCGCCATCCGCATCGTGCGGAGCTTGCCGGGAAGGTCGACCGCCTTTGCCCATGCAGCGAACTCCGCCTCGATGGCGGCGTTCGCGTCGGGGTCGTCGGTGAGGACCTGAAGGCGCGGCCCGGTGCCGACGCAGTCGTTGGCGAGCGTCGAGACGATGCCCTTGGCGTAGGAGTTGTTCGCGGCCTCGTAGCGGGCGCGGGCACGGAGGATGCGCCGGATCTCGGGCGTCGCTGCGGCGTCGGCGGAGAGGTGATCGGCCTCGGCCCAGTGGCGTCGGTTGTCGTCGGTGGTCTTCGCAGCATCGAAGCCGGCGCGGAGAACCGGACGCCGACTGCCTGTGCGTCGGGGCGTAGTCGCTGCCGGGCGTCGCCCGAAGATCGTTGACAGGAGGCCCATCAGCACGCCCCCGGAGGAACGAGCTTCGTGAAGCGCAGCGCCTTGCGCGGATTCGCCGCAGCGTCCTTCGACGCGAGATAGCGATCGGCCTCGATCTGGTCGCGCAGCGGGTGCTGCTCGACCGAGCCGGTCTCGTTGGACGCCTTGGCGGGGCCGGAGGCGTTGTCGCGGATGGTCTGTTCGAGGTCCTCGGCCACGGCGGCTCCAAATGGCGGCGAGATGTGCCGCTATGGGGGAGCTATGCCGTCGCAAGCCGGGCTGCGCACTTGAGTGCTCGCGGGATCGAGATCGTTACGCATATGGACATCCGGACCTCACCCGAGGCTGCCGCGACTCACGCGGCCCGCTCGTAGGTGACGATCCGCTTTCCGCAGTGACGGCACTCGCGGCGACGAACGAGTCGGCTGCCAGACGATGGCCGGGTGTAGACGACCCGCCAGTGGCCGCACCCGCACGCCGGGCACCGGATGCCGCGATCGTCGTTCGCAGGCCGCTTCGGCTCGCTCGGCTTCATCGACCCCTCCGCAGCGCTGACAGCTTGATGCGAGGACGGCTGGCAGCCATCGACTCCCCGGTGCCGAAGAGCACCGCACCCTCCATCGAGGCTGCGACCGACGCGCCGACCGCGCAGTCGAACCAGTGGTTGTCGAGCCCGTCGACTCGGAGCTTCCACTCGTCGACGGTGCGACCGCGACCCTGCGTCTTGACCCGGTATTCGGCGAGCATGTGGTCGGCGATCAGACGGTGTGTCCCCGGCGAGCGGCCGTGGAGCGAGAGGCATCCGGGATCGCCCATCGGGACCGCGAGCCGCGCGTGGACGAAGCTCTTCCAGAAGTTCGTGTCGAAGACGACGTGCCGCACCGACCGCCGACCCGTGATCGTCGGCACGCGCCAGTTGAGGCCCACGCGATCACCGCGCTTCCGGCGGTACTCGCTGAACGGGATGCTCGACGCGCCGACGTACCGGCCGTGGCTTGGCATCACGATCCCGGCATGGTTCGACTGGCGGCAGAACTGGTAGACGACATCCGTCGACGAGCCCCAGTTCGCGTCGATCAGGCATCGATCGATGCGCACCATCGCGCCGTCGTCGCGACGCCACTCGCGCCCGACCGTCGCCTCGATCAGCCGCTCGAGTCCCGCGTAGACCGCGCCTTCGAGTCCCGCGCGCGACGACGCGTCGGCCAAGGTGTGCTTCGCGTCGCGCAGCGTGAAGTATCCACCGGGCGCCTTCTGATCAGGTTCGGTGCCGTAGTCGATCAGGTAGCCGGTGAAGTCGTCCTCCCACGCGGCGACGAGCCAGAAGAGCGCCTTCCCCTGCACGTCGATGAACATCGTGAGACGCGTGCAGCCAATCGGCACCTCGCGCCGCGCCTGGCCGTTCACCTTCGCCGCAATCTGGTCAGCGGTGAGCAGCTCGTCGTCGACGAGGTTCGCTTCCGGCAGCGGCGCGTTCTGGTACTCGGCCCAGAACGCCTGCTCGCCCTGGAGCCGGAGGTTCATCGCGTGCTGGACGGCGGAGGCCTCGTCATGGTTGAAGCGTTCCGCCCATGCGACGTTCGCGCCTTCGTCCATCGCGGACTGGTTGTCCCGGTAGAACGCCGTCGCTGAGGCAAGTCCCGCGTCCGCGCGAAGACCCGTCGCGCGAAGCTCCGCGTAGCGCGCCCACAGCGCCTCGTTGGTCGGGAACGAGTAGATCATCTTCGTCCGCTCGCCCTGCCACTGCGGATGCTTGTCGCGGTCGAGCAGGCGATCGGCCAGGTCTTCGGGCCGCACGACGGTCAGCGTCATCAGTCCCGCGATCTTCTTGCCCGGCCCTGCAAGCCCGAGGATCGCGCCCGAGAGGATGCGTTCGCGAGTCTCGCACTGCGATGGGCTCCGCGCCGACTCGTCGGTCTGCGGATCGTCGATCAGGACGAGCGAGGGGCGCACCGCAGCGCCGTCCGGGCGCTTGTACTTCATCCCGCGCACCCGCCCGGTGATCCCCGCGACGCGGATGATCGCGCCCGACCCGCGTGATCCGTTGATCGAGGGAAGCACGATCTCCCGTGCCGTCCAACCGATGTGCGTCTGCCTCCCGTTGTGGAGCTGGCCCGCCGCCCGCTGATGGATTCCCTCGAGGCGGCGGATCGGGAAGCAGACCTCGGGGAAGTCTGCGAGGAGCGGCTCGCTGTTCTCAAGCTCGGCCTTGATCGAGTCGAGCATGCTCGCCGCGTGGTCCTCGTCGCTGCCGATCAGGGCGACGAACTCACGGTGACCGAAGAGCATCGCCCAAAGACAGGCCGTCTCGCAGAGGGAGGTCTTGCCGCTCCCGCGCGGCATCGCCATCGCGAAGAGTCCGCCCTCGAGCACGGCGGTCTCGATCTTGGCGATGACCTTGAGGTGGTCGTCGGACCACTTGAGGTGAAACGTCAACGGAAGGTACGTCTCGCAGAAGGCCCGGAAGTTCCGCTCGCACCTCGCACGCCGCACCGGGTCCTGGACGCCCGGCATCTCGCCGATGTCGCGGCCGGAGACCGAGAGCAGCGCGTTGCGGAGGCGGCTTCGCTCGCGATGGGCGTCGTAGCTGTCCTCGCTCGTGCGCCCGCCGATCGGCTCCGGCGCATGGCGCTGGTCGAAGAGCCACGCGACGTAGCGGAGCAGGTTCACGCGGTTCGAATCGCCGTCGGAACCGATGCGGAGTCCTGCGCGGGTTCGATGGCGGTGCAACTGCCGCTCGCCGAGGCACTCGCCCATCGGCGTCGAGTTGAGCAGGCGACAGAGCTCGCCCGCGCGAAGGCGTCGCACGTCAGTTGCCACGGTTGGCCTCCGCCGCCGCCACCTGTCGCGCGAGCCACGCGCCGTAGTGGACGAGGTTGACTGTTCCGTCGACGTTGGTGGGCGCGCCCGCGTCGATGTCCGCGCGCACGCGATCCGCGCTCGCGTGTCGAGCGCCAGACGCCCGCAGCAGCCGAACGACGTCGTCGACTTCAAGCGCCGCCGGGCTCTTCTTCCCGCCGCGATCCGGGGCCTCAGCCATGCGGACCTCCCGCTGTGATGGCCACCTTCCGGACGCACATCCCCGCGAGGTCCGCAAGGTCGGCGACTTGGGCGGACAGTTGCCCACTCATCGCCCACTCTCTCGGGAATCGCGGGACACCGCCTTGATGTCTCGCGCGGCTCATGCCCTGATGCGACCAACGCGAACGGGGATCCCCAACGACGGGGAACGAACGCGGGACACCACGAACGGAGAACACCTGATGACACGCAACCACACCAAGCAGATGATCGACATCGCCACCGCCTGGGCTGGCCGCGACCTCGCGATCACGAGCCTCCGGCTCCGAACGCCCGACGGGCGAACGTGGGAGATCGAGCCGATTTGCACCGGCGGCTTCCGCCTCTGGGAGATCGACCTCGACTGTCGCGAGGGGCCAACAAAGCGGGAGACGGGCATCGGCCGCCAGTCGAATTGGACCGCGGACGACCTGCTCATCTACCTCGATGAGGTCGGTCAACGGGATTCCCCAACGACGGGGAACGGACGCGAGACACCACGAACGGAGAACACCATGACCAAGACACCGACAGACACCGAATGGCAGGTCGAGTACGCGAAGCGATCTCTCGCGAGCATCGCCGACGACGCGAAGGCCGACATCCGCGCCAAGATGGACTCGATCCGCCGGGCGCTCGACGAGGCGGAGCGACGGCTCGACGCGAACGAGATGCCCAACACCTGCGGCATCCTCCAAGGCCGCGCCTTCGAGCTGGAGATGGCGCTCGCCCGCTTCGCCGCGATGCGCGACGCGAAGCCCGCGATCGCGATCCTGACCAACGCGATCGACGCGCTCGCCGCCGCGAAGACGGAGGCACGCTGACCATGCAGCCCGAGCCGAAGCCTGACGCAGCACGCGACGCCGCGATCCTCGCGATCGCCAAGGACGAGACGCCGTTCCCGACGCTCGACCGCACCTTCTCCGGTGCCGACTTCCGCGAGGTCGCGGTGTGGACGATGGAGCAGGCCCTCGCCGCCGCCTACGAGGCCGGACGCGAGGCAGGCCGCATCTCCGAACGACGGCGACGGACGCCCGCCCGATGCCAATGCCCGGCCTGCGGCCGGGAGATCCAGATCACGCCAGTCACCTGAAGCCCGCACGTCGCGGGCTTCGCTGTTTCCAACGCTCCAACACGGAGAACCACCATGTCGAAGAAGACCAACGCCAGCAAGAAGGCCACCCCCCGCATGTCCGCCAGCGCCGCCCGTGCCGACGGCGCGGTCCGCACCAAGCGAGCGCTCGCCGGGGCCAAGGCGACCGTCGACGCGAACCTCAAGGCGATCGCCGCTGCCGACCAGCAGAACGACGCGAAGCGCGACGAGCGGGCGGCCAGCGCCGACGGATCGACGGCCAGCGAGCGGGCGATTGCGACGCCGAAGCCCTCGCGATCGAAGGTCGCCAAGCCCAAGGAGGCCAAGGCGAAGACGAAGCGCGAGCCGAAGACCAAGCGCGTCAGCGGACTCGATCTCGCCGCGAAGGCGCTCGCCTCCGCGAAGGAGCCGCTCAACTCGAAGGCGATCGTCGAGCGCGTCCTCGCGGCGGGCTGGAAGACCAGCGGCAAGACGCCGCACGCCACGCTCTACGCCGCGATGATCCGGGAGATCGCCGCCAAGGGGAAGGATGCCCGCTTCAAGAAGTCCGATCGCGGCCTCTTCGCCCTCAACGGAAAGGGAGCGTGACCCGTGACGACCATCGACACGCGACTCGCTGACCTCCTCAACGCCGCCTCGGCGCTCACCTACGGACGGCGGCAGGACATGGACACCTGCGAGGAATGGGACGACCTCGAACGCGCGGTCCTCGCCGCCGAGGAGGCCCCGCCGAGCGCGACGAACCCGCGCTACGAGTTCCGGGGCGACACGCTCATGCGCTTCAGCACGCTCGCAAGCGGGGCCACGGAGGACCACGCCTGCGACGTCGACGACATCGAGCAGGTGGGCTACGCGATCGAGGACGCGAAGGGCAAGTGGTTCGTGGTCGACGAGATCGCGACCGGATCGCATCGGCCGTGGATCACGGCGCACGTCGCGATCGAGTTCCTGAAGCGCTGCGGCCTCGTGCGCGACGACGGCACCGCCAACCGCCTTCGGGCGGCGGACGGCTTCTCGGCGGAGCAGGCCATCGCGGAGTTCGCGGTCGGCCAGATCAAGGCCCACGAGCGCGAAGGCGAGGGCTGACCGATGAACATCCAGCGCCAAGCATCGCCCGCCGTCGAGACGTTCGAGGTCGACCGCGACCACCTCGTGCGTCGCGTGGTCCCGAGACGCGGCACGCCGTACGAACACCGTTGCCCGCTCTCCGCCTACGAGGAGGTCGCCCACGCGGCCGAGGAGATGCGGACGGGCATCACGCTCGACCGGCTGCGCGACGCGACCCGGCTCCCGTTCACGCGGGTCGCGGTGGCGATCGCTTTCATGAAGGAGCGGGGCTGCCTCTCGCCCGAGCACGGGCGGACGCACGCCGCGCCCGAGGGGTTGCACCTCGACGCGATGACCGAGTTCCACGCGCTCCGCGAGGAACCCCGACCGGAGTGATCTGATCGCTTCCGCGATCACGCCTCGGCTCCTGCCGGGGCTTTCTCTTCGGCCTGAGAGTTTGTCGCAGCGACGCGCTCTGCATTCTTGCCCGTGAACTCCTCGTAGCGCTGAACGATCACATCGCAGTAGAGCGCGTCGAGTTCCATGAGGAACGCGCGACGACCCGTCTGCTCCGCCGCAATGAGGGTCGAGCCCGATCCGCCGAAGAGATCCAGCACGTTCTCGCCGGGGCGCGACGAGTACGTCATCGCCCGCGTCGCAAGCTCGACGGGCTTCTCGGTCAGATGGACCATCGACTGCGGGTTCACCTTCTTGACGTGCCAGAGGTCGGTCGCGTTGTTGGGCCCGAGGTAGACGTGCGCGGCTCCCTCGCGCCAGCCGTAGAAGCAGATCTCGAACGCGCCCATGAAGTCCTTGCGCGTGAGCACCGGATGCTGCTTGTCCCACACGATGCCCTGCGAGAAGTACAGCTCGTGCTTCTTGAGGTACGGCGGGTAGTTGCCGAGATTCGCGTAGCCGCCCCAGATGTAGAACCCGCGGCCGGGCAGCAGCACGCGGGCTATGTTGCCGAACCATGCGTCGAGCAGGATGTCGAACGCGGCGTCGGTCACGAAGTCGTTCGCCAGCGGCCGGTCCTTCGCGCGGAGCTGCCGGTGCGTCGCCTTCGACTTCTCGGGATGCCGCGCTACGTCCATCGACTGGTGATGCGTCGGCTTCGCCGCGCTGAACGACGAGAGCCCCGCAGCGATCGCGTTGTTCGAGCGCGGCTCGACCTTCACGTTGTACGGCGGGTCGGTGTTGACGAGATGAATCGCAGCGCCGCCGAGAAGCCGATCGACGTCGGCGGGCAACGCGCTGTCACCACAGAGAAGCCGATGCTCGCCGAGCACCCAGAGGTCGCCCGGGCGCGTGGTCGCCTCGTCGGGCGGCGCGGGGATCGAGTCGGGATCGGTGAGGCCGTCCTTGATGTCGCCAGCGAAGATCTTCGCGAGGTCGTCCTCGTCGAAGCCGAGCGAGGCCAGGTCGATGTCGAGTTCGCGGAGCGCGCCGAGTTCGATCGCGAGGAGGTCCATGTCCCATTCGGCGAGCTCGGCAGTCTTGTTGTCGGCGATCCGGTACGCGCGGATCTGCTCAGGCGTGAGGTCCTTGGCGACATGCACCGGCACCTTCTCGAGCGCGAGCTTCTGCGCGGCCTTCCAGCGGGTGTGACCACAGACGATGACACCCGCCTCGTCGACGACGATCGGCTGACGGAATCCGAACTGCTTGATCGACGCGGCCACGGCGTCGACGGCGTCATCGTTGATGCGGGGGTTGGCCTCGTAGGGCTTGAGGCTGGCGAGCGGTCGGAGTTCGATCTTCATGGGGAGCGTCCTTGCGGGGTGACCGCGCCGTCCGGGGCGCGGGAGGTCTCGGGTTCAGAAGTGGGCCACGACGTCGCCACGAGGCGCGTCGGGTCGGAGGTCGGGGCGGTTGGCGGGAGTCGCGGGGCGGGCGGAACTGTCGCCAACGTGGCGGGCCACGGCGGGCGTCGCGGGCATTCGGACCGGCGCAACAAACTCAGTCGGGTATTGCGGGTCTTCCGTGCGGGGGTTCGGGCCGCTCAGGCGGGGGAAGTACCTACGGACCTCGGCCGCACTCGACCCAGTTGCCCACATCGCGCCCACTCGCGCCGTGGCCGCCCACGTTGCCGCGTGTGGCGTCGCTCCGTCGCCGTGGACCGTGCGGGCGTCGAGGGACTCGTGGCGACACGGGCCCGACCCCGCGGCCCTACGGCCCTGCCTCTGGTGACGGTTCCCGCGGCTCATGACGTCGGCCTCGCTTCACGAAGTGCGGCGACGGTCTCGGCCAATCGGTCGAGGTCGGCGACGAGGCGTCTGAGCGATCGGAATCGCTCGCGGTCGGGCACGCGGTGGTCCTGATTGCGCCATGACTCGAGGACGGAGTGCGCTGTCGTATCGAGTGCATCGGGGAGCGCATCAGCCAGGGATCTCACGAACTCGTCGGAGGCTGCACACCGCAGTACGGCGCTGCGCACCGCGTCGTAGGAGAAGCTGGGAAGGAGTCGATCACGAATCTCCTCCGCCGACGCGTTTGCCCGCAGGAGCGCGGCCAGTCGGGTCGCCGCGACCGGCTTCGGAGTTCGAGTGCTGGGCGGCAGATCCGGTTGCGCAGTCTCCCGACCTCGTGGCAGCGGTGGGATCACGACGCACCCCGCCTTCCGGGAGGGTCGGTGACCCCAAATGACACATGACGCATGTGACCGCGAGAAACAGGAGTTTTCCGCACATGCGTGTGCGTCACACACAGGCGCGCGCTACGCGTACATAGGCAGATACGTGTCATATGTGTCATGCGATGCGCAACCCAAGCGTTCACCGGCGCTTGACGCATGACGCATCGGGATTCCGATGCGTCATGACGTGTCATGGATCGCCAACATGTGTCATGCGGAGGCATGCAGCAGCCCTCCTTCGATCAGCCCGAGGCCGACCCACGAGCGCTGGCGCATGTCTCGGCGCTCGGCAAACCCGCGCTCGGTGAGCCGGATGCCCAGCCGCTTCTTGCTGATGGCGTGCTCGCCCGACTCCCGGCACCACGCCTCGTAGGCCGAGTAGAGGTCGCTCTTGCCGACGCTGGCCCACTGGCCGACGACGCAGCACTCCTCGAGGAATGTCGCCAGTCGATCGCTCTCGCCGCGGTAGGCCTCCGTGGCACTGGCCACCGCGTGGGGAAGACCGAGCCCGTCGCGTTGCCACTCGAGGCAGCCTCGAACGGCCCACGCGAGGATGCCGTCGCGCTCAAGCTGGAGCTTGTCGACGAGGTGCGGGTCCTTCTCCGCGTTGGGGATCGTCACGGCGAAGGGCACGAGCCGCATGCGCCGCCAGATGCCGTCGTCGGTGCCCCGGATCGACGGCTTGTGGTTGCCATAGATCCAGAGCTTGTGCGTGGGATCGAACTCGACAGGCTCGCAGTAGAGCTTCCTCGCGACGATGCGGTCCGCGCCGGTCAGGTCCTTGACCTTGGCCTCGCCCATCCGCTGGTCCTCGTCGAGCTCCGCGGTAACGGCCAGTCGAACCCCGCGCAACCTCGCCATGTCGGGCGTCGCGCCGCCGCCGGACGCCCGGTCCTGCTTCATGATCATCTCGGTCGGCGCCTTCTGGGCGTACTCGCCGAGGACAGAGAGCAGCGTCTGAATGAAGACCGACTTGCCGTTCTGCCCCGTGCCGTGGAGGAAGAAGAGGCACTGCTCGCCGACCTGGCCCGTGAGCGAGTAGCCGACGGCACGCTGGATGTAGGCGATGAGCTCCTCGTCGCCGGCGAAGATGCGGTCGAGGAACGACTGCCAGAGCGTGGAGTCGGCGTCGGGATCAAACGATGCCGGCGCGATCTTCGTGATGCCGTCGGATCGCTGGTGCGGCCGGAGCCTGCCCGTCGTCAGATCAATCGTCCCGTTGCGGACGTTGAGGAGCATGTGGCCAGCGTCGATCTGTGCGACCGACACCTTCACGCCCGGCTCCGACTGCGCCATCGTGAGCATGTCGCGGACGCCGTGGACCCGGGCGGCCGACACGTACTGCTTGCGGTAGGCCGATTCGATCGCCTCGAGCTCGTCGTCCGTCTTGCCCGCCTCGCGGGCTTCCTCGAGGGCTCGCTCCATCTCCTTGAGGATCAGCCGTGCCGTCTTCTTCGCCTTCGCCTCGACCTCCGCCTGCGCATCGACCGACCATCGCTTGCCGGACCACACGAGCCAGGAGTCGAGCTCGTAGGAGAACCGGACATCCTGCCCGTGCTGGTCGACGAAGCGCTCGCCGTTGCCGATGCCGTCGAGCCGACGGAACTTGGGCACCGCGTTGATCCCGTCATGGCCGTCATGGCCGTCCGAAGCGTCCGCAGCCGGTGCAGACTTCGCGCCAGCCTCGTAGCCGCTGTCAAACGTGGCACGAGTCTGCTCAGGCTCCTCCGCCAGCAGCCCGCACAGCCGAGCCCCGAACATGCAGAGTTCCGATGCCTCGGGACGCGAGACACGCTTCGACCCAAGCTCGAATGCCGCCTTGTTCAGCGCCTCGTTGCGACCGGGCTGCCGGGCGAATCCGCGCAGGAAGTGAAGGGTCGTGGTCGTGAACTTCGTGGTCGGTGGCTTCGGGAGCGCCGCGACGACGCAGGTCTCGAACGTGCCCGAGACGTAGGCGTCGCCGCGGTGCTCATTGGGCTCGTTCGGAAGCCACGCCTGCGAGTTCTTCGGGGTCTTCGGAAACACCTCCGGCTCGCCTTGGCGGTTGAACCCCCAGGCGCGGGACCACGCGACGAAGGCCTCTGCCTCGATCGGCTGCGCGATTCGGAAAAAGCAGTGGAGGCCCTTGCCGCCCTTCGACGTGAAGACGATGGGTGCTGCACCGAAGAAGCGACCGATGGCCGAGGCGAGATGCACCGTGCCGCCGTCGCCCGCGTGGTCGTCGAGATCGACGCAGAAGGTCAGCACGCGGCCATTGCGATGGGGGACCAGCCCGAGGCGCACCGCGTCCTTGATCCGGTACGCCTTGCCATTCTTGGTCGTCGACTGGAACGACTCCGCGTCGAGCGTTCCGTCGCGATACGCCGCGATCGCGCGATCGGCGTCCTGCTGCGACATCACCCAGCCGGGAGAAAGCTCGCCGCCGCGCTTCGGGTAGAGCAGCGCGACCCGATCCGGCTCGCAGTTCGGGCGCAGCCATTCGAGGAGCGCGAGCCGATCGATCGTCGTTGCAGGGGTCTCGCAGGTCGCGTTCATGCCGCGGCCTCCGTGCGATCGCGGCCCGCCCACAGGCTCAGGAGCGTGCGGCGGTTCATGTTCCGGACATGCCGGGCCGCACGTCGCAGGCCGTAGTCGTCACCGACAAGGACGCAGGTGTTCGACGCCCGGGTGACCGCCGTGTAGAGCCAGTTGCGGTCGGCGAAGAAGTGCGACTTGTGGCAGAGGACGACCGCGCAGGGAAACTCGCTGCCCTGCGCCTTGTGGGCCGTGAGCGCGTAGGCGAGCTCGATCAGCTTCGCCTTGCCCCAGTCGATCGTGTGGGTGCCGCTGGCCTCGAACTCGATCGTCACGCCGTCCTTCTTGACCTCTCGGACGAATCCGATCGTCCCGTTCATCACGTTGATGTCGTAGTCGTTCTTGGTCTGGATCACCTTGTCGCCGACGGCGAACCTGCCGTCGACCGAGCCGAACAGCAGGTACTGCATCATCTGGTTGATGGACTTGGTGCCGAGGTCGCCGCGATGCTCGGGCGTGATGATCTGGACGTCGGCGATCGCGTCGAACCCGAAGCGCCGTGGAATCTCGTCGAGGATGAGGTCCCGCAGGTGACTCTTGATCGCCGCTGCCTCGCGGAAGGAGTCGACGACGATCCAGCGGGACCGGTCGTCCTCGGCGCTTCGGCCGATCTCGCCGTCGAGGACGCCGACGCTGTTGGTCTTGAGCGCCCCCGCATGGCGGTGGACCTTCGTCATCACCGTGGAGGGCGCGAGGCCGTGCTCAATGATGTCTCGGAGCACGTTGCCGGGTCCGACCGGCGGGAGCTGATGGTGGTCGCCGACGAGGATCAGCTGCGTGCGGCCGAGGTCGATGTGCCGAAGGAGCTCGGCCATGAGCCGGACGTCGACCATCGAGAACTCGTCGACGACGACGACATCGGCGGCGAGGATGCCCTCGCGGAACTCGATGCCGTTGTAGCCAAGGAGCCGGTGGATCGTGGATGCCGACGCGTCGACTCCGTGTCTCGCCAGAAGCTGTTCGATGCGCTTGGCGGCCTTGCCGGTCGGCGCGCAGAGCGAAAGCACATGTCCCGAGCGGCGGCATGCGGCGGCGATGCGGGCGACAACGAACGTCTTGCCGGTGCCAGCGCCGCCCGAGATCACGCTGATCCGGCTGCCGCGCGAGGTGCGGCAGGCCTCGCGCTGGTCGTCGCCGAGATCGGTCTCGACCACCGAGTCGAACATCCGCTCCGGCTGAAGCCACGCGTGTCGAGCGAGCGCGTCGCGGATGAGGAGCTCGTCCTTCTGGATGCCCGGCGACGTCACGGCGTTGCCGTCCGCGACGAGATCGCCGCGCTCGATGAGTCGGTTCCCGGCCGCCTGGATGAGATCGCGGCTGTCGAGCGAGTCGATGATCAGCAGTTCGTTGGCCTTGTCGACGAGGTCGGCGCCCGCCGTCCAGGTGTGCCCGTCGTTCACCTGCTCGGAGAGGCTGTGGGAGAGCGCCGCCTCGATGCGTCCGGGATGGGTCTTCGCGATCCCCATCTTGAGGGCGATCTGGTCGACGCGCGTGAATCCGTAGCCGAAGAGGTGCTTGATGAGGAGGTACGGATCGTGCTTCAGCATCGAGACGATGCTCGTGCCGAACTTCCCGAGCAGCGTCTCCATCTGGTGGTGTGTCAGTCCGAAGCCCGCGAGGTAGGACCGGACCGCGTTCTCGCTGGCGTGCTCGTTCCATGCAGTGGCGAGGGTCTCGACCACGCGCTTCGGCACTCCGGCGCGGAGGAGATCAGCGGGCCGACCGCGCAGCAGTTCATCCAGCGACTCGCCCTCCCGCAGCGCGTCGACGATTCGCTTCGCGGTCTTCTCGCCGATCCCCTCGAACGCGGGATGCTTGGCGAGATAGTTGACGATCCCTTCGGGCGTCTGCGGCAGCTCGTAGTCGAGCTCCTTCACCTCGAACTGGTGGCCGTACTTCGGGTCGATCGTCCACGTGCCGATCGCGGAGAGCCGATCCCCAGCGGCGGCATAGAACTTGCCGCGGAACCGCACCTTCGCGCCGTCGTCGGTGCGGAGCATGCCAGCCGAGAACGCCGCGTCGCTGTAGTAGGTCCGCTCGACCGTGCCGGTGACGACGTCAGGCATTGGACACCCCCGATCCGGCACTTGGAAGGGAGAGGACACCCTCGCGGACCGCCATGCGGAGGAACTGCTCGGTGAATGCGCAGGCGGCCTGACGGCTTCCGCACCACTGGACGGGGATGTGATGTCGGATCGAGATATTGAGGGCGGCACCGAGGACCGCCCCCGGTGTCACCATGCGGAGATCGGACTGCCGATGCCCGCGGAGCACCGCATCGAGGTCGGCCTCCACGACGATGCAAGCGAGCGTGTAGGTCTCCAGCCGCCCCAGTTCGGATCGGAAGCGATCGGCGTCATGGATGACGGTGTGGA
>Ga0163151_10001887_pt1 | contig 34101 bp, 34 predicted proteins | sample OliLakLV19MP5IB2_FD_145596 | JGI IMG/M metagenome (GOLD analysis project Ga0163151, IMG submission 145596) | Freshwater microbial mat bacterial communities from Lake Vanda, McMurdo Dry Valleys, Antarctica - Oligotrophic Lake LV.19.MP5.IB-2 | ecosystem: Environmental > Aquatic > Freshwater >... | reverse complement strand
ATGGACCCATTGTGCGATTTCTGTGAACGCGGCGCGCAGGAACGCTTCATCGAGGTGCGAGCCGTCGAGCAGCGTGAAATCGAGATCCTCGGAGAACCGGTAAGTTTCGAAGTAGCACTTCTTAAGGCACGTGCCACCCTTGAAAACCCAAGAGTCGCGCGTGCGCGGATTCTGCGAAATTCCGGCGAGCATCCAGCCGAGCACGTAGTCTTTCTCGACAACGTTCGGGTCGAGCCCGACTTCGCCAGCGAACTCAAGGATCTCCTGCCTGTCGATCATGCCTTCGGGTCCTCGGCGAAGCCGGCGGGAACGCGGAGGCGCCAGGCCGTAACAAGGCGGTCAGCGGGGAGTTTCGGATCGAGCTTGGCGTTTCCGGCTGAGAGCCGTTTGCGGCAGTCAGATATGAGTCCCTTTTCATTTGGAAAATACATCGCCGCAAGAAATCCAAGACGCTTGAAGACTGCTTTATTCCCGAGCCGGTCGGCGTACTCGATGAGGATCTTCCGGTCGCGATGCACTGAACTGAAATAGGACTTCAGCATATCGAGCACCGACCGGATTCCGCCACCCATTGTCGGCGCATCGAGCAGGTCGACTACTGTGCGGGTTGGGTCGGACACATTCACCTTGACCTTCCCGCGCCAGATTGGCTTCAGGCCGAACATGGATTGCCCGTTCACCGTCCGCAGGTTGAATACGGCGCCCCGCGCTTCCACGCGGCGCGCGCGCGGCCGGCGAGTGGTCACCACCAAGACCGGGCGAAACAGTTGCTCGGTCAGACCCCAATGTGCCGCCGCGCTCCAGCCACCGATGTAGCAAGGGGCGAAGAGTCGATCGGCGATGACCCATGAGTCCTCAAGCGGGAGGTCCGAGGTGAACGACTCGAGCGGGACCGGCACATACAGGCCGCGGCGCACCCTGGTTAGCCATCCGCGGGAAGACCATTTCGACAGCAGGCGAGCAGCTTCTGCTTGCTCAACATTTAGGGCGCGGGACGCATCGGCAGGGGAAATGCTGCCTTTGGCTTGCCGCAGCACCTTCGACAACCGCTCGCGTGACGCTCCTCGAAGACCTCCAACAGCCGCCATAGTATACCCCGTGCAACAAAGTTACCTCTAAAGGGTAATTACGTTGCATAGAGTATACCTGCCCGGCCGCCTGTGGCGCAATCCCCGGCGAAGCAGGTCAACCAGACGAATGCGGCTCCTGCGGTCGTAAAAACTTAGACTTTATTTTTGGAAGATCCAGGTGCAGTGCGGGTCTTCAGCTACCTTGGTTTCCAAATTCAACAACTACCCCGCCGCCCTCGCCTCCAGCGCGGCAACCGCCGGCAGGGTCTTACCTTCGAGGAACTCGAGGAACGCACCGCCCCCGGTCGAAATATAGGAGATCTTGTCCGTAACGCCGTACTTGGCAATCGCGGCGAGCGTGTCTCCCCCGCCTGCGATCGAGTAGGCCTCCGAATCCGCGATGGCGTGCGCAATCGTTTCGGTACCGGCGCCGAACTGGTCGAATTCGAACACGCCGACCGGTCCATTCCACACCACGGTCCCGGCATCCATGATGAGCTGAACCAGCGCCGCCGAGCTCTGCGGGCCGATGTCGAGGATCAGGTCGTCTTCCGCGACATCGCGCACGGCCTTCTTCTCGGCTACAGCCGTTTCCGAGAATTCCTTTGCGCAAACGACATCGATCGGCAACGGCAAGCTGCCTCCTTTGGCCACGATCGTCGCCATCACCCTGTTGGCTTCGCCCACGAGGTCGTGCTCCGCCAGCGACTTGCCGATGCGCACGCCTGTAGCCAGCAGGAATGTGTTCGCGATTCCCCCGCCGACGATGAGCTGGTCGACCTTGTGCGCCAGCGACTCGAGGATCGTCAGCTTGGTCGACACTTTCGACCCCGCGACGATCGCCACCAGTGGCCGCGCGGGATTCGCTAGCGCCTTGCCTAGCGCGTCGAGTTCCGCAGCAAGCAGCGGACCGGCACAGGCCACCGGCGCGAATTGCGCGACCCCGTGCGTCGTTGCTTCGGCGCGATGCGCAGTGCCGAAGGCGTCGTTGACGTAGACATCGCAAAGCGCTGCGATCTTCTTCGCGAGTGATTCGTCGTCCTTCTTTTCGCCCACGTTGAAGCGGCAGTTCTCCAGCATCACCGCCTTGCCGGGCTGCACGCTCATCGGGTCGAACTGGCCATCGACCCAGTCGCGCACCAGCGGCACATCGATGCCGAGCAGTCCGGCAAGATGCTTTGCCACTGGCGCAAGCGACTCGGACTCCTCGAACTTTCCCTCGGTCGGACGGCCGAGATGCGAGACCAGCATGAGGCGCGCGCCTTTGCCAAGCGCGTGCCTGATGCCCGGCAGCGCCGCGCGGATGCGCGTGTCCTCGCTGATCTGTCCATCCTTGAAGGGCACGTTGAAGTCGACACGCACCAGCACGCGCTTGTCCTTGAGGTCGAGATCGGTCATGCGCAGGAAGTTCACTTCGGTCTCCTTGCGGCGAGGAATGCGGCCATCGCCTGCTGCGGCTCGCCGGATTCGTACGCGCGCTTCTGGTATTTCTTCGCGGCGACGAGGATGTCGTCGAACTGCGCCTGAGTCAGTTCCCGCAGGCGCTCTTTCGTCAGGCGCACCGCATGCGGCGGCTGGCTTGCGAGCTGGCGCGCAACTTCGAGCGCTTTCGCAAGAACCTCCTCACGCGGGACGAGGTAGTTCACCAGCCCGATCTCGTAGGCGCGCTGCCCGCTGATGAATTCCCCGGTAAGCGAAAGCTGCGCGTTCAGGCCGATCGGCAGGTGCCACATCATCTGCGAGGTGCCGAGGATCGAGCCCAGCCCCGCCTTCACTTCGGGTTGCCCCACTTTTAGCTCGGGGTAGCCGACGCGCAGGTCGCAATACAGGCCGACCTGGTAGCCCGCCCCGGCGGCGACGCCGTTGTAGGCCGCGACGGTCGGCTTGTCGAGCGCGCGGATCGACGCGTACATCGCGTGCTGGCGGGTAAACCAGTCCTCGACGTCCGCCGCGGTATACCTCCCGGCCTCTTCCAGGTCCTGGCCGGCGGAAAAGGCGCGCTCGCCGGCGCCAGTGATGACGATCGCACGGACCGCGGCATCAATTGAAAGCGCGGCAAGCGCCTCGGGCAATTCGCGGCGCATGTCCGCGTTGACCGCGTTCATCGCCGACGGCCGGTTCAGGCGCACAACCGCAATCTCGCCGGTCCGCTCGACCAGCACCGCGCTCGTCGCCGCGGCCGTGCCTTGAACCATTACTTCGCGCTCATGAACGCGATGGTGGTGTCCAGCATGCGGTTCGAGAAGCCCCACTCGTTGTCGTACCAGCCGCCGACCTTGACGAGCGTGCCCTCGGCCACTTTGGTGAGCGACCCGTCGAACGTGCAGGAAGCCGGGTTGTGGTTGTAGTCTATCGACACGAGCGGCTCCGTCGTGTAATCGAGGATGCCTTTCATCGCGCCGCCCGCCGCTTCCTTCATGAACGCGTTGACCTCGTCGACGGTGGTCGCGCGCCCGGCCGCAAAGGTCAGGTCTACGATCGAGACATTGATGGTCGGCACGCGGATCGCGTAGCCATCGAGCTTGCCGTTGAGCTCGGGCAGCACCAGCCCGACCGCGGCGGCCGCGCCGGTCTTGGTCGGGATCATCGACATGGTGGCCGAGCGCGCGCGGCGCAGGTCCTCGTGATAGACGTCGGTCAGCACCTGGTCGTTGGTGTAAGCGTGCACCGTAGTCATGAGCCCGCTGACGATGCCGACCTTGTCGTTCAGGATCTTGGCCATCGGGGCGAGGCAGTTGGTCGTGCAGGACGCATTGGAGATCACGGTGTGCGACGCCTTGAGCGTGCCGTGATTGACGCCGTACACCACGGTCGCATCGACATCCTTGCCGCCCGGGGCGGAGATGATCACTTTCTTCGCGCCGGCGGTGAGGTGCGCGCCGGCCTTTTCCTTGGTGGTGAAGAAACCGGTGCACTCGAGCACCACATCCACGCCCAGTTCCTTCCAGGGAAGTTCGGCGGGATTGCGCTTGGCGCAGACGCGGATCTTGTCGCCGTTAACGATCAGGTTCTCGCCCTCGACCGTGACGGTGCCGGGGAACTTGCCGTGCGCCGTGTCGTAGCGCGTCAGGTGCGCATTGGTTTGCGCGTTGCCGAGATCGTTGACCGCGACGATCTGGAGGTCATGCTTCTTGCCGCCCTCGTAGTGGGCGCGCAGGATGTTGCGGCCGATACGGCCATAACCGTTGATTGCTACCTTGAGTGCCATCTTCTCGACTCCGGATGTTTAACGCTGGGACAGGACCTGCTTGACCGCGGCGGTCACCGCCTCCGCGGTGATATTGAAGAACTTGAACAGGTCGCCGGCGGGCGCCGATTCGCCGTAGCGATCGAGACCCACCACGGCGCCCTCGAGCCCGACGTACTTGCGCCAAAAATCGGTGACCCCGGCTTCCACCGCGACCCTGGCCATCCCTTTTGGAAGCACCGAGGCACGGTAAGTTTCATCCTGCCGGTCGAAGACCGTCGTCGACGGCATCGAAACCACGCGCGCCGCGATCCCGGCTTCGGCAAGCTGCTTCTGCGCGGCCAGCGCCAGCGGAACTTCGGAGCCGGTGGCGAGGATGGCAGCAGTGGCCTCCGCAGCTTCCGACAGCACATAGCCGCCGCGCTGTATGTTGGCGATCGCCCCTTCGCTGCGTTGCGCGAAAGCGACGTTCTGGCGTGAAAAGAGGAGCGCGCTCGGACCGTTCTTGCGCTCGAGGGCGAACGCCCACGCGACGGCCGATTCCACGGTATCGCAGGGGCGCCAGACATCGAGCCCCGGCATGAGCCGCAGGCAGGCGGCATGCTCGACCGACTGGTGGGTCGGGCCGTCCTCGCCCAGCCCGATCGAATCGTGCGTGAACACCCAGATCGCGCGCAGCTTCATCAGCGCGGCCATGCGCAGAGCATTGCGCGCGTAGTCGGAGAAAGTCAGGAACGTGCCGCCGTAAGGAATGAACCCGCCGTGCAGCGCCAGCCCGTTCATCACGGCGGACATGCCGAATTCGCGCACGCCGTAGAAAAGGTAGTTGCCGCCGCCCTCTTTACCGACCGGCTTGGAGCCCGACCACAGCGTGAGGTTGGAGCCCGCCAGGTCCGCCGAGCCGCCGATCAGCTCGGGCAACGAAGGCGCAAGGCCCTCGATCGCGTTCTGCGATGCCTTGCGCGTGGCGATGGTCTCGGCCTTGGCGTTCGTCGCGGCCACAAATGCACCGGCCTTGGCCGCGAAATCCTTCGGCAGCTCACCGGCCATGCGACGCTCGAACTCGGCCGCCTCGGTCGGGAAAACCCGCGCATAGGCGGCGAACAGCTTCTTCCACTCGGACTCGCGCCGCGCACCTTTTCGCTTCGCGTTCCAGCCGTCGTAGATGGCCTTGGGCACCTCGAACGGCGGGAACTTCCAGCCCAGTGCCTCGCGAGTGGCGGCGATTTCCTTGTCGCCCAGCGGAGCGCCATGCGCGCCGCCGGTGTTGGCCTTGGTCGGTGCGCCCTTGCCGATCGTGGTCTTGCAGCAGATCAGCGTCGGTCTCATGGTTTCGCGCCTGGCCTTGCCGATCGCGCGATGCACGGCCGCCACATCGTGCCCGTCGACGTTCGGGATCACCTGCCAGCCGTAGGCCGCGAAGCGCTTGGGTACATCGTCGGTGTACCAGCTCCTGATATGGCCCTTCTCGGAGTCGATCGAGATGCCGTTGTCGTCGTAGAACGCGATGAGCTTGCCGAGGCCAAGCGTACCCGCCAGCGAGCACGCCTCGTGCGAGATGCCTTCCATCATGCAGCCGTCGCCCATGAAGCAATACGTCTGGTGGTCGACGATCTCGATAGAACGCGATGAGCTTGCCCAGACCAAGCGTACCCGCCAGCGAGCATGCCTCGTGCGAGATGCCTTCCATCATGCAGCCGTCGCCCATGAAGCAATACGTCTGGTGGTCGACGATCTCGTGGCCGGGCTTGTTGAATTCGGCCGCGAGCAGCCGCTCCGCGATCGCCATGCCGACCGCATTGGAGATGCCCTGGCCAAGGGGGCCCGTGGTGGTTTCGATCCCCGGGGTGACGCCCACTTCCGGGTGCCCCGGGGTCTTCGAATGCAGCTGGCGAAAATGCTTCAGCTCCCCGATCGGCAGCGCGTAACCGGTCAGGTGAAGCAGCGAATAGATGAGCATCGAGCCGTGGCCGTTCGAGAGCACGAAGCGATCGCGGTTGGCCCAGTGCGGATTCGACGGGTTGTGGCGAAAGTTGCGATGCCACAGCGCCACCGCGATCTCGGCCATGCCCATCGGCATGCCCGGATGCCCGGAATTGGCCGCCTGGACCGCATCCATCGAGAGGAAGCGGATGGCGTTGGCCAGGTCCGTATCGGAAGCGTCGCGCGAGCCCGCGCTGGATTCGGATTGCGGGGCTGGGGGGTTCATCAGGAGTTCGACTGCCAGGCTGCGGGGAAGACGCGAATTATAGCCAATGGCCCCTGCCGCACCGGACCCCGGGCTGAAACTGCCATTAAACTGCGCACACCATGACGATGCCTTTTACCAGCCCGGACAACTACGTCCATCTCGTCTCGCCCGAATCGGACGAGGATGCCCATTGGTTCGTGTTTCGCGGCGACCAGCTGCTGGTCGAGATGGGCCCGCCGTCGCCCGTGCCAACGGACGACCTGCGCGTCAAGAGCCGCCCGAGCTGGGCGCGCGTTCCGTTCGGGCGCCGCGCGTTCCGTTCGGGCGCGGCACCTCGACGCTAGGCATCGACCCGGTCCGGACGCTCTACTTCGGCAAGCTCGGCGATGCGCACCTTTACGCGGCCGAGGCACCGCGGGGCGCGGAGGCGCCCGAGGGCATGGCCTGGCAAGGCCTGCGCGTGCTTTTCTCGGTGCTCGAGGACGCGCACTTCGCACTTGCCGGGCGCGCGGTGCAGCTTGTCGACTGGGACCGCAACCACCAGTTCTGCGGACGCTGCGGCGCGCCAACCGAAGCCAAGAACGATGAACGCGGGCGCATCTGCAAGGCTTGCAGGCTTACCTTCTATCCGAAGATCGCGCCGGCCGTCATGGCTTTGGTCCGGCGCGGAAACGAGATCCTGCTCGGGCGCAGCCCGCACTTCCCGCCCGGCATGTACAGCGCGCTTGCCGGATTTGTAGAGCCGGGCGAGACGCTGGAACAGTGCATCGCGCGCGAGGTGCTCGAGGAAGTCGGCGTGCATGTAACGAAAGTCGAATATTTCGCCAGCCAGCCGTGGCCGTTTCCCAACTCGCTCATGATCGCGTTCTTCTGCGAGTACGCGGGCGGCGAAATCGCGCCGCAGGAGACCGAGATCGAGGCCGCGGAGTGGTTCGATATCTTCCAATTGCCTAAACTACCAAGTAAAATATCGATCGCCCGGCGCCTGATTGATGCAGCCATAGAAAGAATGCGCGGCGAGGCCGAAGGGAACGTTGCACGCAAGTAGCGGTCTTAGTTGTCCCCGGAGCATCGGGTAGGCATTTGAAGTCACACGCGGGCGACTGGCCTGACACCGGCAACTGCCGGCAAGGGACGGCCCAAGAGAGGTCCTGCACGAAGTGCACGGTTTTCGTTTTTTGGCCGCAAGGCGAATTGTGAGGCGCACCCTGGAGCGCAGCCCTTAGAGGGCACCGGGTTGCGCCTTCGCGTTTTACGGAGGGGGAACGAAGATGAACGGTCTGCACCTGATCGGCGACCTGAATGGCTGTCGCTGCGATCCGAATATCCTGCTTGATGGCGAGCGTTTCCGCGAGCAGTGCCTGCAGATGGTGCGCGATTCCGGCCTCACGATCATGGACTCCACCTTCAAGCAGTTCGAAGGCTCGGGGTTCACCGGCACGATCGTCCTCGCCGAATCCCATCTTGCGATCCACACGTGGCCCGAAAGGCAGGGGCTCACGCTGGACATTTACGTCTGCAACTTCAGCGGCGACAACAGCGCGAAGGCTCGCGCGCTCTTCAAGGCGCTGATCGACCATTTCCAGCCCACGGACGCGGCCACGCACGAGATCGACCGAGGCGAGCACCTGCTCACCGAGCCGCTAAATGCCTCGACCGGGTTCTACATCAAGGCCACGCGCCAGATCGGCGAGTGGCAGACCAAGTACCAGAAGCTCGCGATCTACGACACGCCGCACTACGGCAAGCTGTTCCGGCTGGACGGCTTCAACATGACATCCGAACGTGATGAGTTCGTCTATCACGAGAACCTCATCCACCCGGCGGCCACCGCGCACGCCGGACCCAAGCGCGTGCTCATCATCGGTGGCGGCGACGGCGGATCGTCCGAAGAAATGCTCAAGCACCCCTCGGTCGAGCAGGTCACCATGGTGGAGATAGACGCCGAAGTCATCAGCGTCGCCAAGGAGCACTTCGGCGCCGTGCACAAGGGCGTGTTCGACAATCCCAAGCTGCGCGTGCTGATCGAGGACGGCCTCCAGTTCGTGCGCGAGACGGAAGAGAAATTCGACCTCATCTTGCTCGACCTCAACGACCCGATGGGCCCCGCCGAGCCGCTGTACACGACCGAGTTCTTCCAGCAGTGCCGGCAGATCCTCGCCCCCGGAGGCGCGCTCACGCTGCACCTGGGCTCGCCGGTGGCGCAGGGACCGCAGGTTGCGGAACTCTCGACGCGGCTAAACTCGGTGTTCCGTATCGTGCGGCCCTACACCATGTTCGTGCCGCTCTACGGCTCGCTGTGGGCCATGGCGTGCGCTTCCGACAAGCTCGACCCGAAATCCTTCACGGCCGACGAAATCGACCGCCGCGTCGAGCACCGCAAGCTGATCGAGCTGCAGTACTACAATGGAGAGACGCACGAGGCGGTGTTTGCGCTGCCGAATTTCGTGCGCGACATGGTCAACCCGCCGCGCCTGCGGCAGCCGGCCAGAGGCAGCCGCCTCGGGGTCGTTCGCACCGCAACCAAATAGGCAGGGGAGCCGGGCAGCCGGCAACTTACCGGCTGAGCGGCTACTTCGGCGCGTCAGTGTACATGGGCTTACCCTCGGAGAGGCGCAGCCAGCCCTTGACGATGCGGTAAAGGAACCAGATGGCGTCGGCTGCAAGGACCGCGAAGCCGACCAGACCGGCTGAGCGGCTACTTCTGCGCGTCAGTGTACATGGGCTTACCCTCGGAGAGGCGCAGCCAGCCCTTGACGATGCGGTAAAGGAACCAGATGGCGTCGGCTGCAAGGACCGCGAAGCCGACCAGCACGAACGCAAGCACGACGCCGATTACGCCCCACAGCAGCGACCACCAGAACGTGCGGATCTGCCAGTTGAAGTGGGACTCGTACAGCGTCCCGGCCACGTCCTCGCGCTTCACGTAATTCACGATGATGGCCGCGAAGATCGAGAACCCGACGAGGAACGACGCGGCCTGCAGCGCATAGACGACCTGCGTGAGCTGCTTGAGCGAGTGGTCGGTTTCCGGTCCCTTCGCCGCAGCTTCTTCGGTCGTCATGCCGCCTCCTGGAGTGGACTGCGTGCTACTTGCCGGCGCCGCTGCGCTGGAGCAGCGTGGTCATCACGGTATCTGCGTTCGCTCGAGCGATCGCTAGCGCGGTGAGGCCGTTTGGCGCGGTCGCGTTCACGTTTGCGCCGCGCGCGAGCAGCAGCTCCGCCATCGCCGTGTCTCGATTGCGCACTGCGGCGAGGAAGGGGGTGACACCGCTGGCGTCGGGCTTGTCGACCCATCGGCCGAGGTCGAGCAGCTCGGTCACGCCCTGACGGTCTGGCCGCAGCACGGCCGTCATGAGGTCGTTGTACTTCGGGGTGTAGACCTTCGGTTCGACCCCACCCACAGCGGCCATGGGCACCGGTTGCGCAGAGCGTTCGCGCCGCGCGCGGGGAGCCCCTTCAGCCGCGGGCGCTTCGGCTCGTGCGGCGGGCTCCGTCCTCAGGGCTGGGGCAGCCCGGGCCGGCGCTGCAGCCGCGAGTGCGGGCGCCAGGACAGGCGCGGCAGCAACGAGGGTGACCGTCTTGGGCGCTTCTATGACCTTAGGGGCTTGCGCGACGACAACCGCCTCAGGCTTTGGCGTGGATGGCGCTGGGGCAGCCGCCGGCACGGCCACTGGTCGCGGAGCGGGGGCGAGTGTTGGACTGACCGTCGGGACACTCATTGAAGCCTGCGACGGCGAACCCGGGCCGTCGTCTAGCAACCCGCCCATGAAGACGGCCCCGGCCATGATGGCTAAGCCCACCCCAAGGAAGATCAGTGCGGCGATCGTCCACTTGCGCTGCACACGGTTGAAATGCTCGACGCTTTCCCAGGTCTTGTTCTGCCAGGCCCACTCGCGCCCTTTGAAGAGCAGCACGAAAGGCACGAACAAGCCGATGACCGGGATGAAGACCAGCAGCGAGAGCCAGACGCGGTTGAAAAGGCCCCACAGCCAGTTCCAGAAGAATCCGCCCCAGCTGAGGCCCTTGACCTCCTCCGGAACGGTCGCGTCCTTACCTTGCCCAGAAGTATTGTCCATTCCGTTGCCTCCCCAAGCACGCGTGGACTTCAGGCAGCGACAATACTACGAATCGCGCGAGGCTCGGATTTGCGCCGCCGCGCCTTGCGCCTTTTGGATCAGGCGACGGTCGCGAGCACCTCGGAAATCGTACCGACGATCTGGTCGATCTGAGCTTTCTCTACGATCAGCGGCGGCGACACCGCGATCGTGTCGCTCGTCACGCGGATCAGCACGCCTTTGTCGAACGCCTTGGTAAACGCCTCGAACGCACGCTTGCCAGGAGCGCCTTCGCGCGGATGCAGCTCGATGCCGCCCACCAGCCCAATCACCCTCAGGTCCATCACGTGTTTCGAAGCTTTAAGCTTCCAGAGCGCGTCTTCCCAGTACTTCGCGAGCTCCGCTGCGCGCGTGAGCAGCCCTTCTTCGGCGTAGACATCCAGCGTCGCGATGCCCGCGGCGCACGCCATCGGGTGACCCGAATACGTGTAGCCGTGGAAGAACTCCATTCCGTCCGGGCCCTTCATGAAGGCCTCATAAATTTCATCCGAGATCAGCACCGCGCCCATCGGGATCGTGCCGTTGGTGATGCCCTTGGCGCAGGTGATCATGTCGGGCTTCACGCCGAAGTAATCGGCAGCGAAGGGCGTGCCCAGGCGCCCGAAGCCGGTGATCACCTCGTCGAATATCAGCAGGATGCCGTGCCTGGTGCAGATCTCGCGCAGGCGCTCGAGGTAACCCTTGGGCGGAATCAGCACGCCCGTGGAACCGGCCACGGGCTCGACGATCACCGCGGCGATGGAGGAGGCGTCATGCAACGCGACCAGCCGTTCGAGGTCTTCGGCAAACTCCACGCCGTGCGCTGGCTGCCCGTGAGTCATGAGGTTGCGCACCGGATCGTGCGTATGCCGGATGTGATCCACGCCCGGGAGCATCGCCGTGCCGAAGGTCTTGCGGTTGCCGACGATGCCGCCGACCGACATGCCGCCGAAGTTGACGCCGTGATAGCCGCGCTCGCGGCCGATGAGGCGAAAGCGGCCGGCTTCACCGCGCGCGCGATGGTAGGCAAGCGCGAACTTGAGGGCCGTGTCGGCCGACTCGGAGCCTGAGTTGGTGTAGAACACGCGCCCGACGCCTTTGGGCGCGATGGCTGAAAGCCGCTCTGCGAATTCGAACGCGATCGGGTGGCCCATCTGGAAAGAAGGCGCGAAGTCGAGTTTCTTCGCCTGCGCGGCAATCGCTTCGGCGATCTTCGGGCGGCAATGGCCGGCGTTCACGCACCACAGGCCCGCGGTGCCGTCGAGGATCTTGCGGCCCTCCGGCGTCCAGTAGTACATGCCCTCCGCGCGCTCGAGCATGCGCGGCGCCTTCTTGAACTCCCGGTTGGCCGTGTACGGCATGAAGAAGGCACTGCCTTCGAGGTCGGTTGCGGTTGCCTTTACTGCGGTGTCGGCGCGATCGTTCATGCGGTTTTCCTCTCTCTCAGGCTGGCTGGGCCTGCCCGGCGACAACCGCCGCGGCCACCATTGCGTTGATCAGCACGCTCGCACCGGCGGCAATTTCGTCGGGACGCGCGTTCTCCAGTTCGTTATGCGACAGGCCGCCTTCGCACGGCACGAAGATCATGGCCGTGGGCGCAACCCGGTTCAGGTACACCGCATCGTGCGCCGCGCCGCTCACTATATCGCGGCAGGACAGGCCGAGCGCCTTGGCCGAAGCGCGCACGCTATCGACGAGCCTGGTGTCGAAATGGCTCGGCGCGAAGTACAGCACTTCCTTGACGTCGATGGTGACGCGGCACTCGGTTTCGATGGCTTTCGCCGACTTGCGGAGATCCTCGACCATCGCGAGCAGCGTTTCGTCCTTTGCGTTGCGCACGTCGAGCGTCATGTTCACCATGCCCGGAACGACGTTGCGCGAATTCGGCGACACGCGCAGGTGCCCGACCGTCGCGCGCGCGTTGTCCGGATAAGTGAGCGCCACGCGGTTGGTCTCGACGACCAGCCGGCTCGCGGCAAGCAGCGCGTCCTTGCGCAGCTCCATCGGGGTCGGGCCGGCATGCGAATCCTGCCCGATGATCTCGACGTCGAACCAGCGCTGGCCGAGCGCACCCTGCACCGCGCCGATCGTGGTCTTGGTGTTCTCCAGCACGGGCCCCTGCTCGATGTGCGCCTCGAAATAGGCGCCGACCTTGATCGGCTTCGCCTCCCCGCGATAACCGATGGCGGTGAGCGCGTCGCCAACGCTGACGCCGTCGACATCTTTCTGCGCATGCATCTTAGCGACTTCATAGATCGACGCATAAACCCCCGAGCCCATCATCGTGGGCACGAAGCGCGAGCCTTCCTCATTGGTCCAGGCAGCCACTTCAATCGGCGCGCGCGTCTGGATGTTGAGCTCGTTCAGGCGCCGCACGACTTCAAGCCCGGCGAGCACCCCGTAGGCGCCGTCGAACTTGCCCCCCGAGGGCTGCGTGTCCAGATGGCTGCCTGTCATCACCGGCGGCAGCGAATTGTCGGATCCCGCGCGGCGGGCAAAGATGTTGCCGATCGCATCGACGCGAATCGACATCCCCGCGGCCTTGCACCACTCGACGAAGCGGTCCCGCCCCTGCCGGTCTAGGTCGGTGAGCGTGATGCGCTTGACGCCGCCCTTGGGAGTGGCGCCGATGCGGGCGAGGTCCATGAGCGACTGCCAGAGACGCTCGCCGTTTACCTTGAGGGGCGCCATGGAAACTCCGGGAGAGCATTCAGAATGGGGGGTACAAGCTTACCGCAATTGCTGCACGCGATGGCACCATCGCGCATCCGCGCCGCGAGGTGCATCATGTCGGTTGAACGTTTACCGAGGACACCGCATGAGCAGCAAGCAGGCAAGCCATTCCCCCGAAGGCGTCACGCAAATGCTGGCCGTCATCGGCGTCGCGCTCGATCCCGCGCGTGCCGCTACTGTGGCCGCGACCATCACCACGTACGTTTCAGGCGCCAGCAAGGCCTTCGCCGCGATCCCGTTCGAAACGGAGCCCGCGACCTACCTCGCCCGCAGCGCAGAGGACGCATCGTGAAATCCAGTGAAGTCCTGGAGTTGTCCGCAGCCGGACTCGCCCGCGCAATCCGCGCAGGCAAGGTGAGCTGCGCGTCGGCCATGGAAGCGGTGATCGCGCGCGCAGGCCACGTCCAGCAGGGGTTGAACTGTTTCGTGCGCATCGACGCCGACGAAGCGCTCGCAGCGGCCCGCCTTGCCGACCTCGAACTCTCGCGCGGCATCGTGCGCGGCCCCCTGCACGGCGTGCCGATGGCGCACAAGGACATGTACTACCGCGAGGGCGTGCCTTCGTCGTGCGGTTCGAAGATCACCGTCGAGCGGCCGGCGCCGACCACTGCAACCGCGCTCAAGCGCCTCGACGCCGCAGGCGCGATCCAGTTCGGCGTGCTCAACATGGCGGAATTCGCCTACGGCCCCACCGGGCACAACTATCACCTGGGCCACTGCCGCAATCCCTGGGACCCCGAGCGCATTACCGGCGGCTCGTCATCGGGCTCGGGCTCCGCGGTGGCGGCGCGCGCCTCGTTCGCAGCGCTCGGATCGGACACCGGCGGCTCGATCCGCGCACCGGCGACTTTCTGCGGGCTCTCCGGCATCAAGCCGACCTGGAGCCGCGTGTCGCGCCACGGGGCAATGCCGCTTTCGTTCTCGATGGACACGGTCGGACCGCTGACGCGCACGGTCGAGGACTGCGCGGTGATGATGGGGGTGATGGCGGGCGCCGACCCGCTCGATCCGACCTCCAGCCGGCAGGCGGTGCCGGACTACGTGGCGCGGCTTTCTCGTCCGATGAAGGGCCTGCGCATCGCAACCACGAAGCGCTATTTCCACGACAACATGGATCCCGAGATCGAGTCCCTCGTGCAGTCGAGCCTTGAAACGTATGCAAGGCTCGGCGCGCAGATCGTGGAGGTCGACCTGCCCGACATGGAAGCCTGGGGCCACGCGGCGGTCATGATCATCGCGGCCGAGGCGGCCGCTGCGCATGCCAATTGGCTGCGCACCCGGCCGCAGGACTATTCCGAGCAGGTCCGCGCACGGCTGGAGATCGGCCTTGCGATCCCGGCCACGACCTACCTCGAAAGCCTGCGCCTGCGCGGCGTCGCGCTCCAGCAGTTCTCTGAAAGCGTCTTCGGCAAGGCCGACGTCCTGCACGTGCCTTCGGTCAGCTTCCAGACGCCGACCATCGCCGAGACCGACGTGGGCGGGGGCGAGACCATGATGAAAGTCATGAACACGATCACGCGCCTCACGCGGATCGGCAACTACCTCGGGTTGCCGTGCCTCTCGGTGCCCGCGGGCTTCGCGAAAAACGGCATGCCCACGGCGGTCCAGCTGATCGGAGGCCAGTTCGACGAGGCGACGCTCTTCGCGGCCGGGCACGCTTACCAGCAGGCGACCGGGTGGCACTTGCGCTCGCCGATCAAATAGGCCCGCGCCAGAGTAATGTGAAACTTTTATTTGCAAAAGCCTAGGACTGGTGCGGCGATTCGGCCAGTTTACTTTCCAGTTTTAGCAATCAATGCTGGCGCGGCTCGAGTACTTTCTGGTAAAGGGTCGCGCCCGTGAGGTCCCTGAGGTCGACGCGCAAGGCGGTGGCGTTCGGGAGCGCACAGGCTACCCGGTCAGTGAGTGAGCGCACTTACCCGGACGGGCGACCGGCCTAGGATCGGCTCATCCACTCAAGAGGAGTCCGTCATGGCAAGCCAAGGCAACAACCCGAACAAGGGCAACCAGAAAGGCGGCCAGCAAAGCGGCCGGCAGAAAGAGCAGGACGGCAAGCACGCCGACAAGGGCCAGGAGAACGATGTGCCCCCCGGCGCAAACGACACCGGCAACAAGAGCGAAGGCGGCAAGTTCGACAGCGGCAACCAGACGAACCGGTAGCGGTCGCGAGGCGCAAACAAAACCGCCCCGGGGTTGCCGGGGCGGTTTTTATTCCAGGGATAACGTTACTGGACGCGAATTTCGTAGACCGGGGCGGTGTAGCCCTCCGGACGCGTGTAGATCACGGTCGCGGAGGGCGGGGCAAGGCGTGCGGTTTCCGGGTGAACGTAGGTCACGTTGCCGCGCGAATCCACTACTACGGGGTCGCTTCGCTGCCACAGCATCCCGTTATCCCAGTATTCGCGGACGGCATAGCCGTAATTGCCGGGGTGAACCGGGTACGCCGAAGTGTTCTCCACGCTCGGCGTGCTTCCGGTGCTCGAGTTGTCATACACGTCCACACCGTAAAGGATGGTTTGCGCTTGCGTCGCCGTGCCGAATGTCGCGGCGGCCAGCGCGCTCGCCAGCAAGAGTTTGAAATGTTTCATTGGGGTCATCTCCGTTCAGTTGGGGAATCGGGCCGCTGGTCACTGCGGCGGCTCCGTGTTGGTTCCACTTTAGAGCCGCCGGCCGGGAAGGGCTGTCAGCCATGCGCCCTTTGATCCGTCAGGCATCACCCATGTGGAACCGGTATCTCCTGCGCACGCATTGCTGCACCCGTAGGACGTCGACCCACACGCTGACGAAACTTGCGTAACTTGCGTACCCAAGCGAACAGACCCCTGTCAGACACATGGCGGTCGAGTTGCTCGACCAGCCGGCGGTTCACGATGTTGCACACCGCTTCGGCCGCCACGGTCTGCGGATCCAACCACGCGGGTCAAGTCAGCGGGAAAGGATATCGACCGAAGCCACCGCGATGCGCAACTGCCCCGCGTCGGCGGTGGAGACGTCTTCCGGGCGCAATTCCTTGAGGCTGGAGTGGACGAGGGAGAACAGCTTGCGGTCGGCGCGCGCCTTCTGGCCGTCCTGCGCGTTGCGGTAATCCTTCAGGGCGTTTGGCGCGATGTCGATCGCAACCGTCAGGCCACGCGGGGCGGTCTCGCCGGACCCGTTCCGCGGAACCCAAGTGATCGAAATCTGGTTGAGCTGCGGCCGCAAGTCCACCGCCGCATCCGAAGGAAACAACGGACCCAGGAGGTCCGCCCATTTGACCAGCGTTGGTTGGTGCATGGTGCGTCTGAATCCCCGAAACGGCCTGGCTAGACGTGCGTTGCGACGGCACGAAATGCACGGCCTGATTGCATTTTTCTCAGCGTCGAATCTACGCGATGTCGCGCCAAAACTCTGCGCGATAGCTCACAGAGTGCGCTCACAAGTGCGCGTGTTATCGTTTGCGTGGCAGGTTCCTGAGGAGGAGACATGAAATTAATCCGGGCCGTCGCGGCTGGTTGCATCGCGTTTGCTTGTGCGGGCAATGCGCTTGCGCAGGCTCCGGTAGGGCCCTGGCCGGCGAAGCCGGTGCGCTTCATCATCCCGTTTGCGCCTGGCGGACCGACCGACATCATCGCGCGGCTCGCAGGGCAGAAGCTCACCGAGATCCTCGGCCAGCCGATGGTGGTCGAAAGCCGCGCCGGCGCGGGCGGCAACATCGGCACTGCGGCGGTTGCGAAGGCGGCCCCGGATGGATACACGGTGCTGCTCACCAGCTCTGCGTATGCGGTGAACGTGAGCCTGTCGCCGAATGCGGGCTATGACCCGGACCGCGACTTCATTCCCACCGTGGTCGTCGCGAAACAGGCCAACCTGATCTTCGTCCACCCTTCGCTCGGGGTGAAATCACTGGCCGAGCTGCTTGCGTCCGCGAAGACGCGCAAGCTCGCGTTCGCCTCACCCGGCAGCGGGACGACGCCCCACCTGACCGCCGAGAATCTTTTCAACGTGATCTCCAAGCTCGACATGACGCCAATCCATTTTCGCGGCGCGGGACCGGCGATTGCCGCAGTCGTAGGCGGCGAACCCCTGGTCGGCGCCGGAGCCGCCTCCACACCCTTGCCGCACATCAAGGCCGGCCGGCTTCAGCCGATAGCGGTGTCGTCCGCGGCGCGGGTGGCCGCCTTGCCGGACGTCCCGACTTTCGCCGAAGCCGGTTTCCCGGGCGTTGAAGACGACACGTGGCTCGGGATCTTCCTGCCTGCAGGGACACCGCAGCCGATCGTGCAAAGGCTCAACGAGTCGGTCAACCAGGCGTTGCGCACGGCGGACATGAGAGAAAAGCTGGACGCCCTGGCGTTCGAGCCGGTCGGCGGCACACCGCAGCAATTCGCGAACTACGTCAAGGCCGAGATCGCGAAGTGGGGAAAAGTCGTGCGCGCGGGCAACATCAAGGCCGAGTGACCGGCCCGAACTTCAGATGAAGCGTGTGCCGGGCTTGAGGCCGAGGTAGTACTGCCCCACGCTTTGCAGGTGGGTGAAATTGGCCTGGATCTGTTGCGACACCGCATTCATGTCGCGCAACCGCCGCTCGAAAGGCTGGCTCTCGAAGATCGCGGTGGCGCCGGCGTCGGCGTAGGCGGCGTGCACGACATCGCGAGCCTCGCTGATCGCATAGGTCGAGGCGAGGCGAAGCTGTACGCGGGTTTCGAATCCCAGCTGGCCCGCACGGCATTCGCGCCACATATCGCGCAGGATCGCCACGATCCAGGCGCGTGCCGATTGCAGGCGTGCTTCGGACTGGGCGATCCGTGCCTGGATCCAGCCGTCATCGCGCAGCGGATTGCCGGTGCCCGAGGGCGTCTTCTTCGCCGCGAGCGCAATGAAGGCATCGAGCGTTGCTCGGGCCACCCCTAAACCAACAGCGGAAAAGCCGGCCTGGTAGACGTTCATCGGTGAAAACCGGTACAGCGGCCCCTGCTCGCGCCTCTCGGGCTCGAGTTCCGGCGGGGCGCCTTCGGGCAGGTGATGGTCGCGCGCGGTCGCCCGCGCCACCAATGAATACTCCGCCGGCACGAAGAGGTCGGTGACCGAGTAAGTGTCGCTGCCGGTGCCGCGCAGCCCCACGACACTCCAGCTGTCCGCCTTGATGGCGACCGCGCTTCGAGGGACGAGCATCGTGCGTTCCAGCGGGCGTCCGTCAGCGTGCTCGAGGATCTCTCCGACTTCGTCGGTGCGATGGCAATGCAATCCCAGCCAGCTCGCGTGCCGGTTGCCGCTGCCGAATCCCCAGGTGCCACTCGCTTTCCAGCCGCCGGTGACCGGCGTGGCCCGGCACTGGGGGCCGAGCGAATAGCCCCACGCTACCGCGGAGCGGGAATCGCCGAAGACGCGATGCGCGGCCGCCGGCTCCATGTACGCCGCCGACATCGAGCATCCCGAGCTTTGCGACACGCACCAGGCGGCACTGGCATCGCCTGCGGCGATTTCGCAGACGACCTGGAAAAAGGTCGCGGGCTCGAGCTCCGCGCCGCCGAAGGTGTGGGGCAGGAACATGCGGAACATCCTGGCCTCGAACAGGGCATCGAGCACCTCGGCCGGCAGTGCGCACTCCGTGTCGATCCGATGTGAGGCGGCCTCGAGCACAGGCCTCAGCGCCCGCGCGCGGGCGACCCAGCCGGCTTCGATTTCACTGGCCGCGCCGCTCACCTGGGCTTTTTCTTCCACTCTTCGAAGCGCGCCCGCGTTGCCTCGTTCGGCGGATAGGTGCCCGGCAATGGACGCCCGGACCGGATCTCCTCCATCACGAAGCGCTCCAGCTGCTCCTGCGCGTGCGCGTCCTCTGCGACTTCTTCCGCCAGGTGCCGTGGCACCACGATCACCGCCTCCGCATCGCCGACGATGACGTCGCCCGGGTACACAGCCACGCCCCCGCAGGCAATCGGCACGTTGAAGTCGACCGCATGCTGGTGCGTGAGGCTGATCGGCGCGGAGGGCGCTTTGCAATACACTGGGAAAGGCTCCGCGGAAATTTCCGCGGTATCCCGCAATCCCCCGTCGGTCACCAGGCCGGCGACGCCGCGGACCGAAAGGCGTTGCACGAGGATGCCGCCGGCCGATGCGCACCGCGCGTCGCCGCGGCAGTCGATGACCAGCACGCACCCGGCCGGCGTGATCTCGATCGCCTTGCGCTGCGGGTGCCCAGGATCCTGGTGAATGCCGACATGATCGATGTCCTCGCGCGCCGGGATGTTGCGAAGCGTGAAGGCCTCGCCGACCAGAGTCGCAGACTTCGATGTCAGCCGCGAAACGCCCTGCAGCACCTGGTTGCGCAATCCGCGCTTGAAGAGCTGCGTGGAAAGCGTTGCGGTCGAGCAGTCCGCAAGGCGAGTGCGCGTGCGGTCGGACAACCTCGCGGACAAATCCGCGGACGATCCTCCGTCGGTTTCGCTTGCGGCTCGGCTCATTGCGCGAGTATTACACGATCGACTTGGGCGCCGGTAGAATCGGAAGCCACCACAACGCATCGATGCGGATTTTCGACGAAAGCGCGGGGCGCTGCCGCGATTCGCCCGGGGGAATCGGATAGGATGATTCATGCCCCCGACCGACTCATCGACGCCCGTCGAGCACCCGCAGCGTGAACAGTTCCTTTCATTGCTCACCGGGGCGCTGGAGGCGAATACTTTCGTCAAGCTGGTGCTTGCAAAGTATCGCGGCAACGAACCCGACCTCGTCCGCGTCACGGCCCGCAGGTTGGTCCTGAAAAGCCAGCCGGCGATTTCGTTCGTCTACAGCTACAAGACGCGGGACATCACGAAAAACGTTTCCCCGGAAGAAGCGATCCCGGCAATTGCGGAAGCCCTCGGCACCCAGTTCGAGAACGCGCACCTGTTGACGACGACGCAGGACGTGCAGCTGGCCGTGAGCCGCAAGGGCAAATACAGCCTGCGTACCGGACGCGCGGCGACCACCAACGCCCCGCCGGACGAGCATGACCGGCAGAAGCAGCGGTCCCTCGGCCTTGACCGGCCCTTTCTCACGGCGCTCGGCATCACGGATGCGCGCCATCGCCTGATTCCTTCCATGGCGCGCAAGTGGAAGCAGATCAACAAGTTCGTCGAGGTGCTGGACCATGCCTTCGAGACCTCCCCGCTGAAGGACCGCGAGAGCGTGCGTGTGGTGGATTTCGGGTCCGGCAAAGGCTATCTCACCTTCGCGGTCCACGACTATCTCGCCAACACGCGGGGCCTCGACGCGAGCGTTACCGGCGTCGAACTGCGCGAAGACCTCGTGCGCCTTTCCAACTCGGCGGCGGCAGATGCGGGCCTGGGCGGGCTTACGTTCGAGCACGGCGACATTCGAAGCCACGCCAGGGAGCCGATCGACCTCATGATCGCGCTGCATGCATGCGACACCGCAACCGACTATGCGATCCATGCGGGACTGCGCGCCGGTGCGTCGATCATCCTGTGCGCCCCGTGCTGCCACAAGGAAATCCGCCCGCAGATGGAAAGCCCCGCACTGCTGCGCCCCCTGCTGCGGCATGGGATCCACCTTGGGCAGGAGGCCGAGATGGTGACCGACGGCCTGCGCGCGCTCCTGCTCGAGTCGCGGGGCTATGACGCGAAGGTCTTCGAGTTCGTGTCGCTCGAGCACACGAGCAAGAACAAGATGATCCTTGCGGTGAAACGGCCCCAGCCCGCGAATCGCGCGGACATCGAACGGCAGATCCAGGAGATCAAGGCGTACTACGGCATCCGCGAGCAGAGCCTGGAGAAACTATTGGCGTCCCCGGGCGGGGCTTAGGTCACTCAACGCGCGGTCAGTCCGCCGTCGACCACGAGCTCCGTACCAGTGACGAAGGCGCTCGCATCGCTTGCAAGAAACAGGATGCACTGGGCGACATCGTTGGCGCGGCCCAGGCGCCCGATCGGATGCATCGCCTTCCAGCGCGACTCGATCTCCGCCCGCATCGCCGGATCGACCTTGCCGAGAATGTCCTGCGCCATGGGCGTGTCGATGATGCCCGGGTGGATCGAATTGACGCGGATGCCAAGACCCGCCTCTGCGCATTCGACTGCCGAAGCCTTGGTGAAGAGCCTCACGCCGCCTTTGCTCGCGCAGTAGGCTGCCTGCTTCGAGAACCCATTGAGGCCGGCCACCGACGAGATGTTCACGATCGAGCCGCCCTTCTTCATCGCGGGGATCGCGGCGCGCGTGCCGAGGAAAACGCTGTCGAGGTTCACGCTCATGACACGCTTCCAGTCCTCCAAAGTGGTTTCGGCGATGGTCTTTACCAACTCGATGCCGGCGCAATTGACGAGCACATCGAGAGCGCCGAAAGTCGCCACGGCCTCCTTGACGGTGCGGTCCCAGTCCGATTCGCTGGCGACGTCCATTTCGATCGCATGCCCGCCGGTTTCGGCGACCGTGCGGCGCGCGCCCGGCAGGTCGCGGTCGGCGGCGACGATTCTTGCGCCATGGCTTGCGAGCAAGCGCGCCGTCTCGGCGCCGATCCCTGAAGCCGCGCCGGTAATCAACACGACCCTGCCTTTGAGCTGTTGCATTTCGGGCATGGCACTACTCCTTTTTCGCGCACCAGAACTGGTACATGGATTTGAAGGACTGCGGATACGCACTTTCGAAGCGATGCCATGCGTCGAGATCGGTTTGGGCGCCCGGGTCCGGGAACATTTCCTGAAACCGCTCGCTCGCATGTGCCTCGCATTCCATACGCACGAAAGTCAGGCCGAGTCCGGCAAGGCTTTCGGCGATGTGCGGCAGGGTGAACTCATGCTCCTTGACGTGCATGAGCAGGTCGCGGCACCCGTTCAGCGTGAAGAAATCGCCGAACGTCAGCGCATCCCTTCCCGGATGGTCCGCCGGAAGGCCCGCGATCGCGCGGCGGCTCCGGCGGATGCCATCAGCCGTCTGCGGATATCCAAGCGGCTGCAGGAATGCTCGCGCGGCACGCAGGCCGGCCCTCGCACTTTGGCTATACAGCGCGATGCGCATGAGGCCGTCGTCTTCCATCAGGTTCACCAGCACTCTCCATCCCCGCATCGGATCTTCGAGGTGATGCAGCACACCCGCGCTCTCGACGATGGAAAAACGATCCGTAAGCATGTCGAGGCGCAGGAGATCGGCCTGCGCAAAACGGACATTGCCGATGGCGAACCGCTCGGCCATGCGCAACGCATAGGCCAGGCTCGCCCGGCTCAGGTCGACCGCAAGAATCGCGGCCCCCGGGAACGCGCCCGCGACCTGCAGCGGATGATGCCCTGTTCCGCAGCCCGCTATGAGGATCCGGGTCGGACCGTCAGGGGCGCGGACAACGCGCCCGGGTCGAAGCCGGCCTGAAAGTGCCTCGTAACTGTCCTCTTCCTGGTGCTGCAGGCTCGCCCAGACCGGGTACGGGTTTTCCTCATATTGCGACCTCACTGCGACCGAAACCGCATCGTTGATCGGGGTGAGGCTGGGGATTGCCGCTTCGAGCGCCTTCTCGCGCCGCCGATTGAAGAGCTGTTCGTCGATGACCTGCTTGAAAGGCTCGCTCCAACCCTCCGGCGGCGCGTCTGCAATGCGCACGCTCTCGGCAAACGTGGACAGCGGGTCGTAGAGGCCGGCAATCGCGAGTTGAAACTCGTGACCGCGCAGCGAGCCCGGAGTGGTGACGCTTTCGCGAAGATCGGTCCGAAGCCGCTCGATTTGGTTACGCTCTACCTCTGTCTCGAAAAAGGCGTACCCGGAGTAGAAGCACTGGCGGGCAAGCGCGCAAATGAACTCGAGGGCCACGCGCGGCACCGCATCAGGAAGGAGATGAAGCGAGCGCGCCAGCACCGCCTTGCGCAGGCTGGTCAAAACTTCTTCGACCTCGAAGTCCATGAACGTCGTTGCCGGCAGCGCCGCGAGCAGGAGCGGCGAGCACATGAAAGCCCGCGCTTCGGGCTCCGCCAGGTCGAAAGGATCCGAGTCCTCCCGGGTCGCCTTCAGCAAAGCGGGAAACGCGGGATCACCCTTCAACAGCCCGCAAACGGCGGCGGCAAGGAAGCTGTTGGAGATCGATTCATCGGCGCACAGGCTGGCCACCAAGGCGCGTTCTTTCTCACCGGGAGCGTTGAACGTCACGCCATGCAGCGCGATTGCCAGGGTGCGCCTCAGTCTCGCATGCGCGGGGGCCGCCGAAAGCGAGTGCATTAGCAGTTCGACGGCTTCGCCGCGGCGCCCTTGGGCCTGCAGGGCAAGCGCGCCGTCCGCCTGTGCATCGGCAAATGCAGAGAGCCTCGCTGCCGATTCCCCGGGACGCCCCAGCTTGCCCAGCAGGACGCTTGCATTGAGCAGCGCGCCGGCAAAGTTCTCGCGTTGCCCGATCGCCGTGCCTAGCGCAGCCAGTGCCTCCATCTCGCGCCCGGTGGCTTCGAGGGCTTCGGCCAGTGCGACCCAGGCTTCCGGAAACTCGGGACGCAGCCGCAGTGCAGCGCGCAACTCGTTCTCCGCGCCTTGCAGGTCGCCCTGCTCCAGCCCCATCAGGCCCAGGTTGAAATGGGGCGCGGGATAGTGCGGATCGAGCCCGATCGCCTCGCGGTAAAGCCGTGTCGCCCCGGCTGAGTCGCCGTGCTCCTGCGCTGCGATCGCCTCATCGACCCGCACGCGTGCCGCAGCGCTCGCGACGTCGGCGGTCATTTGACTGCCCGCCAGGCACGATGCGGCGCAGCCCGCCCCGGCCGCCTGAAATCTTCGGGCACGCTCTGGCGGGTGATCTCGGTCAGGCCAGGCGACTGCAGCCCGGGTTCGAGTTCGAAGGAGCGCAGATTCGTGGAGAAGAGCAGCTCTCCCTGATCGGCGAGGAGGGCATGGCATTGCCGCACCATCGCGGCGTGGTCCCGTTGCACGTCGAGGACACCCTGCATCTTCTTGGAATTGGAAAACGAGGGTGGATCGAGGACGATCAGGTCGAAGCGCTCCGGCCGCGTGCAGGCGGCCTCGAGCCACGCGAGGACGTCGGCGCGCACGAGCCGATGCCGGCCGGGATCGATGCCGTTGAGCGCGAAGTTGCGCGCGGTCCAGGCCTGGTAGGTATTGGAAAGATCGATCGTGAGGGAGGCGCTTGCGCCGGCAACCGCGGCGTAGACCGAAAAGCTGCCGGTGTAGGCGAAGAGGTTGAGGAAATCGACGGTCTCGCGCTTTGCGGTGCGCGCGGCGATGCTCGCGCCGACGAGCGCGCGAGCCGGCCGGTGGTCGAGGAAGAGTCCCGTGTCGAGGTAGGAATCCAAATTGACCTCGAAGCGATGACCGGACTCTTCGACCACCAACGTTTCGGCATCGCCCTCGAGCTTTTCGTACTGCGACGTGCCGCGCTGGCGCTCGCGGCGCTTCAGGTGCAGTTGGGCCGCGGGAATGGCGCAGGCGGCGCAGATCGAATCGCAGATCGCCACCAGCCACGCCGTGTAGTCCTCGTCGCCGCGCTTCCAGCCGGTATCGATCTCCTGCACGTGCAGGTGCACTTCGGCACGCGGCGACACGGTGTCGAACCGGTCGATCGCGAACGGGAACTGGGGCACATCTCGGTCGTAGATCCGAAAGCACGAGATGCCGCGCCGGCGCGCCCACTTCTGCCAGTGGGTAAGGCTCTTGCGCAGGCGGTTGGAAAATGCCGAAACATCCGGTCCTGAAAGCATGGGCGGATTATCGCCAAATGAAAAATGTATCGTTACCGATACACAAATTCACTGCACAGCCGCGCCAGTCCTGGGCCTTCGGAACATAAAGTCGTAAATTTAGACCACCCGGATCATGAATGACGGGGCGTGCCGCGCGCCAGAGGGCTCAGAGGGCCGCCTCAGACTCTGCGTCAAAGTAGTGCAGACGCGACGAATCGAGCGCGAGGCTCAGCCGGTCGTGCATCTTGATCCGCGCCCCCGGATCCAAGCGGGCCACCATGGGAACGCCGCCGATGCGGAAATTGAGCAGGATCTCGTTGCCCAGCGGCTCGACCACGTCGGCTTCCAGATTGAAGCTGTAATCGGCGAGGCTGGCACTGGAATCGGCCGCGTCGGCAAGGCGCATCCCCTCTGGCCGCACGCCGAGCGTGAGCCGCGTGCCGCCGTGCTTGCGGATCCGCCCGGCGGCCTCGGGCGGGACTTTGACGCGCAGGCCTTTGGCCTCCGCCCAGAGCGCTCCGTCCGACTCGCTCACCGAGACGTCGACGAAATTCATCCCCGGCGAGCCCATGAAGCCTGCGACGAATTTGTTGGCCGGATGGCCGTAGAGCTCGAGCGGCTCGCCCACCTGCTGCACCCAGCCGTCCTTCATGACCACCACGCGGTCACCAAGGGTCATCGCCTCGACCTGGTCGTGCGTCACGTAGACCGCGGTCGTCTCCAGCTGTTCGTGCAGGCGCTTGAGTTCGACCCGCATCTGCACACGCAGCTTGGCGTCGAGGTTGGAGAGCGGCTCGTCGAACAGGAACACCTGCGGGTGGCGCACGATGGCGCGGCCGACGGCGACTCTCTGGCGCTGGCCGCCCGAGAGCTGGCGGGGTTTGCGTTCGAGGAGCGCCTCGATACCCAGGATCCCGGCCGCTTCTTTCACGCGCTTGTCGATCTCGCCGCTAGCGTAGCCGCGCATCTGCAGGCCGAAGGCCATGTTGCCGAAAACCGTCTTGTGCGGATAGAGCGCGTAATTCTGGAACACCATTGCGATATTGCGGTCCTTGGGCGGCAGGTCGTTCACAACCTGGTCGCCGATCAGGATCGTGCCCGCGGTGACCTCCTCCAGTCCCGCGACCATGCGCAGGGTGGTGGTCTTGCCGCAGCCCGAGGGGCCCACCAGCACCATGAATTCCTTGTCGCGGATTTCGAGACTGACGCCTTTCACCGCGTGAAAGCCGTTCTCGTATTTCTTCTCCAGGTCCCGTATCGTGACTGTAGCCATCTCTGCCCGGCTCCCTATCCCTTGACCGAGCCGGAAAGGCCGGTGACGTAGTACTCGACGAAGAACGAATACACCAGCGCGACGGGTATCGAACCGAGCAGTGCCCCCGCCATCAACTGGCCCCAGAAAAAGATATCCCCACGGATGAGTTCCGACACCACGCCGACGGGCACGGTCTTCAGCTCCGCCGAGGACATGAAGATCAGCGCGTAGATGAACTCGTTCCAGGACAGCGTGAAGGCGAAGATGCCGGCCGAGAGGATCCCCGGCACCGCCACCGGGAAGACTATCCGCACCATGGCGCCGAAGCGCGTCGCGCCATCGATGCGCGCGCACTCCTCGAGCTCCTTCGGGATGGTCTTGAAGTAGCCCATCAGGAGCCAGGTGCAGAACGGGATCAGGAATGTGGGGTAGGTGAGGATCAGCGCCCATGGCGTGTTGCCCAAATGCATGTCGCGGATGATGTCGGCGAGCGGGATGAACAGGAGGGTCTGCGGAACAAGGTAGGTGACGAAGATTGCGGTGCCGAGGAACTCCGAGCCGCGGAACTTCAGGCGCGAAAGCGCGTAGCCCGCGAACATGCCGCAGATGAGCGAAATCACGGTCGAGGCGATCGCGATCAGCATCGTGTTCCACAACCAATGCGGGAACGCAGTGGTCCGCAGCAGGTCCTTGAAGTGCTCCAGGGTCGGCTCGAGGGTCCAGAACGGCGTCGCGCTGGCCTGCCGCCAGGTGCGGTAGAGCTCGCTGTCGGGACGGACTGCGGTCACCGCCATCCAGTAGAACGGAAACAGGGTGAACACGATGAACAGCAGCATCGGTATGTAAAAGAACACCCATTTCTTCCATTTGCGCTCGATCAGCATCGCTTCTAGGCCCCTTCCATGCGCTTCATGAACCGAAGCTGGATCCAGACCACCGCAAACAGCACCGGAAACATGAACAGCGACAACGCGGCGCCTTCGCCGAGCAACCCCGAGGCGACGCCCACCTGGTAGGCGTACGTCGCGATCAGGTGGGTGGAGTTCGCCGGGCCCCCGCCGGTGAGCACGTAGATCAGCTGGAAATCGGAAAACGTCTGGATCACCGAAAACACCACCACCACCAGCGTCACCGGCATCAATAGCGGCCAGGTGACATGCCAGAAGCGGTACCAGCCATTGGCGCCGTCGAGCGCCGCCGCCTCGTGCAGGTCCGGGCTGATGGTCTGCAGTCCGGCGAGCAGCGTGATGGCGAAGAACGGCATGCCGCGCCAGGTGTTGACCAGCACCGCGCACCACATCGCCCAGTCGCCGTCGGACAGGAACGGCAACCGGTCGGTGATCACGCCACTGTGGAACAGCACCCAGTTCATCACGCTGAACGTGGGATCGAACATCCAGCGCCAGGCGAACGCCGAGAGCACGGTAGGGATGATGAAGGGCAACAGCATCGAAGCGCGGACCAGCCGCTTGAAACGGAAGTTCCGGTTCAAGAGCAGCGCCAGCCACATCCCCAGCGCGAACTTGAAGATCGTCGCCCAGAACGTGTAGAAGACGGTGTTCCTGAACGCGTTCTGGAAGATGGTGTCGTTCCAGGCTTTGATGAAGTTGGCAAGGCCGACGAATTCACCCGGGTTGCCCACCCGGATGCTGGTGAGCGAGAACCAGATCGCCATCACGAACGGGTAGGCGATGAACACAACCAGGATGAGCACACCCGGCGCGAGCAGAACCGCCGCGAGCAGCTTTTCGCTCTCGAGCATCCGGACCAGGCGCGAAACCTGGACGCGCTCGCCAGGGAGCGCCCCGCCCGCGGCACTCCCCGCGCCCATCACCACGGGGTCCTTCAAGACCTGACGATCAAGTGTATATCTTCGACAGCTCGCCTGCGGCCCACTTGACCGACTCCTCGGGCTTCATCTTGCCGTTCGCCGCCTGCGCGTACATGTCAACAATAATGTACTTGTTCCATGCCTCGGCGGCCTTCGCGCCCGGCGTGCCGGCAAAGCCCATGGGGCGCCCCTGCTGCGACGCCGTCTTGAACGGCAGCATCACCGGATCCACGTTCCACATGGGATGGTTTTCCCATTGGCGCGTCGGCCCGATGGCGAAGCCTTTCTGCACGACCACCCATTTTTCGTAATTCGCCGGGGTGTGCGCCCAGCGCAGGAACTCCTTGGCCCCTTTTGTGTTCTTCGAATACTTCATCACCATATGCGTGAACGCGGTGTGGTAAGGGTTCTGCCCCTTGGGCCCGGCCGGCAGCGGGGCGTGCAGGATGTCGGTGTGCAGTGGCGCGCCTTTCTCGGTCTTGAACTTGTCCGCGCCGTTCAGCGCTGCCACGTAGATCGAGGCGCCGTTGAGGGTCGCGCAGATGTCACCGGACAGGAACGCCCGGTTGTTATTGCTGTCGTCCCAGGCAAGCCCGCCTTCGTCGTGCGCGTCCTTCCAGAACTGGGTCATGAAGCGCACCGATTCAAGGGTTTCCTTGGAGTCGAGCACCACCTTGCCCTTGGCGTCGACCTCCTGGCCGCCGAAGGACCACATCAGCGGATAGGCGAACGACGGCGCATCGCCGAAGGTGTGGCCAAGCGTCTGGCCGATCGGGCGTTTCATGGCCTTGAGCTTCTTGCCGGCCTCGTGGTAGGCCGCCCAGGTTTTGGGGAATTCCTTGACCCCGATTTCGTCGAACCAGGACTTGCGGTACGCGATCATCGCCGGGACCGTGGCCCACGGCATCGCCACCCACTTCTTGTTGACCGTGCACATCGCCTCCGGCAGGCCGTAGATGCCACCCTGCGCCTTGCCGACTTCCGCGGCGATGTCGCTCACGTCGACACCGCTCGAGGCATAGAGCTGCGGATAGTTGTTGAGCAGCATGATGATGTCTGGCCCGCTGCCCGACTGGATCCCCGCGGTCGCCCGCGCCGGGATGTCGTTGGCGTTCACGGTCTCGACGTTGAGCTTGATGCCGAGCGCCTTTTGGACTTCAGGCACATAGACTTCGCGCAGCACTTTGTCCGCCGCCGGGACAAAATCGTTCCAGCGCAGAATGTGCACCGTATTCGCCTGCGCGAACACCGGCGCACGCTGCGCGCTGAGGATGCCCTCGATCCCGGTCGCCGCGACACCCGCGCCGACCGTCTTCAGAAAAGTTCTGCGTTTCATATCCCCTCCCCGAGAATTTTCGCCGGCCGGTACGGCCGCACCGACGCAATCTGCCTATGGCGCATTGCAATGTCAATTGCTATCTCTGACGATCCCCGCTTGTTGCCATGCAACACTGGAGTTGCGTTGCAGCACTGCTGTGTCAGCGGTCGCGCCAGGTTTCCGGGTTGACCAAGTGCGCCGGGCGGCGGCCCAGGGAGAAGTCCGCAACCCCCTGCAGGCCGCTCGAGGCGATGGCGTGGAAGCATTCGTCGGTCCAGGCGAGGGCATGCGGTGTCACGATCACATTTTCCATGCGCAGCAGCGGATTGGCGGGATCGGCCGGTTCCTGCTCGAACACGTCCAGTCCGGCGCCGGCGATGCGTCCGGCTCGCAACGCGTCGATGAGCGCCGCCTCGTCGACGATCGGACCGCGGGCGACATTGATGAAGTAGGCGGTCGGCTTCATGAGCGCAAGCTGCGCAGCGCCGATCAGATGGTGGGTCTCCTCGTTCAGCAGGCATGCGACGACGATGAAATCCGCCTCGCGCATCAGTTGCTCGAGCGGCACACGGCGGGCGTCGAGCGCCCGGAGCGCCTCGTCCTTGGCGTAGGGATCGGCGACCAGGCGACGCAGGCCGAAGGGCGCCGAGACGCGCAGTAGCTCCTGGCCAATGCCGCCACCGCCGACGATGCCTAGCGTGCGGCCGACCAGCCCCATGCCCATCAGGTCGTTGCGCTCGGACCAGCGAGCGCTGCGCGTGATGCGGTCCTTGGCGAACAGGCGCCCCGCAAGCGCGAACATCAGCGTGAGCGTCGCGACCGCCACCGGCCGCCGGATCGCGAGCGGCGTATTGGTGAGCGCAATCCCCTTCGCGGTGAGCGCGGGCACATCGACCGAGTCGTAGCCCACGCCGTGGCGCGCGACGATCCGCAGGCGGCGGTCGTCGCGCGCCACGGTTCTCGCGGTGACCCGGGAGGAGTTCACGTACAGCGCGTCGTAGCGCGCGGCAAGCTCGGGGGTGATCTCATTTTCAAGTTCCGGCGTGTACTCCCATTCCAGTTCCGGGTTGTCCTTCAGGACCTCGAGCGCGCGCGTCCCGAACGACGGCTCGCCCGCGGCGTTGAGGACGTCGCGCACGATGCCGAGCTTGAAGCGTGATGAAATCGGGGGCATGAGAGGCTCCTTCAGCACTCCGCCTTCAGCGGTGCAAGCGTTGCGCGGATCGCCGACTGCAGCAGCGAAGAGTCCAGGCCGGCGGCGATCATGTTGAAGCCGAAGTCCCGGTAGCGCTTCGCCCAGCCGGCATCGGCCGCCATGAAGCCCAGGCCCTTGCCGTGCCTGCGCCCGGTATCGACAATGGCGCGCACCGCATCGAGATACCTCGGGTGGTCGAACTGACCCGGAATGCCAAGGAAGTTGGTGAGGTCGAAGTGCCCGAGCCACAGCACGTCGATGCCGGGCGTTGCGGCGATCCCCTCGAGTTCCGCAAGCCCGCGTTCGGACTCGATCTGCGCGATGACGAGCGTGCGCGCGTCGAGCGCCGCGAGCTTGGCCTCGACGTCACCGCCCGCATAGTCGTCGTGCGCGATACCGAACGCCGCGCCGCGCCTGCCCTGCGGCGGGTAGTGCGTCGCCTCGGCGATGCGGCGCGCTTCGGCGGCACTCTCGACCATCGGAACCATTACGCCATGCACGCCGACGTCGAGGGCGCGCGCGAGAAAGTGATACTCGCTGCGCGGCACGCGCACCAGCGGCTCGATGCCGGCGCCGCGGCATGCGGCGGCCAGCATCTTCAGCGTCTCGAACCCCAGCCCGGCGTGCTCCATGTCGAACAGCGCGAACTCGCAATCCGCCGACTTCAGGATCTGCGGGATGCCGGGCACGAAAAACTCGAACACCATCGCGCCGCGGACGGTGTCGCCGGCAAGCACCCGTCGCTTGATGGTGCTGGTGCGCACACTCATGGGAGGCTCCGCGTCGCGAAAAGGCGGCGCGGCCGGGTTGCGGTGGCCGTCGGGGTCATGCCTTTTCTGCTTTTGGATTTGTCATGATCGCCTCCGGTGTGCACTTCCGGTATCTTAGCGGAGCAACGGGCGTGAAATATCGCGCGAGTGATCCAGGGGAGAGGCAAAGCATGGAAGCGACGCGCAAGCGCAGTGCAGCCATCACCCTGGTCCTGGCCGGCAGCGCCGTACTTTCCGGCTGCAGCGACCCGCAGGCCCAACGCGACGTCTATACCGGGCTCGACGATTGCAAGAAGGACTGGGGCAACCCTGCCCAGTGCGAACCCGTCAAGGATGGACGGCATTCCTCGTCCTACTTCTACGGTCCGCGCTACTACGGCACGAGCTTTCCGAGCGGCCGGCCGCGGCCGAGCGCCAATGCGCTCGAAGCCTCCTACGCAGGCCGCGGCGGCGCCACCCACATGGCAAGCTCGGGCTCCCGCAGCAGCTTCTCCCCTGACCGCAGTGCCTCGTCGGCAGGCAGTTCCGTGAGCCGCAGCGGCTTCGGCTCCAGCGGCCACTCGATGTCTTCGGGCGGCTGAGGTGCGGCGCGAAGCTTCGGTGCCGCGCCCGAACTGGAAGGAGCGCTGCGAAGCCGCCGGCTTCGGCTATCACTCGATGGATGGGGTCTACTGGGACGAATCGGCGTGCTACGCCTTCAGCGCCGGCCAGGTCGACCGGCTCGAAGCCGTGACCGAAGAACTTCACCGGCTGTGCATGGTGGCAGTCGAAGTCGTAGTGAAGGAAAAGCGCATGGCGCAATTCGCGATTCCGGAGCCTTTCCACCCGATGGTCGCCGATTCATGGCAGCGTGGCGATCCTGCTTTGTTCGGTCGGTTCGACCTCAGCTGGGACGGCGAAGGCGAGCCGAAAATGCTCGAATACAACGCCGACACCCCCACAGCGCTGCTCGAGGCGAGCGTCGTCCAGTGGCACTGGCTCGAGGATGTCCGCCCGCAGGCCGACCAGTTCAATTCGCTGCACGAGAAGCTCATCGAGCGATGGCGCGAGCTGAAAGGAGCGGCAGCGGCGCCGCTGTGGTTCGCATGCGTAAAAGACAATGCCGAGGATTTCGGCAACACCGAGTACCTCCGCGACACGGCGCTGCAGGCAGGCTGGGATGCGCGGGCGCTTTGGATCGAAGACCTTGGCTGGGACGATTCCGCCAAACGTTTCGTCGATCTCGATGACGCCGCCGCCGAGCGCATCTTCAAGCTTTACCCCTGGGAGTGGATGGTGCGTGAAGCCTTTGCGCCGCACTTGCTCCTGCAAACCGCACACTGGATCGAGCCGGCCTGGAAGATGCTGCTGTCGAACAAGGCGCTGCTCGCCGTTCTCTGGGAACTGAACTACGGGCATCCGAACCTGCTGCCCGCCTATTTCACGCCTTCGCGCTTTGCCGGCGAATACGTCAAGAAACCGCTGCTCTCGCGGGAAGGCGCAAACGTGACGATCAACCGGCGCCTGGGGGTGGTCCGCGAACCCGGCGGCTACGGCGCGGAAGGCTGGGTCTACCAGGGGTATGCGCCGCTGCCGGGCTACGCGATTGCATCCGGTCCGGATTCGCCGTCGGGTGCGGAAAAACGCTATCCGGTCATCGGTTCATGGATCGTCGGGGACGCGGCCGCCGGCATGGGCATCCGGGAAGACGATTCACCCATCACGCGCAACACGAGCCGCTTCGTACCGCACTATTTCGAATGAGGAGAAAGCCAGCATGGAATTCCTGAAGCTCTCCCTGCAGGGGCTGGACGAGTTCCTCGTCTATTTCAGCATGTGCATCGGCTTTGTCGTGCTGTTCCTGTTCATCTACGTGCACATCACGCCCTACCGCGAGATCACGCTCATCCGCCAGGGCAACAGCGCCGCGGCGGCAAGCCTGTCCGGCACGCTGATCGGTTTCGTGCTCCCGCTGGCCGCGGCGGTGGAGCACAGCGTAAACCCGTATGACCTGACGATCTGGGCCACGATTGCGCTCGCCGTACAGCTGCTCGTTTATCTGGCGACGCGGGTGGTCCTGCCGGACATCGGCCGCGATATCCCGGCCGGCAAGGTGGCCTCGGGCGTTTTTCTCGGCGCGTTGTCGGCGGGCGCCGGCCTTCTCAACGCGGCGAGCATGAGTTACTGACGGCACCGGTCGGGCGCACCGCTGCCGACTTTGGGCTATTCTTGCGCCTGCAATCCTGCGATCTTCGACCCACCCTTGAGGAGTACGTCGAATTGGCCAAGCCAAATTTCCAGTACGAAAAGCGCCAGAAAGAACTCGCCAAGAAAAAAAAGCAGGAGGAAAAACGGCTGAAGAAGCTCGCCGCTAAAGCTGCGGACGCTCCCGAGGGCGCCGAGGGGCCGCCGGCCGTGCCCGAAGAGGCGAAGCCCGCGGGCTGACAGCTGGTCGCAGACGCAAAAAAGCCCGGCGAACCGGGCTTTTTGTTTTCATGCAATGGCTCGCTCAGCGCGAGTAAGCCACGACCTTCTGCTGCTGCTGGCCCAGGCCCTGGATGCCCAGGGTCATCACATCCCCCACCTTAAGGAAGACCGGGTTCGGCTTGACGCCCATGCCGACGCCCGGCGGCGTGCCGGTCGTGATGATGTCGCCCGGCAAGAGGGTCATGTACTGGCTGACATACGAAACCAGATGCGCGCAGTCGAAGATCATGGTGCGCGTGTTGCCGCCCTGCATGCGACGGCCGTTCACGTCGAGGAACATGTCGAGCACCTGCGGATCCGGGATCTCGTCCGTCGTCACCAGCCAGGGGCCGATGGGGCCGAACGTGTCGTA
>Ga0163151_10001886_pt1 | contig 34105 bp, 29 predicted proteins | sample OliLakLV19MP5IB2_FD_145596 | JGI IMG/M metagenome (GOLD analysis project Ga0163151, IMG submission 145596) | Freshwater microbial mat bacterial communities from Lake Vanda, McMurdo Dry Valleys, Antarctica - Oligotrophic Lake LV.19.MP5.IB-2 | ecosystem: Environmental > Aquatic > Freshwater >... | reverse complement strand
GGTGTATAATAGCCGCAGACTTCATTCGTCCCTAGGCTATGTGAGTCCACTGACGTTTGAAGCCAATTATCAATTAATTGTATCTAAGATTTGATGATTGGTTGTCTCAAAAGTGGGGGTCAGACCATATATTCACTTTTTAAAACCTCTAGTTCTTCATCGGCTTTAATTAATGGGAAGTTTTCTGGGAATAAGTCCATATTCCGCAAGTATAGCCCAAAAATTACTTTTAAGCCGAACTACCCCTCACGACGAGGTATTGCGTCGTTTTCCCTACAATCTCTAGACAGCTACGCCAGCAGACGAGTTTAAGAGGATATGGGGATTGGTTTGGAAACCTAAAACCAACCCGCATCGTATGAAGCACATTTTCCCTCATCGTCTATGAACTCTCTTTCTCCACACTTAACAAGAGGTGTTTTCTTGTAGACAGAGGCTTTTGAACAGCTTCCTGTAAAGAAGTTTGTGCTTGCATGAACACAGGTTCCAGATTTAATCCTGCCGTCAGTCGTTTTCTCATATTCGCAGGTAAATCGTGAGTAATACTTCTGATACGGATTGTCCGGCAGTTGCACAACTTCTCGACAATCATCTATCTTCACCACCCCCTCTCTTTCACCACCAATAAGTTGAGATAGTCCGTAACCAAGTCCGACAATAATTGCCAAGAAAAAACCAAACTTAATCACTGCATAGTCTGATCTGGTCATTTCCAGGGGTAATGGGGATACGTCCACGCGTGTCCGGTTTAAAACCATTGTAAACCAAGGCTCTCCTGCCCATCCTTGACATCAAACTGTAACTCACCCTCAGAAAACAGTGACTTTAAAGGCTTTTTATCAAACAGTGACACTGATGTAATCTGTAATATTTGGTAAAGATTAAGTTCAATCTTTAGGTTCTTTTTAATCAGCGCCATGAGAAGATATGTACATAGCGCAATACAGATTTGTGTCTTCACAGCATTCGGACTGGTGCCCCAAAAAGATTTTATCTTCAGGTGTTGCTTGATCCATCTAAAAAATAATTCCACCTGCCAACGATTTTTGTAAAGCACAGCTATAGTCGGCGCTGGACAATTGAAATCATTAGTGAGAAAAAGGTAGACTATATTGGTTTCTTCATCTCGATATTTTATTCTTCTTAGTTTGTCTCCATACTTGGCCCGGCTTTTCTGATCACTGAGCATAATCACTTGATCACATAAGACGCCTAAATTTTTAGCGACGGCGTTTGAATACAGTCGAGTGAATCTCATATTGCTTCTGGCTCTGGTGACGAAGTACGCACCAGCTTGATGTATCTTGTACCACCGTTCATAACTAAGATAACCTTTATCCATCACATAATAAGCTTTAGCTTCATACGTGATGTCGTCAAGAAAATTTATGTCGTTCACGATTCCTTTAGTAATGGTGAAAAACGCAGGTATAGAGCCGTTTAAATCCAGTTGCATGTTTAACTTAATAGCTGAATGTCTCCGATCAAATTTGGCCCAGCTAAATATATTCAAACAGAGATCAATCACCGTTGAGTCTAAAAGATAGACAGTACTATCCAAATCAAGAGCTTTCATTTCTTTAGATATCGGTTCCATTGGTCTAGCTTTCTTGATGAGTAGCATTGCAAGGTCACGATAGATTCGCCAGTCACGGCTGTTGTTAGCATCAGCTAACGTACTTCTTTTAATTTCGGTACGAAATCCCAGATGGTAAATTTTCTCTCTATGGGCTCCCAGGCAAGTTACGATGTCTCGTAGACTTTCTCGGTACGACAATTGACCAAAGAGCATGGCTCTAAATTGTTGAGTGCTAGACATAGTTCGAGTTCGGTATTCACCAGCATACTTGGCAACGCATTTTCTAAGTTGACGGTCATCAATAAATTCTAAGATTTGCGAGAAGACATGTTTTCCGACGTGCATAAGTTGTGAAATTGAAGACTTTGATAAGTCCTTTAATTATCACCTTGAATTCAAATCGAATACAACTTTTATTAGCTAAATGTTGTTAGTTTCCAACTTATGTTGGGGTTTTTAGGTTTTTAAACCGGACACGCGTGCTTCTGACCCCTTTATTCGTACTTGTTTACCAAAGCGTTTTAAAAGAAGTGTGTTCATTACTATAAAGAGTAATGAGTTGCTATCGCTAGTTCTACATACTATAGTTAGCATATATGAAGTTAGCTAATAAAATAGGAACAGCCATCATTGTTCTTTTATTTATATTCATAATCAGTGCTTCTTTACTATCTGAATCCGGCAGTGATTTTCTAGGAAAATTATCTAATTTACTACAAAATGGTGGTCCACTAATGGTTATTGTTTTTTCCGGAGGACTCATAGGGATTGTACTGATGATAGGTTTTCTCTTTGGTATGCCGGTCCCTGGCAGAGATACTACATCAATATTAAAAAACACTCAGGAGGCTATTACAAAAAGTAATGGAGTTTTAGTAGACATCACAATTCAGAGTGGTTTTAAGTTTGCTGTGGGATTTATGTTTGGGATTGCGGTTACTGGTGTGATTTTAATTCCACTTCTACTCGTAGTGATATCAAGCGTTCTGTCTGGGTTTGTAGGTAAGTTATAATTAGCCTAAGCTATGTACAGAGTAGAACCAACTGAAAATGCTCTTTCACTTAACAGCGCTCTTAACGCTGTGGGTATTGAAACCGTGCTTGAACATTGGGATGGACACAAACACATAGATATTTTCCATCTTTACCCCGCATGCTTGCATCGGGGAAAACTCCAGATACACTAGGTAGTGATGTCAGGCAAATTATCTCATATAAAAAAACCACACAATAAGACACTCTTCATCTACCACTTAGTCTGTCCCGTCAAATACCGAAGAGATGTGTTTACGCCCACCGTCTCAAAAACTCTCACTACCGTATGTTTGGAATTTGGTCCAGCCTACGATACCTATTTTCTCGAAATTGGCATTGACGAAGATCATGTCCATTTTCTTATCCAAACCATTCCAAACATACGGTTCTCTGATATGGTCAAAAAAATCAAAAGTATCACTGCCAATCATCTTTTCAAAACTCACCCCGAACTTAAAATAAAACTATGGGGAGGAATGTTCTGGACCCAAGGTTATTATGCAAATACGGCTGGTAATGCCAATATGTCTACCATTACTAACTACGTTAAAAACCAAGGACTACCTAAATACGAACAACTACACTCTTCACCCCACCAAGAATCACTCTTTGCTACCTAATCGAACGCCGATACCCCGTATGCTTGTCATCGGGGTAGTTCATTGTCTGCCGTCCTTTTTGGTGCGGTTGGCGCCACAATACACACAAGAACGTCGTTTTTTTTAATGTCATTTTAAATATTTGCTAATCCAAGGCTAAGTAGAGGCTTACTTTAGCATTTTTAGCACCTAATAAGTTTCTTTAGCCCTAAAATTGGTAATTTAAACTCTAATTTCGCTTTGACACTTATCTACGAATTCTTCAAGTGAGGTCTCCTTTGCTCCACTAATATCATTGTCAATTTGCCATTGTAAGTGTTTACCAAATGTTTCAGAGCGTTTATTTGGCTTTACAACTAGAGTTGTAAATCTGAGAAAGTCCACGGCATCTAAAATTTGTGCGTCAAAGACCTTACCTTTGCCTGAAGTTGTTTCTTTTGTTTCCGTTGGTGTGTCGTACTGAAGAGCTACCAAGCTTCCAGATGGTATCCGAACACCGTTAAGAATTATTTCTTTTAGAGAAATTGCTGAGTGACTCTCACCCATACCGTTTTTTTCAATAAATACAGCGTCTCCCTCATCGTCTTTAAAGATATTGATTTCCGCACTATCGCTATATTTATCTAGCTGATTATTAAAATAATCAAAAAAATACACTTCAGCGGTAGTGCAAGTTCCTATCTCTATTTTTTTGTTTAAGTATGGAGTAGTTATATCTGCTGACTCTTTGTTTAAAATATCAAATATCATTTTCAAAAGTAACTTACTACCAGGCTTAGTAATCGCTTCGGAGACTTCAAGTAATTTACTTAAATCCAAAGAGTCACGGTAGTCCATGTTGCTGACCTCTGAATAATCAAACTTATCTAGGAGAGGCTCTTCAATAGAAAAGCGAACGGTATCATCAAAAATATTTAAATTATCCCAAGATGAACGTCTTTTGCGTATAATATCTGCAATATATCTACTTGCTTGGGTAAAGCCAGAACCTTTTCTGTCGGAATGTTGATTCTCTGATTCTTCTAACATCTCAACTAAAACCGGACTTAATGGCAGACCGACATCACTAAAGGCTTCAGATAATTCACTATGACCCTCTATTTCCTCAATAGACTCATTATTTTGTGATCTCATTTTTTCCATATGTAAAATATAGTAATTTGATTATTAATACTATAGCACTAACTAAAATCGAATAAATGTTCTTACGAGATCAGATATACAATAAAATATTCAGGACAAATTCTTTGAATGCTTGGATATTTTTGTCGAAGATCAATTTTCTTACCAACTCAACAACCACGCCTTAGGAGGAGATTTTAAGGGTTGGAGAAGCATTAATTTAACAGGGGATGTGCGTGTTCAATATCGAGAAATTAACCAAAGCATTGTGCTTTTGGACATTGGGACGCATGCGTAACTATACAAGTAACTAATCTTAGAGAGTGTTTCTTCGACGATTAATACAGTTCGAGTCGCAACTTTTAAAATAAAGTTTTATTTCCAAAACAGAGGTAAGCATCATCTCTATATAAATCTCTTGGAGCTCAGTATTTTGCAGACCTTTCAGACCCATTGATGCGTAAAAAGATAGGAAAATGAAAAGGGCTCCTTAGGCAATTAACCGTTCGGAACTCTTTTCGTCGTGATATTTATATTTTTAGCTTACGTAAGCAAAAAACCAAGCAAGGTGTACTTTAAGGAGGTGGGGGTCTGTGAACCATTTCTGTGACACCATTTCTCCCTTAAAGAGAGAAATGGTTTTTATGAAAGAATATCTGAGTCAATAAAAGTTCAAGCAGCGTCTCAAACGGTCATTCGTAGAATTTTAAAATACATGTTTATCAAATAGTGGTTTTATAATGTCGTCCTTCTCGTTACCCTTCGATTTAACTATTTATAGCTATGGGATGTGGAGAAGGAGACTCTGGCCTCATAACTGTAGGTTACTCTTATGATAAGAAGAAAGTAATCTAAAAAATCTTATTTTACGGTAGTTAAAAATTTTAAATAGCTTAATTGTTTATGAAACAAGAAGGATTTAGTTTGGTATTTATTTTGGCATTAGTAGCTGCAATTGCCAGTATTGGGGTGGCGGGATATGTAGTCTCTACACAGGGTGTTGGAGGCGGAGTTGATAATGATAAGTCTGATCAAACAAGCGAGGTGACAGGCTCTTCTACTAGCCAAACACCAGATAAAAAAGCAGGTGGTAAAACTAAACTAGCGGCAAAAACTAGAATTGATGCTTGTTCATTAATAAGCCTTGAGAAAATCAGTAGTATAACGGGTGTAGAAATGACCTACGTAGATGCTCCTACTCTGGGCTCCGATGAAGAATTATGGACAAGTACTTGCTCGTTTACAGAAAAGGCTGCAAAAATCGAAAGTAACGTGGGTGTCGTTCTTATAATTACCGAAGGTCTTAATAGTGGGACGAAAGCTGAGCTACGACAAATGTTTGATGATATTAAAAAGGATGATAATGGAGTAAGTGTTTCTGGCTTTGGCGATAAAGCTTTTAAAACCGGTGCAAGTACTGATGAGTACAGAAACTACTATGTTATGGTGGGAGATATAATGGTCTGGGCCTATGCTGCCGTTGCTTATGGTGAAATCTTAGAAGGTGGAATGGCGGATCTTGTTGCAATAGAAGATAAGGATGATGTCACCGAAGCCATGCTTAAATACATTCTTCCCCAAATTGACTAAATGTTTTAGATAAAAAGTTCCAACATTGTCTCAAAAGTTCAACAAATAAATTTCAAAAGCCCCACCTAGGAATCGCCTAGGTGGGGCTTTTGTCTGAACTCATTTTTTTATTTCTTCTTAAAGACCCGTAGATCTTACAATAGTAATATAATGTTTAAGTCTAAATAATCTAAAAGATAGTGACCTTATCATGAAATAAGCAACTACATGAATTTAAAAAGTCTAAACAACACAACTGGTCGAGTGAAGATGATTATACAAATCATCTTACTTGGTTTGATTGGGATTGGTGTTGCGCTGTTACTCACGCAATCACTGTGGGTGCCAAGAGTGGTTGATTTTCTATTGGCTAAAGAAAACTCCAGGTTAATTCCAGCGAATGATTTTATAGTCGTCTTAGACTCTAGCAGTACAGCCACAACAATTGAACAGGCCACATCGACTCCAGTACCAGTACCTGCTCCGGTAAAGATTACTAGTGGCGTTAAAGGCACTGTCGCCATCGGACCGATTTGTCCCATTGTCCAATATCCAGATGATGGTAGTTGTGCTGATAAACCATATCAAACTTCTTTGTTGGTGACTACAGAAAATAACCCAAGTGGAATTAAACAACTCATCACAACTGATGCAGAGGGACACTTTTCTTCCACTCTTTTGCCCGGCACTTATATGATTCAAGCTAGTGATCAGGTAACAATGCCTCGTCTGAATCCTCAGACTTTTGTAATAACCGAAAATAATTGGACTTTTTTAGACTTGGCTTTTGATAGCGGTATAAGGTAAAGACTTCATAGGTGTGTTGACACTTATCAAAGACATATAAGTGATCAAGTTACAGACTTTGCTCAGTACCCTCCTAGGGTAGATTTTGACATCCAATTATGAAATAATTTTATTAACGCTGCGTATTAATATGTGAAGGCAGTTAACTTGTTCTGCGCTTCGAGAAGCTGTAAGTCAATATACTATCTAAATTGAATCTAAACCTCAGTGTTGGTTCAAAGTTATAAACAAAAAAAGAAATTGACTCATTGGTTTGGCACAGTATCAAGGCGAGCGGTCCTAAATTTCACTTTGGCAGTCAGCTCGTCTGAGTCAGTAGTAAATCACTAGCTATGTGTGTAGGTTATCAGTTAACGTAAACAGGCTTGATAAATACATTTAAATAAAGTCCGGGCTTAGCCCGGACTTTATTAGTTTACTAAACTATGAGTCCAAGTTTTTTGTGCGAAGGGTAATTATAATGTCGTTACCGATACTTGCTGTAATAGGGTATTTCATGATTGAGCTAGATATTTCCTATTTTGTCCCAGATAGCTGGCTAATCAATAAAGAAATTCCAGACTACTATTCTCGTTTGTTAAAGATGGAAAAAGAAGCTGATTCATAAGTTGATAAACCCCGAACATTTTTTTTGACAGATAGCCTTAGAGTTAAATTCCATCTTTACCCCGCCTGCTTGCAGCGGAGTCTCTGTAAGGAAAATTACTTTGATTAACGAATGAAGTATTGCCACTTCGTACGTCTTTTCTCCGCAGGATCACATAATCGAACGCCGATACCCCGTATGATTGTCAGCGAGGTAGTTCATTTTAAGATTTATTTCACGGTTTTATTGATCGTTATTATCGGTACGAGGGCATGTTTGTATTTAAAAGCAGTTTGAGTGATATACTAACTCGCAAGAGATAAGCTTTTTTATATATGGAAAATAAAGAATTCAATAATTCTAATCAAGAACCGAGTTTGAAAACTCAAGAGCAGGGTATTGTAGCTCCGGGGCCAGTACCGGAGGTGGATAAGGGCAAAGAAGAAAGTTCTAGTGGAAAGAAAGATTTACCTATAGCAACAAAAAAGCTTTTCAGCCTATTTTTCGCCACTATAGTGATTGTAGCGGGATTATTTATCTATAATTATCAAGACACACACATCGTGGTAAGGCAATTTACCAACGTGTATTCCTTTGTCCCAGAAAAAATCTCTAAAAGTGCACCAGTACCGATAAATCTACCAGAAGGTATCGACGAAGAAACAGCACGTAAAAGTATTTCTTTTAGTCCTGAAATCGAGGGTTCTTGGCAGGTTGAAGAGATTGCCGGGTTGGTAATTTTTACACCAAAAAAGCCACTTCAAAGTGGCGTATATTACGCTGTCAACATGGACACTGGTGAGTTGCAAATGTCTGGGGATTTTTATGTCGACGAAGATCCAAAAATTGAAGCTATCTTTCCCGTAGCTGGCAGCGAGTCACCTGAAGATAGTGAAATAACTATTGTTTTCAATCGTCCTATGGTCCCATTAACGACCTTAACCGAGCAAGAAAAGATTGAACTGCCAATATCTATTAGTCCAGCAACACCAGGAAAGTTTAAATGGATTAGTACCCGTAATCTACAGTTCATTCCAGAGACAACTCTAATTCCGTCCTCAGACTATACAATAGAAATACAGAAGGGTATGTACTCACTTGATGGTTTGGCAATTGCTCCGTTAACTCATCAGTTTGTAACTAGACCACTTCGTTATGAATACGTGTCAAATGAGCAAATTGGCTATAGATCACCAATAGTCATTGATTTTAATCAACCGGTAGATCTTGATAAAACTAAGAAGAAAATTTCAGTTGCAAAACAAGACAGTAATGATTTAAGTATTGAAGTAGAGTATGGTGAGATAACGTATTACGATCAAAAATCACGTAAATCTGTAACAGAAGCTGATACTAGTAAATTGTTTGTGTATCAGAAAAAAGATGTCCATGGACGCAGTCGGGTTTGGGATTTTGACACCACATATAATGTGGCGATTACAGGCGCCGTGCCTATGGCAGGGACTAAAGATCTAACCGAAGGAAGAAATGTCACTGTTTCGGTACCAAACATTGTGGAAACGGTAGCTGCCCAGTCAGACCGTTCTTCTTTGGTGCGTCCCGATCTTTTAGATACACAAGGGACGTTGACGGTAACGTTTTACGATGAGGTTGATAAGAATCAATCAGATATCACCAGTAAAGGTCTTAAAGAAGTAAAGTATGCGGAGCGCTGCAAGACTGATGAGTTAGGGAATACTATCAGACTTGGATCTGGTTGTGAGAAGGAAGAAGACAAGAAGACGCTGATTTTCTCGTTCAAGGCGGATCAGTTTGCCACTGATGAAGCCTTTAATCTTGCACTTAAGAAAGTGAAGACTCCAGATGGATTTCAAATCAATCCCGAGCCAATAAATCTCGCTCTAAAGACTTATCCAGTCTTTAAGATATTGCGTTCATTTCCCCAAAATCAGTCGGCAAATGCCGCACTAGATGGTATGCATCTTTGTACTAATGTACCGCTGAAGGATCCGGGTGAAGTTGGGCTGTCTTCGTATGTGAAGACTGATGGCTATATTGTGTTTGGTCGATGGTCTCAGTCTTGGTATTTAGAGACTACTGATCCCTACAACCACTGCCAGGCTGGAGAGTTTGAAACTAATCTACGCTATGGGCTATTGCCGGAAACAGATTACGGTATCAGCTTGTCTCTATCAGATGAGTTTCATCAGACGGCAAATACACAACTCTCCTTTAAGACTGGAAAGCCAAAAGAACAGTACACTCGCTTCTACAACATGCAGAAGCAATACAACGTCACGCCGTCTGACCGTACAAAATTAACCTACGCAGTTGAAAATCTTGAGTATGTTGATATGCATATCTGCCGGATGGAGCCTGAAACCTTCTTAGAACGGACTGTGAATCAATCCGAGAGCTACACTGCTCCTAGAAGTGATGGCTGTACACAAGTCATAAATAAGAAAATATCACTCCCGGCAAAATATTGGGTCAATAACTATTTTCAGGTAAATCTAGCAGACTTCTTCGCTGATACTAGGGGGCATTACATTATTACCTTTAGTAATCCTCTCTATAAAGACATTTACGAGAACCGTCAATTGTACGATCGGACATATGTTAGTGTGACTAATCTTGCTGTTGGCAAAAAGATGGTTGAGTATTGGGATGAAAGTTGGGGTGTTTCAAATAATCCGGCAAAAGATCAGGTGTTAGAAAGTACCATTGCAAAATCAAGTAATCTATACTGGGTAAACAATAATAAGTCTTTGGCACCAATAATAGGTGCTTCAGTAGTTCAGTATGAAGGTGGTTATCAGAAATCATTCGCTAGAAAATCTTCCAGTTTTACCAATGGAGAAGGTATCGCCCGAGTTGCGATTCAGAGTAATTTGGTAGGTGCCGTAGTACGTTCCGGTCTTGATAGTGCGGTCATGAGTGACTGGGCCGATGTTCTTAGTGGTGCCGGAATTGCCAGTGATGCCTCACGCACATACATATATACCGATAGACCTATCTATCGACCTGGTCACAGTGTTCATATAAGAGGGATTGACCGCATTGGTTTTGATGGTACTTACGAGATTTGGAATAAGAATCCGATTAAATTAGAAGTGTTTGATTCACAAGATAAACGTATTTATGAGACCAATCTACTAGAAAATGAATACGGAACATTTAATACGGAGCTAGAAATTCCGGCCAATGCACCACTTGGTAGTTACCGCATTGAAGTCTTTGGGCAAAGCTCAAGTTTTGCTGTAGAAGAATATGTGCCAGCGGCTTTTAAGCTAGAGGCAGAGTCAAATAAAGAAGAGTTTGTAAACGGCGACAACATGAAGATTGAAGTTCAAGCCGATTATTACTTTGGTGTACCGTTAACTGAGGGGACAGTGACCTACTCAGTGACAACTCAAGATTATTACTTTGATCGATATACCGATGAGTACTTTAATTTTGGTGGCGATTGGTATGAATGCTATTCGTGCGGCTATGGTGATGACTTCTTATTTAGAGGGGAGACAACAATCAATCAAAACGGCAGAGCAGTGATAGAAAAAAAGCTAAAATTCAGCGACTTCTTTGATGATGTGGATAGTGAAGGAAGTAAGATTGTGACGGTGTCTATTACCGCTAAGGATATAAACGGTCGTTCTGTTTCAATGCAGAAATCCTTTATTGTACATAAGGGTGACTTCTATCTCGGTGCTAAGACAGATCAATACTATACCGGGGTCAACACACCACTTACTTTTAGGGTGAAGACAGTTGATGTCAAAGGCCAATCTATTCCCCTGAAGGCTATCACCCGTACTCTTTATAAGGTTAATTGGGAAACGTTTAAGAGACAAGAAGTTGACGGCGGATTCTATTATCGATCAGAAAAAAAGCTTGAGGAAGTTTCCAGCGAAACTATTAAAACAGACAATCGTGGTGACTATAGTGGACCACTAACCTTTGCCGAGGAAGGAGAATATGAGGTACATGTGTATAAGATTGATGATCGCAGTAATAAAATCAAAACTATCACCAGCGTATATATTTACGGTTCACAATCTATTTATATACCACCAAACAATAATTATGAGCTTGATCTAGAAGTGGAGCAGACAAAACTCGAGGTAGGCGATACTGGTAGTATTCTCATCAAATCACCTTACGATACAGCTAAAGTATTAATTTCTGTTGAACGAGGCACTATCTATGATTATTGGATTGCTGAGATTCAGGGCGGATTGTACTTGCATGAATTTCCAATCAAGAGTCAATATGCACCAAACATCTTTGTTTCAGCCTTGTTACTATCAGACGACCCGGAAATAAAATATGGCAGTGTACGATTTGAGATAGGGAATAAAGAAAATGAACTTAATGTTAAAGTAACTCCAAATAAAACCAATTACCTACCAGGAGAAGAGGTTACTTTAAGTGTTGAAACAAGGGACTATACTGGAAAATTAATACCAGCTGAAGTTTCGCTAGCCGTGGCAGACTTGTCTGTGCTCGCACTCAAGGGTAACCCTAAGAAAAACCCAGCTCTATTTTTCTACGACGGTTTTCCACTGTCAGTGACAACAGCTAGTAATATTAAGAATATTTTGTACGAAGTTGATATTCCGCTTGGCACCAAAGGTGGTGGCGGAGCCGGTCCAGATGATTTGGCCAAGAAAAAGCGCGGCCTCTTCAAAGACACGGCTTTTTGGGAAGCAGCAGTGGTGACAGATCAAAATGGAAAAGCTTCAGTTTCGTTTACTCTACCTGATAATTTAACTACTTGGCAAATAGAAGGTTTGGGAGTGACTAAGGATACAAAACTGGGAGTGAACTATGCAGAATTTACTACCAAGAAAGATTTGATGGCTGTACCACTCAAACCGCGTTTTATCGTACCAGGAGATAGCTTCTCGCTTGGGGCAAAATTATTTAATCAAACCGATAAAGGTACGACAGTAAACATCAAACTCGAAAGCAATACTCTACTATTTGCTGATAAACATGAAGACTCTGTGTTTATTAATAAAGGAGAAACAAAGACGGTGTACTTTGACGTGGTTGCACCAAGTGAAGTCAAGGCTGGCAGTCATCATTTTACCTTCACAGCCACCGCTGAAACTTTTGTAGATAGTGTCGAGCAGACCATACCAATTACGCCCAATAAAACCTTTGAAACCACAGCAACAGCAAATTTCACCAAGAATGATAGAGCAGTTGAATATCTTTATGTGCCAAGTGAGATTATTAGTGGCGAAGGAGGGCTCACTATCAATGCTAACGCCACCATGGCTGTATTTATGACTGGTGCTCTTTCTTATATGGTGACTTATCCATATGGCTGTAGTGAGCAGTTAGCCAGTTCACTTAGCACTATTGGAACCCTGACATCAGCCCTCACTATCCCAAACGTGGCAGGTGAGTTTGAAACTATTAAATACGAGGGTGTCACCTATACGGTCGAGACCGTGGTAAATAACGGCCTAGAACAAGTCTATGAAGCTCAGACTTTAAATGGTGGCTTTGCTTATTACAAAGGACTGCGGGCAGATCTGCCGCTTACTATGCATGTGGTAAATGCGCTCTTAAGTCTAAAGAAAGCTGGATATGAAGTACGAGATGATGTGCTGCAACGTGGTGCTTCCTATATTGAGTTAGAGACCAAAAACGAATATAAAAAATACCCAGTAGCAAATCAAGAAACAGTTATCTTGGCAGAGTACGTTCTAAGACTAGTAAACGAGGGAAAGAAAACCTCTCTCACTGATCTTGTCGCAACTTTAATCAACGATAAAGCTTTTCTAAATGAGAAGATTAGCAGTATGTCGCTAGCCTACCTGTCTATTCTGACTGCCGAGGGGTTCAGTCGTAGTAGTAAAAACCAAGTGTACGATACTCTCAAGAATCGTATCGATATTGATGGACGTGGTGCCTACCTCGCCTCCATCGCCACTGCCAATACTAGTTATTATGAAACACCAATTAAAGACACGGCACTACTACTAAAAGCCTTTGCGGCGCATGGTGATGAACATCCAGCTATAGCAGATGTCCTGCGTTGGCTACTGGCTTCACGAGACCATAGTGGTGTCTGGGGAGGGACACACAATACTTTTACTGTAGTTGATGCCATGATTGATTACCTCAAGTGGCAGCATGAGACAGAGTCACACTTCATGCTCCGCGGCTTGCTTGATGGTGTGGAAATATTTGGATATGAATTTAATCCAAGTAATATATTTAAAACCTTCACACATTATATTCCAATAGATGAATTTGCTCGTGAGAAATTATTGCCGTTGGTATTTGAGCGCAAAAACCTAAACGATAAGAAGAATAATTTGTACTATGATATGTCTCTCAAATATTTCATACCAGTTGACTCACTTCCGCCCCGTGACGAAGGAATCACTATTACCCGGGGGCTATATGGACTTAATGATACTAAGGAAGAAAAACCCCTTGTCATTGCTCAAGTAGGGGAAGTGATAAAAGGAAAGTTGGCTATTACTATTCCTGATCACTATAGTCATGTTGCTGTTGAAGATATTATTCCGGCCGGATTTGAGATTGTGAATTTCAATCTACAGACAGAGGATCAGGCCCTGTTAAATAATGATACATTTGGCGCATTACCAGCATCAGAAGGATGGTTGTCACGATTCACTGACATTTTTAATGGCCCTCAAGCTGCACAAATTTATCAATCAGACGAGTCTGGTGGAAGTTACACAAATGATACTCGGAAACTGCTTCCAACTCACATCGAGTCACATGACGACAGAGTATTCTTGTATATTGAGGACCTTAGTCCTGGCGTCTATGAGTATGAGTATTTCCTTCGAGCCCTAGTACCAGGTGAGTTCCAGCATCTCCCCGCTCGTGCTGAGGAGCTATTCTTCCCAGAGGTTTTTGGTAGAACTGGAGGTGGAACTTTTAAGATTACTCCGGCTCTGAAATCTTAATGGTTATGATCTCTCTTTTATCCGTCTCTTTATCATAGACAGATATTTCGTACACACCGATATTTTTCGGATGGAAACTAGTTTCCTTAAAAGTGCCTAAATCTTTTCCGTCAATATTCCAAATTACCTCTTTCCTAGCTTTGAGGGGAATAATGGTGTCTTTACTAAGTTCGAATATATCACCGCTGTGGATACTCAGTATCAGATTGTTGCTTTGGAGAAGATTACGGTGATCAGAAATAACGTCGTCCTTAAGGATCCATTCATGAGTATTATCAAGTAAATAGCTTTCGATGTTGGTTGAGGTCAATTTGTTTTTATGGTTGTAGCTTGTGCTTAAAAGGTACTCCATGACATCGTGCCAAACTGCACCGGCTCCAGATGAGCCAGAGACTTGGGCCAAAGCCTCATTTTCACTGTTTCCAATCCAGACGCCTACCACAAAGTCAGAGGTATAGCCGACCACCCAGCTGTCATGAAAGTCACGTGAGGTACCAGTTTTTACTCCGTAATCAGTTGTAGTCAGGTTGAGATTTCCTTCAAGGCCAAATTGATTGACGCCAGTAAAACGATCGCTGATGATGGCATGAACTAGTTCAATATACTTCTCGTCGGTTACTTTTTGTTTAGTTGCAATATTTGACTGTGGTGGGAGATCAAAGTTCGCAGTGCTGTTTTTCAGAATACGGATAGGGTATAAGTAACCTTTCTTGGGAAACATTGTAAAATAGTGAGTGAGGGTCATTAAGTCCATCTCCAGTCCACCGAGAGCAATGCCGTATTGGTAACTATCATAATCTTGGATGGGTTGAAACTTCAAAGAATTGTTTAAAAATGAATAAAAGTTATCCAGTCCAATATATTCCAAGACCTTAACTGAGGGCACATTGAGGCTGTTGCTGAGTGCTTCATGTAGTGTGACAACACCACGATATTGACCATCATAATTCTTTGGATACAAAGAGAATCCGGTGGCGATGGGGTATTTGTATTCCCGATCCTCAACGAGGGTGTATGGCCGTAGCTCTTCCATAAACCCTTTAGTGTAAATAAAAGGCTTTACTGTAGATCCAATCGGGCGAGGCTGTATTGCCATATTGATCTGGTTTCCGTTTGATTCACTGTTGGGATTACGACTACCGACTATTGAAATCAGTTCTGAGTTTTTGGCATCAATTACTACTACGGCGCCATTTCTAATATTTTGTGACCAACCAGCGGTAACCCGGCGGTCTAGAATTTCCCTGATAATTTTAGTGACAGCATCATCAATGGTCGTTGTACAAGTTTCGGCACAACGCACTCCAGCTGTCCGGAGTTCAAAGTAGGCATCACTTTGAAAAGAGTATTTTGACGTCAACGTCGGTGGCATAAATATCTCGCTAGGGGTTAGTCTCGTATTTAGTTCCTCTGCGAATTTTAGGTTGTCTTTTTCCCACGGATTTCTGGCGCTGGGGTATGAAAGGGTTGCTAGGAGAGACAAACGTTCATTTGTTGTTGTGTCTGCAAAGGGTTTATCAAAATAGGCGTGACTGGCAGTTCCAAACCCCTGTACTTGATTACCGAGGTAGACAGTATTCGCGTACATCAGCAAAATATCCTCTTTAGAAGCAAACATTTCAATACTGACTGAGTAGACCGCTTCGATTAGTTTATTACGTATAGTGCGATCTGATTCAGTACCGAGTAAGTTTTTTGCTAGTTGCTGCGTCAGTGTACTAGACCCACTCGCTTTACTTTTTGTGACATAATTATAAAAAGCCCGAAGACTACTGACTGGATTAATTCCTGGGTGATAGTAGAAAAACCGATCTTCTTTATCTACAAGTAGTTGTTTAAAGTCATCTGGTATCGTCACTAATTCTTTTACGTAATGTCCTTTGCTGTTTTCTTTGATACTCAGCGGTATACCGTTACGGTCATAAATAACCGCTGATAAAAGCGTTTCGTACTTGCGTTCGGCGTCAGTAGATATTAAACACATCCCAAAAACTAAGAACAATATTGTTATAACAATCGCCGGGTATTTGTGACGGATTATTTTTTTTGCTACATTTTGGATGGTTGGAGTGACTGTTTTTGTCATATTCATATTCTCTCACATTACGGGGCATATTTTTTCCGCGCCCATACCTATATATAGCTCTATTAAGAGGTTTGGGTCAACTCAATGGATACCTCTGAAAAATAAAAAATTGATGATGATCTACATCATATCTTCAGTTACCAAAAGGTATTGTGTTACCAGTATTTTGTCCAATCCCTTTTATTCTAATGGTGTAACCTAGAGAGGATCGGTTGATACCTTGTTATTTTTCCGACGACGTATATATAAATATCCCAAGCCAGTGGCGATTGAAATCAGGATTAAGAATTGGGCGACTGATTCAATACCTGCTGAGTGAGTAACCACTGAGTTTAATATTTGGATGCCAGAATATCCCATATAGATAAAGATGCTATCGCGAATAATAGTGCCAATAAGAGTAGTGATAATAAATAAGCGAAAGCGAATTTTAAGCAGACCACAACCGACTGACATCACTGAGCTCGGTATAATCGGCAGGGCACGAAAGATGGTAAGCAGCAGATAGTCTTTTGGGGTGTTGGTTATTTTATTTCCCAAAGCCGTGAGTGTGGCAGGGGAAAGTGAAAAGAAACGTCCGTACTTTTCGACAACAACATGACCAATTTTAGATGCGAGGTGATAGACAACAATTGCACCAAGTGTCTTGCCGAGAGCGGCAATAAAGGCCAAGGGAATCAGGGCTAGAAGCGGACGCTCTTGCAAAGCTGCAATGGAGCCGGTGAGAAGTAGGACTGCCGCTGAAGGAACGGGGGCAATAACTTCTTCGATGAATGAAAACAAAAAAACAAACAGCTCTAAAGGCAGTTTATCTACAAGGGTTAGCAGAACTGTTTCAAGCGATACAAACACGATTAATTATAAAAAAAAGTTAATGGGCTTATTGTACAAGTGTTTGTCAGTAAACGGAAATGTGAGATTACTTTTAGGACAAAAGCGACTGGGGAATCAAGTGTGGGATTTATTGCGAGTTCTGTTTTGGCTAATGATGGTGAAGGTTTAGAGATACTTACTAATCAAGGGACAGGTAAGGCTGGTTTTACGATTGCTCCAGCTAAGCCGGTAGTAGAGAATCGAGACAGTGAAGATGTTTCTCCTTTACATGAAGAATCTATCCCGGCCCTCTTACCAAAGGTTTCATCTCTAACTCATTCTGTTTCTGTCTGGTCAGCCAAGACAACTGGGGTGTTTAACTTTACTTGGTCAGAGGCGGTAACGGCCATGCGTTTGTTGCTTGATGATCAACCGCAGTCGATTCCAACAATAGTGTACGCGCCACCAGTGGCTAGTCGGACAATTAATGATCTCGAGGAAGGAATTTCATACTTACATGCACAATACAAAAATACTGAGGGATGGGGAGAGATATTACACTACGAAATAAAGATAGATACCGCAGCACCAGAAAATTTTGAAATTAAAGAAGTAGCCACATCAACATTTATATTTGAGGCTAGCGACCTTGCTTCTGGTATTTCTCACTATGAAATACAAATTGATAGGGGAGAGGTTCATAAATTTGTTGATAATGGGAGTCATGTCTACCGCGCTCCAGAATTGACTGCAGGTGAATATACTTTATTTGTAAAAGTTTTTGACTTGGACGGTAATTTTGCCACAGCAACGATTGCTTTTATTAGCAAAGACACACAATTAGCGGTACCGGTTGCTGCGGTAGTAAAAAATGAAACGCCGGTCGTAAGTAATTTATTTGTACCGAACGGTACTATGCTGATTACAGTACTTTCGATTGTTATTCCATGCCTTTGACTGATCTTATTACTGGGGACACTACTCTTTTTGGCCTGGCGGGCGGCGGGCGGTTTACGCCGCCGAATTAGCAAAGAGGTATTCGAAGCGAGAATGATTGTCCAGACTGCTTTTACAATCCTTCGGTCAGATTTAGAAGAAGATATTGAAACACTCAAGAAGGCTAAAAATAAACGAAAACTAACCAGAGAAGAAGCTAAAATTCTCAAACGACTTCAAAAAAACCTCGCTGAAGCTGAGAAGCTAATTTCTACAGAAGTGCAAGATATAGAAAAAGAAATAAATAACTAGTTATTCCACCCCACCCACCACCCTTCATTCATATATGTATGGTACAATTTCACTTATTACCATATATATCCATAAATCAAACACATATGAACAAACTCATTTTTAGTTGCTTGGCCCTCATAGCCTTTGTCTTGCCATTCTCAACCTTCGCACAAACAACCCCTACTGTCTCGTTTGTTCAAGACAAGGTACAAGTACGAGAAGGCTCCACTGCCTACCTTCAGGTGACCCTGGATCAGTCAATCACTGAAACTACTAAAGTAACGGTCAAGCTGACACCTGACAAAGGCACCGCCAGGCAAGATCTCCGTCTTCGTGACACAATCACTCTGACCTTTAGTGCCGGTGGACCAACTACTCAGTCAATTGCCGTCCGTACGCTTCGCACTGCCGCTGAAGGTAACAAAGGTCTCACGGCGACTATTACCAAAGTGGGTGATACTACTATCCCTACAGCACAAGCTGACACTGCTCGGGTAACTGTCCTTGATCAAAAAGCTATTGTCGCTAGCATTAACACTATCAAACCTGCTAGCATAGTAGTTTCGAAAGATATCTCAGTTTTAAACTGTGTAGCGCTTACTGCCAATCTGGAGGTGCGTTCAACTGATGAAGCTGGTGGTGTTGGTCCAGTACGAAAGCTTCAGGATTTTCTCTATCAATTCCGCTATTTATCTGAAACTCCGACTGGCTACTTCGGACCATTAACAAAGGCGGCGTTAATCAAATTTCAAACCGAATACAATATCAAGCCAGCCGAGGGGTATGTTGGTGCTATTACTCGGGCAAAAATCAAGGAGCTGACATGTGGCGGAATTTCTCCGACGTTCGCTATCCAGTCAATCAGTCCAAGTATTGCAAAAGTAGGGCAGACAGTTGCACTCAGTGGCCCTGGACTAAATTCAGGCGGCGATTATATTCTTTTTGATGGATATAGAATCGAAACAGATGGATCAAAGGCACTTAATAGAGTTGCTTTTGTGGTTCCAGAATATCTTTCGTTCACAATTAATTGTATTAAAGCGCCGTGTCCAGACGCTCTTGTACGATCCGTAACTCCAGGGGCATATACTGTACAAGTAGTGAATACTCTTGGAACAAGTAATAAAGTTATTCTTACAGTAACGGACAGCTCATCGGTTCCACCGGTGGATACTGTTAAAATCTCATGGGTGGAACCAAGTGCTACAAAAGTTGGTGCAGAAGTGACTCTTTATGGTTATAACCTTTTCGAATCAGAAACACGAGTTCTTTTTGATGGAATGGTTATTCCGGCCACTCCGATATACGTCAAGCGAGCAGGGAAATTTGACTCCGCACTTGAGTTTGTAGTCCCTGAATTTATTTCTCCTCCATGTAATCGCCTAAAACCAACCGATCCGTGTCCTTTGGGTATGGTACGACAAGTTGTTCCAGGTACCTACGAGATTGAGGTAGACAATAAGTATGGTCGTGACTCAGTCAAGTTTGAAGTACTTGGAGATGTTGTTGTTGGTAAGCCAGTAATTATAAAAACCAGGCCATCTATAGGTCCGATAAAAACCCGAGTCCTTATTGATGGAAAAAATATTAATTCTGGGACAGAAAAAATTTATTTCGGCGGATCATTAGTAACCCCCATTTCAAATGCCAACACAGATAGAAAAGGAGTCATTTATTTCGATGTGCCTGAATACATTACCCCTTGTGGAGTAGATTCAACTGGCATATGTGATATTACTTCGAAACCAGTTATTCCCGGAAATTACGACATTGTCGTGAAAAATGCAGCTGGACTTTCCAATAATCGTCAATTTACAGTTACCGGTTCAGGAACTACGGTTGCACCAAAAATTGACTCCCTAGCTCCTTCTGCTGGAGTAGTTGGTACTGAAGTTGTTATTAAGGGTAGGGGAATTAATGTGAGTCGAGATCAAATTTATTTTGGTGGATCACTTATACCAGCAGCTCTCATCAATTCATCAGCCTCGGATGATGTCAATACGCTTCGCTTTAAAGTCCCAGCTGTAATTACCCCTTGTGGCGTCGGTTCCACTGGATCGTGTGATATTGCTTCCAAGCCTGTTGTTCCGGGTACATATAATGTGGTGGTTGTTAATCGAAACGGTACTTCAAATCCTTCTAACTTTACCGTCATTGCAATTTCAACAAACCCGGCTCCGGTGATTTCGAACCTAGTGCCGCAATCAGGTGTTGTGGGAACTAGAGTAACTGTAAGCGGTTCGAACATAAACACAAATGCAGAGTATGTGCTTTTTAGAGGCTTTCGGATCGAAACAGTTGGACCTAAGGTAACGAATAAAGTTAGTTTTATTGTTCCAAGCACTTTATCAAATCCTTGTGTACCAAGTCCATCTGGACTATGCCCTCCGGGTGCCGAGATTCAAGTTACTCCAGGAGCTTATTCTGTAGCTATTGGTAATGCGAATGGAGTTTCTAATGCAGTTACGTTTAATGTGATCAGTTATAGTGTTGAAAGTCCACTGATTTCAAAGTTTCAAGCAGAGGATGTTACTACCGGCGGTAGCGTTTCTCGTAGATTAGTCTGGACCACCCAATTCGCTAGTTCCTGTACTGCAAGTGGTGCATGGAGCGGTACACAGCCTGTTAATGGCTCCTATTCTATTGGATTTATGTCACAGCCGCTTACTTACACGCTAACGTGTGTAAATTCACTAGGAGTGTCTGTTTCAAGATCAATAATAGCTCCAACTGCAGCAGTACAACAAACACCCGTTATTGCAAGTATCAGTCCTTCGTCTGTTAGTATTGGAAAGCAGATCACACTTACTGGCGAACGTCTCAATACTGGAAGTGCTAAAGTAATTTTTGGTGATGGCTACATAACCCCAGACCCAACTCGTTCAAGTGATTCTGTCTTGGTGTTTACAGTTCCATCGTCAATATCGCGATATTGCTCACCTTCAAGCGAGCGAGTTTGTACTGATGATATGATTTCTGTTAGCTCAGGTTCGTATAGTGTACGAGTAGTAAACAGCTTCGGCACCTCAAATGCAAAAACAGTAACTGTGGTTGAAAAAAACAACACTAACCCAGTTATTTCCAACATTAATCCGACATCCGGGGGTACCGGTGTTGATGTGTCGATTGGTGGATCTAATTTAAATTCTGCCTCAGATTATGTTTGGTTTGGTGGGAAAAAATTGGAGCCTAATAGATATATGAAAAGTTTAAATACACTTGTATTTACTGTGCCGCAAACACTTTTTGAGTGTGACGCAAAGTCTGAACAAGAGTGTTTAGCTATCTATCAACCAACACCACTGGGTGCCTACCAAGTTAAGGTGGAAAATAGTGCTGGAAAAATTAGTAATGCTATTAACTATCAAGTGACCAGTAATGGAAGTAGTTTAACTTTTTAACCTTCAGATAACATACTGAAAAATAAAATCCGAGTTTAAACTCGGATTTTATTTTAACTATGAAATGTTTTTGTCGTCGGGTCTTTATCAGTGTTATAATTGTAGTTATGCTAAATAAAAGACATTTTTTACTACTCTTGCCGATAATTTTGTTAGTTGGTCTTTGGTTGTGGTTCGGTGGTGATGAGGTTGTTAATAATAATGATTTAGATATTAATAATACTGAAGTTTTAGACAACGATAGTGCACTTGAGGTTAGTGTGACAGGGGAATTAGAGTATTTTCCCGGAGCCATAGGTTATTTTGCTAGACCAACAGAGCCAGGTAATTATCCTGGAGTAGTAATGGTGCACGAAAATCGTGGCCTGAGACCAGAGATAAAAGCGACAGCACAGTCGCTTGCGGAAGAAGGTTATTTAGTCTTGGCAGTTGATTTGTTTGGGGCTGTGGCCGAAGATCAGGACGGAGCTCGAGCTTTGACTGCAAATTTTGATCAGGAAGTTGGTATCGCAAATATGCGGGCAACAGCTGACTATTTGCGTAGCCAAGGTGCTAGTAAGATGGCTTCATTGGGATGGGGTTTTGGTGGCCGCCAATCCTTAGAATTGGCAACATCTGGTGAAAAGTTAGACGCCACAATTGTTTATTATGGTGGCGGTATCTCTACCTCAACTGAAGTTTTACTACCGATCACTTGGCCAGTTTTAGGGATATTTGGTGACGAAGACAGGGTACTGCCAGTGAAAACGGTTCTCGATTTCAGTAATGCACTCAGCGAAATCGGAGTTGAAAATGAGATTCATATTTATCCCGGAGTGGGACATGCATTTGCCAACCCTTCAGGGGCTAACTTTGCCCCTGAAGCAACTCTTGATGCTTGGGAAAAGACTTTGGATTTCCTTAAACGTCATCTGAAGAGCTAAACCGTAGTTGATAAATAATATAATTTACCTATGAAAAAAATAACATTGATTGCGCTCATCGTTATAGTTTTATGTGGGCTACTGTTCTTTCTCTTCAACAACTATATTTATTCTGAAAAACAGGCAGATAATGATTTAGAGACCTCCAAAGTGGAACTCAGGTTGGAAGGATCAGTGTTAAGCACAGATGTCGAAGCTATGATGGTAGATGGTCCGGCGCTGATAAAAGTACTGTCTAATCAAGGAGAAGAATATGATATCGCTATAGCTTCTATGGGTCGGAACCTTTGTGTTGCGGCTACAGCCATCGCTGATCCTGGATTAATTAAGGTGGGTGATTTAGTTAAGGTTTCTGGAGCTGTGAGTGAAGATAATGTCGTTATACCTTGTGAAAAAGAAGACCATTATTTGGAAATCTATGAAAAAGTAATTGTCAGCGAAGCTGATGTCAGTTTTAATTACCGTAAAGAACCCAATGGTTATATCCTAGATTCCAGTAGCGTAGCAGCTGATAATAATTTGGTCTATGATTATTCATTGACCCATGTTAGTGATCTTGGTGACCCTGTAGTACCAGAGGTGCCGGGTGAAGCTCCGCCAACAATTCAGCTAAGGGTTTATAATAATCCGGAAAAGTTAGCGATAGAGAATTGGATTAAGCAGAACCCCGCTTTGAGTAATATTACTCTGGCACTTACAGACCTGACAGAGACTGAGGTTGGCGGTAGGGCAGCCTATAAGTATCAGGCGGATGGATTATATGCAACCGACTATTATATTGTGGGGCACGGTACCTACATCTTAGTGTTTACCGCTGCCTATAGTACTGGAGAGTCTCCTTTGATTTCTGACCTCCAGAATCTTTTGGAATCGATAATATTTGGAAGGGAAAACAACACTCGTCCTATAATTTCCGAACCAATTCCTGAAAATATTAAAACAGCCACTTTTGTTGGTAATCTGGATGAGGTTTATACTTCTTGTCTGGCGGACGGAGAATGTTCAGTCACTGTTTCAGGTAATAAAGTAGTGACTTTAATTGGTTGGAATACCGAAGTTGTTGGCTCGGTTCTGGGGATTGACGGGTTTGCCAATTTAAATGATCATCTGGGAGCTCGAGTTGAGGTCTATGCGCAAGAGCTAAATGACGATAGTTACACGCTGTACGGTAGTAATAATTTTTACGTTAAATTATTAGATGAAGTAGGTTTTTCAGTCAAGCTAGGGGAAATTGGGCAAGCTTTCAAGTTGCAATTACGTCCACTTTCAGTTATTAGTGATAGCCGTTGCCCTAGTGATGTGACTTGTATTCAGGCCGGTACAGTAGAGATAGAGGCAGATTTGGCCACTACTGCCGGGAGCGTTAGGCAAAATTTTTCCCTCAACGAGACAGTAACTACTGAAATTGCTGAGATCACTTTAGTTAGAGTTGATCCGGTGCCAAACTCCGAGACACAAATTACTAATTCTGATTACGGGTTTCACTTTAAAGTGAGAAGTATTTAGGGGAAATTAGTAAATTTGCGCAAGGATGATATATTGTCTTTTAGAAGTATGTCTTCCGCAACATTTGAGGTGTATATGAGTACGTTAGATTTGCTAGTCAATCAGGTGTGCGTGGCAGCACCTGGTCAATACCGGGTGGTGGGCTGTGGTCCAAAGCCAAACCAGTTTTCCCAATCTGAAGATTATGCATCAAAAGCGGAAGCGCTAGAAATAGCTGCGGAATTCAATGAGGAATTACCTTTGCAGGAAGATGCCCTCCACTACTGTGTTTTTGACGATCGCGGCAAGAAAGTAATGCCCAAGTAAATCGCAGCCGCAAAGAAAACAGCCGTTTTCTTTGCGGCGGTTTTCTTTTTAGTCTGTAATATTTTGTAGTACAATTGCCGTATGCAACCCAAGAATCCCCTACATGGAGTTACCCTTAAATCACTGCTTGAGTCATTAGTGGCTGAGTTTGGGTTTGAGGAATTAGGTAAACAGATTCCCATCAAGTGCTTTACCACCAAACCGTCTATTAATTCAAGTTTAGTTTTTTTACGGAAAACATCTTGGGCTAGGGCTAAAGTAGAGAACTATTATCTTTGGCAGAATCGACTAAAGGCCAAGGCCCTTAAGAATAAAAAAGTCAGTTAAATGGCTTTTGCCTTAGGGACCACAGCTAGTTCCCGCTACATACCCAGTAGTCCAACATAGTTGGAGACTGTACCCGCCGGATGGTCGATTGATATTTAGTAAGTCGCCAATGATGTATAAATTGGGGTAGAGTTTTGAAGCCATGGTTTTAAAATTTACTTCAGTTAATGTGACGCCGCCGCTAGCAATAATAGCTTTTTCTGGTCCCAACAGATGACTGACTTCAACTGGTAGACCCCGTATGGTATTGATTAAAAGGTGTCTGTCTTTTCTAGTAATTTGGTTGGCTTTTGTGCTCGCATCCAGTTTACTGGTATCTAAAACAGGAATAGCTAAAGCAGCTGGTATAAAATTACTCAAGATGTTCTTCGTTAGTTTGTTAGGATTTTCAATTAGTAGTTTTGATAAACTCTGACTCAATTCCTCTTCTTTCAGTTGTGGCGCTAAATTTAGTCTTAAGGTCACTTTGCCATGCTGAAGCCCGTCACCAATAGCGCTACTAATATTGAGTATACCAGGACCACTCAATCCTTGGTGAGTAAAAAGTATCTTCCCTTTGGCTTTGAGGAAAAGTTTTTCATCTTGATAAAGATTTATGTGACAATTAGCCAAACTGAGTCCAGTCACTGCTTTGATCCAGGTATCTTTAAGTACAATTGGTACCAGTGAAGGGGTGGGGTAGACGACAATGTGACCTATTTTTTGGAGCCAAGCATAACCATCACCAATTGAACCGGTATCGGGTCTTGAGGTGCCACCAGTGGCCAGGATAAAACTCTTACCTTTAAATAATCCCTGGTTGGTTTCCACAGCTACCACTTGATTGTTTTTTGTCAGTAAGTCCTGGACGGTAATTTCCGCTAATACTTTAACTTTGTTTTTTTGGAGCAGGTGTTCAAAGAGTAAGGCGACATCTTCCGCTTTTTCTGAGAGGGGAAAAATTCGTTTCTCAGCCTCTTCTTTGGTAGGCAGCTTATTTTGGTGAAAAAAATTTAAGGAGTCGCTGACACTGTGTTGTGTAAAAGTCGAAAAGAGAAATTTATTAGCCTCACCATAGTGTGGTAATAATTGTCTGTTTGATAAAGTAGCATTAGTTAAATTACAACGGCCACCACCGGTAATTCGGAGTTTCTTGCCTAGTACTTTGTTTTTTTCGAGTAGCAAAACTTTCTTACCCCGAGACGCAGCGGTGACCGCTGCCATCATTCCGGAAGCACCGCCGCCAATTACTATTACGTCCCAATTCGTGTTCATTTGTTGTTTGTCTTAGCTAACTCTATTTTTTCTTTAAAAGCCTCATCTAAGCTGTTTTGTTTCAATTTAGTTAAGCTATATTAGCATAATTTTGCGAAAATGCTGGTCTAAACACATCGCCTGAGTATTGATTTATTTAGATAATGTATAATTTGACTTGTATGTCTATAAAAATTTCTGCTGATTACACAAAAGCTTTTAAGCCGGCCGATATTCGAGGGGTGTATCCAGCAGAGATTGATGAAGAATTAGTTTATCTTATTGCCCGCAGTTTTGTTGATGAATATCAGCATAAAAAAGTTTTAGTGGCTCGTGACATGAGACTATCTTCAGACGCTCTCCATTCTGCTTTTATTAAAGGAGTGCTTGATGCGGGTGCTGATGTCATAGATATTGGTTTAGTTCATACACCGGTATTGTATTTTGCTTCGGGGACAATGAAACTCCCTGGTGTAGTGATTACAGCTTCACATAGTCCACGTGATTATAATGGACTCAAACTCGTATTGTCTGAAGCCATTCCTCTAACTGAAAATGGTGGTTTAAAACAAATTCGTAAACGAATTGAGAAAGGAATTTTTAATGAATCCACCCGTAGTGGCAAAGTGAGCCAGAAAAATGTCCTCAAAACCTACCAGCGCTTTGTCCTTAAGGGAATGAATCCAAAAGGTTTGGATAAACTCAAAATAGTAGCAGACAGTGGTAACGGCATGGCCGGAGTATTGTTACCGTTACTTGAAGAAAAAACGCCACTTAAATTTACTAAATTGTTTGCGGATTTAGATGGACGTTTCCCGAACCGTGGATCTGATCCGACACTTCGTCAGAATCAACGACAGTTAGTGAAAGTGATAAAAAATGGACAGTATGATTTTGGTATTGCTTTTGATGGTGATGCCGATCGGATTGCTTTTATTGATGAAAAAGGCAGTTTTGTAAATAGTGCAGCGATTGGCGCGTTGATTACTGCTCATTTATTAAAGACGCAGCCAAAAGCAAAAATAATTTATACCATCCTCACTAGTAGAATTTATGAAGAGACTATTAGAGCTTTGGGTGGTAAGGCGGTTCAAGCTAAAGTGGGGCATGCTTTTATTAAAGAGAAGATGCGTCAGAATGATGTGCTTTTTGGCTGTGAGCAGTCAGGCCATTATTATTTCAAGGATTATTTTTATACCGACTGTGTAGTTTTGACTTTGCGCCTGGTGCTCGACGTATATCTTGAGGCGACAGCCAGGAACTTAACCTTTTCAGAGTTAGTCAAGCCGTACACGATTTACGAACAAACTGAGGATGTGGTGGTAGAAGTAAAAGATAAAAGTAAGACCATGAAATTGCTGGAGGCTTACTTCCGAAAACAATGTCCAAAGAAGATTAAAAAATTTGACGGCCTGTTCGTTGATTTTGGTGAAGTTTGGGGAGCAGTGACACCAAGTGTGACTGAACCGGCTTTAAAAATCTTGTTTGAATCTAAGAATCAGGTTTTGGCTCAAGATAAGCTCAAGGCGGTAGTGGACTTTGCCAAAAGCATTGCTTTAAAGTAGCTAAGTCTAAAAAACGTGCTAGGATGACGCTATATGGAGACTGAATACGAATATATCTTTGGCAAACACGCAGTGTCTGAAGCTTTAAATCAACGACCTGATGTAGTCAAGCAAATTTTCCTTGACTTAAATTTTTCTGACGCCAAGCTGATCAGGCAAATCGAAACCGCAAAGATTGCGGCTAAACCGTTAAATCTAAAAAACCCACCGCGAGGTGTTTCAGCTAATGCAGCGCATCAGGGGATTGTGGCGGCGATTGTGCCTGAAAAATTAATGATTGAGTATAAGGATTTTATTGCCAAACTCACAGTTGATGAACATAAAGCATTATTAATTTTAGGGGAAGTTCAAGATCCGCATAATGTCGGTGCTGTTATCCGTTCGGCAGCCGCCTTCGGTCTTGCAGGGGTTCTGATTCCACCACATAACCAAGCGCCAGTGACAGGAACGGTAATTAAAGTTTCAGCAGGTATGGCTTTTCGGATACCTTTGGTCGCTATTAGTAATGTAAATAGTGTGGCTCGAGACTTACAAAAACGTGGCTTTTGGATTTATGGTTTAGAAGGGAACGGGACAGTAAAATCAACCACAGAGCAATTCTCTAAGCCAAGTGCTTTTATTCTTGGTAATGAAGGTTCAGGTCTTCGGGAAAAGACTAAAGAACTCTGTGATGATTTGATTTCAATCCCAATCCACCCCCGATGTGAGTCGTTAAATGCAGCGGCGGCAACGGCTGTTGTCCTTTCTGCTTGGAGTACACAGCATCAGAGTGCGCTACTGCCTGGGCTAAAATAATTATGGTATTATAATTCCGACGTTCACTCTTTTAGGTGGTGATTCACGTTGTTAATTTTTGTTTAATTTTATTTATGGAAGAAAAAAAGCAAGAGGATAATCTGAATGTAACAGGTGATACTGAAACTAGTAGTTTAAATCCTGGTACTGCATCTACTCCGGAGGGGGTAACTGATAGTGCTAGGGAGACAGACGTTTCTTTAGAGGCAGGAGACACAAATGAAAGAACTGTCAGTCAACCTGGAAAAACTTTCAATCTCAAAGCCTATGTTGGAGGAGTGTTGGTTATTCTAGTCATTTTTGCCGTTCTAATTTTTGCCTTAGAGAAAGAAGGTAGAATTTCAACTGGTCTATTTACTGGAATAATTAGTAAAATGGAAGTGACACAACCAGCGGTAAAGGTAAATGGTGAGAAGATAGCTAAAAGTGATTACAAGAGTAGTTTTGAGCAATTAAGTAACATGAAGGCAGCTGAAGGAGCTGATCTGACTGATCCGGCAGTAATGGATTCTTTAAAAAACGAAACTATTGATACTTTGGTTAATGCTGAATTATTACGTCAAGCAGCAGTGAAAGAAGGTCTTGTTGTCAGTACTGAGGCCATTGATAAACGTTTCAATGAAATTAGAGATAATCTTGGTGGTCCCGAAGTCTTAGTCGCTAGAATGGAAGAGTTTGGAGTTACGGAAACGGCACTAAGACGTGATATTGAGAATGAGTTTTTAATTCAGCAGTTATTTGATTTGAAAGTCTTCAACACAATCGAGGTGACTGATGAGGAGTTTCAGAAGCTTTATGATCAGGCAGTTGCTGGAGGTAATGAACTGCCGCCAATTGAAGAGATCAAGGAAACAGCCATAGTTGAAATACGTAATGGAAAGGCGCAGCCATTAATTAACGAATATATCCAAACTCTTAGAACTGACGCGGATATTGAGATTTTGATCTAGTCTACTACGGTCAAGAAAAATAAAAGGGTGTGTGTCTACACACCCTTTTATTTTTTGTCTCTTTCACTACTGCTATACTTAAAAAATAATGGATAAAAAACTCCAAGCAGAGGTTAAAACTATAGAGAACCGCTCGTTAGATCGGCGTCTTCAATTACGGGCTCTATCACTACCAGAGCAAAGTGCTGTGTTTTCAACTTTTTCACCGAATACACAGACACAATTATTGACGGAGCTCAAGTTATCAGAAGTGGTAGATATCTTGGATCATATGGATCACCGGTTAGCGGAGAACATTCTCTATCGCTTAAAAGATGAAAAATATCGCCTACGTATTATCAAAAAGTTGAAAGATGATGCCAGGGAAAAAATTGAATACTTCCTTCGTTTCCATCCTAAGGCAACAACCAGTTTAGTTAGTTTCAACTACGTTTTACTGTCATTTAGGGCCACTATTGGTCAGGCAGCTGAAGCAATTGATGAACATTTTGAAAGTACGGGAAAATTTCCTGAAGTACTGGTGCAAGAAAACGGTGTGTTAGTAGGAGAGATTACTATATCTACTTTGGTTCGCGAAAGAAACACGTCTAGGTTGAAACGTTTTGTTCGACCAGTGCAAACAGTTTCTTACCTTGCCGAAGTAGCCCAGGTTATCGATATCTTCACTCTATCGCAGCGTAAGAAGGTGATTGTCCTTGATCAAGACGAAAGTGTGTTGGGTCTGATTTATGCTGATGATGCAGTGTCACTCTTCGGTAACTTGCCAGCCGAATCGCTTTATAATATTAGTGGAATGGATGATGCGTCTCGACCATTTGATTCGGTGCAAAAAAAGTTCGCTAGTCGCTATCGGTGGTTGATTTTAAACTTAGTTACTGCTTTTATGGCAGGATCGATGATCTTCCTCTTTAAGGATACTATTGACCGCTTAGTTTTATTGGCGATGTATATTCCGATTGTGGCCGGTATGGGCGGAAATGCCGCCAGTCAAGTCTTCGCAGTCATGCTTCGAGGTATTACACTTGGGACAATAAATTTCAGAAACGGCATGCCGGCAATCTGGCTTGAAGTTAAGACGGGATTGCTAAACGGCCTCATGATTGGCGTGATTGTCGCTTTAATATCAATCATTTGGAATGAAAGTGCCTTACTCGGTCTGGTAGTAGGTCTGAGTATGATTGGCGTCCATTTGGTGGCCGGTTTTTTTGGAGCTTTTGTTCCACTTCTCCTAAAACATTTAGGTAAAGATCCAGCTTCGACTTCAACCATTTTTATCACCACTGCTACTGACGTCCTTGGTTTGTTTATTTTACTTGGACTCGGTTCACTGATTTTACTTTAATTTCTTGATGTGATTTTTTGCAGCTGCCCTTAAGTGTGATTTCAATGTTTTTAATATCGAAGCCTGGCAAAGAAAATTCTTTTTTTAGGTTCTCATCGTCTAGGGTAAAGTGAATCACTTTCTGACAGTCACCACAAACGGCGTGATGGTGAGGCTCATGTTGTTTTTCGTAGGTAGCCTCATTTTTCCCCAAATGCAGTTTAGTCACTAGTCCACTTTTTACAAAGGATTCAAGGTTACGATAAATGGTAACCAGATTAATATCGGGTAGTGCAGTATGCAACTCTGTGGCCGATAATGCCTGTGGAGTGTGGTCTAAGAAATCTAGAATAGTTTGGCGGTGTTTAGTTTGGCGCATAGTTAAGACTTTAACACTGATACTTGCATAATAACAGGCCTGTGCTATTATGCAAATGGTTTGCATAAGCAAGTATTTATTTAGTAATTTTTTAGGAAATCAATATGTTACTGACAATATTCGGAGCCGCTTTACTCATCATGATAACCTCTTTGATTGGAGTGGTCTTCATCTCTAAGGCGGCACAGAATTTTTTACAGCATCGGTTATCACTCCTAGTTGCTTTTTCAGCTGGCGTTTTTCTAGTGACAGCGGGATCTTTAGGTTTAGAAGTCTTTGAGCTGACTGACTCAGTCATTATAGCAGCTGCTTTAATCGCTGTCGGGTATGTTATCGCTTGGATCCTCCATGCACTTTTGCCAGAAACACATCATCACCATGAACTGAATTGTCATCAGTCGCATGGCCGGGCAGCTCAGAAGTTAATTATGGGGGATGCGATTCATAATGTAGCAGACGGTGTGATTTTGGTGGTGGCCTTTGCGGTCTCGCCGACTTTGGGAATTACCGCCACGATTTCAGTCTTAATCCACGAAGCCCTGCAGGAGATTTCTGAATTTTTTGTTTTGCGTCAAGCGGGTTATTCGGTCTCAAAGGCTTTGATTGTCAACTTCGCTGTGTCGAGCACTATCCTCGTCGGTGTCATACTGGGTTACTTGTCCTTAGCTTCTAACGAACTGGAGATACTACTTTTAGCACTTAGTTGTGGCTTCTTCTTACATGTTGTATTCCATGATTTGTTGCCAAAAAGAGTAAATCATGAGAATAAGAGTTTGTTTTTCAAACACTTAGCTTTCGTCTTGGTCGGAGCTTTGCTCATGAGCTTTGTTTCGGGAGCTTTAGGAGATACTCATGCTCACGGCGACGGAGATTCTGATCATGATGAGAACGAATATCATAACGGTGAATTCTATGATGACGAAGACCATGTAACTGATAAACAGCACGAAAATTAGCTAAACCTAAAGGATAAAAAGTCGACAAGCGCATCTTGTCGGCTTTTGCTATAATTACAACTAAGTTATTTATTTATTTATTTAATTAATTATTTTATGTTTTGGTTCATCTTGATTATCGGAATCCTACTTTTACCATCTACTGTTTATGTAGTGAAAGGGAAGACGGCAGTGATTCTGGAAACTTTTGGTCGACCACACCAAAATGCAGTTTTTCCTGGATTACGTATTAAGTGGCCATGGCCCATCACTGCAATCGTGGCCCGGGTGAATTTACAGCTACAGGAAATTCATGCGGATGTGTCAGTGAAGACTAGTGACAATGCTTTTATGACTTTACCAGTAAAGGTGCAGTACCGGGCGAGCGATGAAGGTGGTGGAGCTGTAAAAGCACACTACGAACTTGAAGCTCCAGAAAAGCAAATTACTTCGTATGTCCTCAATAATGTTAGACAGACAGCTTCAGGAATGGAGATGACAGAACTTTATGCTAACCGTGACTCAGTTGAACAACAAGTACAAGAAGCTCTCTCGGAACAGTTTGCTCGGTTTGGTTATATTATTGAAAATGTTTTAGTTGATGAACCGCAGCCTAGTGTTGAAGTGAGGGAAGCGTTCAATAAAGTTATTGCTAGCAAGCGCTTAATGGAAGCTGCTCGTAACGAAGCTGAGGCACAAAGAATAAAGTTAGTCGGCGCTGCTCAAGCGGAAGCGGAGAGTAAGAAATTACAAGGGCAGGGAATGGCAGAAATGCGCGAAGCAATAGCTAAGGGTCTAGAGGCAGCGATGAAAACTATGGAAAAGGCTGGCTTGGATTCTAAGCAAGCAATTCAGTTTTTAACTGACACAAATCGCATTGACGCTATTACTACTGCTGCTTCACATGGAAACACTATCATTATTGATGCCGGGAATAATCGTGACTTAGCTTCAACTGCCGCTGTTCTCGATTCAATTAAGAAATAATTTAGTTATATGCATATACAAACATTTTTGACTTTGTACTTTATCAGCGTACCACTTTTTTTCGTGATTGATTTATTGTGGCTTGGAGTAATTGCAAAAAATATTTATCAAGAGCGGTTAGGGCATCTTTTGGTTGAAGTTAATTGGCTGGCCGCTGTGATATTCTACCTAATTTTCTTAGCTGGACTGACTTTCTTTGCTACGTATCCTGCAGTGTTGTCCGGTAAACTCGTTACAGCAATTTTGTACGGCGCGTTTTTTGGTTTTGTTACTTATGCGACTTACGAACTGACCAACTTGGCTTTGGTTAAAGATTGGCCACTCTCGATTGTCTTTATTGATATTGCTTGGGGTACTTTCCTGGGTGCTTTTGTGACGGGAAGCACGTCTTATATCTGGAAACTACTTAGCTAATTTAATGGCTCAAGCAAATAAAATAAATCTGTGGCTAACGTATTCGCTTCTTGGAGTTTTCTCCATTCTGTTTTTATTAGTCGTCGGTTTTTATTTTCATTACCGATCAACCTCAGCCTTGGTCAAAGAAATTGCCGTAAAGACTCCAGTTGCATTGCAAAATGAGGCGGTTATCCCTGACCCTAGTGATTGGAGGACTATCTATCCAAATCCAAAACCAATGCAGATAGCTGGTCATGAAGTGCTTGCGTCAGTGGCCTCTACCATGTCTGAGCGGATTATTGGTCTCTCAGGAACGTCTTTTTTACCACAAGAACTAGTCAAATTATTTGTCTTTGATGCCCCGGGACTACATTCAATTTGGATGAAGGATATGAATTATTCACTGGATATTATCTGGGCTGATCAAGATGCGAAGATTATCTATCTTGAGGAAGATGTTAAACCAGAAAGTTTTCCAAATTTCTTCACTCCGAATGTGCCCGCGAAGTACGTTATTGAAACCAATGCTGGTTTTGTTGCCAGAAACCAGATAGAAGTGGGTGAAATGTTAGTACTACCAAATCTTTAGTTTTGTGTTATAATAATATCGCATGATGATCGCCCAGCGATTATTTTCTAACGAAAATAATCGCTGGGAGGAAAGTCCGAACACGCCCAAGTAAAATTGGAGCCAGGTAGCGGGTAATCCCCGTCGCGTCAGCAATGACGTAGAGGTGC
>Ga0163151_10001883_pt1 | contig 34161 bp, 28 predicted proteins | sample OliLakLV19MP5IB2_FD_145596 | JGI IMG/M metagenome (GOLD analysis project Ga0163151, IMG submission 145596) | Freshwater microbial mat bacterial communities from Lake Vanda, McMurdo Dry Valleys, Antarctica - Oligotrophic Lake LV.19.MP5.IB-2 | ecosystem: Environmental > Aquatic > Freshwater >... | reverse complement strand
TCTCCAGTCCAAACTACGCACGGGCTTCAAAACCAAGAACAAGGATTTCCTCTAGAACAGCGATTTCAGCATTTAAAACTGCAATTCGCTCCTCGTGGTCATGAACCCAAGAAGATTGAATTTCGAAATCTCTTGTCCCTTTTACCGGACTTACTTCAGCAAACCGGTCAAGGTTATGCTGTAACAGGCGAATTTGATCTCGCTTTATTGAAAGTAGAGCCTCGACTTCAGCTCGTGTTCTTGGAACTTTGAAGTCGGATGATTGTGACATGCGAACCCCCTCTCTCACCTCTGACTGTATTGAACCAAAAAAATCAAATTTAAACAAGTCTGTGTAATAGGACACTTGTTAGACACTGTTAGACACTCGGCGTCTAACAAAGTAAAAAACACCGAAGGAAAACCTCCGGTGTTTCAGTTCATGTCCATATCATCAAGGAACATTTCCAAGTTAATTATTTCCTGTCCAAGGGCCTCAATGTCTTCGTCAAAGCCGTCAAACATCTTTATCAATCTTGGAATCTCGTTGGATTCAGGAACCACCCGACATTTGGATAAGTTCTGATCCAGAACTTGCATTGAATTAAAAAGCAGTCTCTTTTCCAACAGCAAGTCAACGGCTTCTTGTCTATCTCCCGGAACTATGAACTCAGCGCTCATATGAATCCTCCTGATAGTGAAACTGTGTCTGTGTTAATTGAAACAAATATAATGAAAATAAGCAAATAAAAAATCGCTGGCGGAGGAACGTGTCCTCCACCAGCGATGTGTTTTTTTCTGGGGTTAGCGCTCGATGAGCGCGTTCCCCCACATTTCACCGATCACTTTCCAACCGTTGCCGGCTGGTTGTATGGTAAACTTGTAGCTCACCCACAATCCTGCCGGAAATTCATCCGGCACCATCAAAGAAAACTCGTAGCGATGTTTTCCTTGCCTGGCGACCTGACAGCCCAACGGGACGTTGGCGTCGTAGGTGTTTATTCCACGACTACGAACGGCCCCACAAACTTCGATGGACTGTCCTTCCCATTGCTCTGCCTCGACAGTGATTTTCACCTGCCGAGCGAGAACAACAGTCTGGGTGATAGTCATTTCCGCAAGCGGAGTGAGTACCACATCCCCAAAATTCAGTTCCCCGCCGTTATAACGGAAGGGCAGACTCAGGATCTGCATACCGCTGGCTAGGACTTCCAGACGATAATCACCCGAAAGCAATGTCCGTCCTTCTCCCCAACCCTCCCAACAACTGAAAACATTTTTTTGAACGGCGCAGTTGCCGGTCACCTCGTCCTGTGAGGACTCGTAGGTGAGATATCCGTGCTCCGTCATTCGGAGCAGGGTCACCTGTACGTAGCTGCCGAGAAATGAGTCGAAGTTGTCCGCTCTACGAGTGATGAGTTTCCCTCTCACAGACCCACGCCTGTCGTCTTCAGAACGAACGATACTGTGACCAGGTTGGCCTGAGAGGTATTGAACCTCGTACCACTCATTCGAGTTCCAATCATATCCGTAGATACGAATGGTCACCTGCTTTCCAGTCATCCACTTTTGAAACGCCAAACTGAAAGCGTGGTTTCCGGTCACTCCGAGGTGCTTGTTCACATCAGATCTTTCAACCTGAGTCAATCCTCCCCCGATGTACCTTGTGTGCATCTTTCTGGTGGTGGAATCTGTGTATTCCCCCACGACCTCGTAGTACGAGGGTTGATCGGGGTGGGCTGGATTTGCCAGCCAGGCGTGAATCCCACGACTGTCGGCAATATCGACATTGCCCTCCCGTGTCTGCGCCGACACGGTGGTCGGGAACAGGAACAGAACCAGCAACATGCACCAAATCGCCTTCGAAATTTTTGCCATCTGAAATCTCCCAATAAAATGGCCTTGTTAGGCCTGTTAAAGAACTCAGCCTGTATTATAGCACTAATATAGGTAGAATGTCAATAGTTTACATATTATTTTTTATATAGAAAAAAGGCAACGAACTGTTGCCTTTTTGGTAGAAACTAGTGATTTTTGTTTTTGAGCTGAAGCACTCTTGCCCCTTGCTTTGGCAGGAGCGACCTCTCATTTGTTTGCTGATGACCTACAAAGAACTCCACCCACTTTGCTGTCACGGTGTCCAGAAGATTTTTGACCCTAACAGTATCCTCTTCAAAGAGCCTGATGCTGTTCTCAACATCTTCTATTGCGGCCTTTATTCCTGCATCCTGCGCCGGATTTTTTGCTGGTGCCATGAGAAGCCTTGCTCGCCTGTCGTAGAAAGCTCTAAGATGCTCCTCATGAAAAATTAGGCTGTTCTCCAGCTCTTCCATCTGTTTCAATACGGCTTCCTTGTCTTGGACAAGAATCATAGGATACCCCTCCTTTGTTTCTAATGTGATTCTTTCATGAAAATAGATGCTGTGTCAATCGTTACAAAAAAGTGGGACATAGTATAATTACACAATGTCTAAAAAAAGTTATGGAGATAAATCTCTCGCGCTTCACCGAAAACTGAAAGGAAAACTAGGTATTCAAAGTAAAACACCCATAGAAAACAAGGAAGACCTGTCTGCTATTTATACTCCCGGAGTAGCAGAAGTATCTTTGGTTATGTCCAAGAATCCCAAACTTGCGCGCGAAATGTCTATTAAATCAAATGCTGTTATGGTGGTGTCGGATGGTTCGGCAGTACTCGGACTTGGCAACATCGGACCATATGGAGCGTTGCCAGTGATGGAAGGCAAAGCCCTACTTTTCAAAAAGTTTGCTGATATTGATGCCTACCCTATTTGTCTCGCTACACAGGATACAGAAGAAATAATCCAAACAATAAAAAACATCTCTGTTGGTTTTGGTGGAATAAACCTAGAAGACATATCTGCTCCAAAGTGTTTTGAAATAGAAGAGCGTTTAAAAAAAGAGTTGGACATACCTGTTATACACGACGATCAGCACGGCACTGCTATCGTTGTTCTGGCGTCCCTAATTAACGCACTCAAAGTAGTCAAAAAAGAAAAAGATAATATAAAAATAGTGGTAAACGGAGCAGGTTCCGCTGCCATAGCTATCACTAACTTGCTCATGAGATATGGAGCGACTCCAAAAAATATAATTATGCTAGACAGCAAAGGAACTCTAGGAAAACATCGAACTGATTTGAATACATACAAACAAAAAATTGCTAACAAAACCAACGGGAGTAAAACCGTAGGTGGTTTGGAAGATGCTCTGAAACAGGCTGACGTATTTATTGGTGTTTCAGTTGGAAATGTTTTGAAAACTGAGTGGGTGGATACTATGGCAGAAGACCCTATTGTATTTGCAATGGCAAACCCTGACCCTGAAATCAGCTTGGAGTTGAGTAGAAAAACAAAAATAAAAGTTTTCGGCACAGGCAGAAGCGACTACCCAAACCAAATCAACAACGTGCTGGTTTTTCCCGGTATTTTCCGCGGAGCGCTAGACAGCGGAGCAAAGCAAATAACCGAAGAAATGAAACTGGTTTCAGCCCTAGCTATCGCTGGACTAATATCCAAAAAAGATTTGAAACCGGAATACATAATACCAAACCCTTTTGATAAACGAGTGGCTCAGGCTGTGGCAAAAGCAGTGAAAAAACAAGTCAGAAAATAGTATAATAATACTAATGGAACTACACTCACCACTGGATAAAGAATTTAGACTAGTAGAAACTCAAAAAAAGGCCCTTAACAAAATGGGTCTAGTGAGCGTGGAAGACCTGCTGTACCACTTCCCTGTGAAGTACGGTGACACTAGCAAAGTTTCTTATATAGAAAGTTTGGCCCAGGGCGACACGGTGACTATTTTTGGAAGAGTAACTGGACTGAAAACCAGCAAGGCTTTTGTTAAAAAAATCCCAATGTCTGACGGAATGCTCAGTGATGAAACTGGCAAAATAAAAATGGTGTGGTTTAACCAGCCGTATATCGCAAAAATCATTCGAGAAGGTCAGTTAGTACGAGTCGAAGGAAAAATAAGTGAACGGAAAGGAGAATTGTATTTTAGCAACCCAAAAATAGAAGCTGTGGGAAACCTACCGATAGGAGTTGGAGAATCTTTGTTCGGAAAAGACGGAGAAGAACACACCATGCATCCCACCTACCCAGAAAGCCGAGGTATTACTTCCAATTGGTTTTATCATACAATCCAAAAAGTTTTCATGTCTGGGATACTAGACAAAATTGAGGAACCAATCCCGGGAGATATTTTGAAAAAATACAACCTACCTGGAATTAAAACTGCATTGATTTGGATTCACACTCCGAGAAATAGTGACAACAGTTCTTCTGCCCGAAAAAGATTTGCTTTCCAAGAAATATTTTTTATCCAACTCCAAAAACAAAAAGAGAGACTTCTATGGAGAGAACAGAACGCATTCAAAATAGATACCAAGGAAAGGGACGTGAATGATTTTGTAAAAAGGTTTCCTTTTAAACCTACCGAGTCCCAACTAGATGCAATAAATAAAATAACTATCGACTTTAAAAGAGGTTACCCTATGTCTCGTCTTCTGGAGGGAGATGTGGGCTCTGGAAAAACGGCTGTGGCTGCCACAACTATTTATGCAGTGACTAATGCGAGGCCCATCGGTAAGGACTATGGCAACTTGCAGACTGCCTATATGGCGCCGACCGAAATACTCGCTAAACAACATTATGAAAACTTCATAACCTATTTTGAACATCTCCCTATAAAAATAGGACTTATCACAGGGAGCGGTTGCCAGATATTCCCTTCCAAAACAAATCCAAGTAAACCAACCAGCATCTCTAGAGCCCAGCTTTTGAAATGGGTGGCGAACGGAGAGGTGCCGATACTTATCGGGACCCACTCGCTAATCCAAAAATCCGTAAAGTTTAAACATCTAGCATTTGTGGTGATAGATGAACAACATAGGTTTGGAGCTCTACAAAGACAGAAACTGACCACTAAAGGTCTGATCTCTCCTCACCTGTTGTCTATGACCGCAACCCCTATTCCTCGCACGCTTGCTCTAACCATCTATGGAGATTTGGATCTGACTCTGCTTGACCAGATGCCGACCGGGAGGCTTCCTATTATTACAAAAATAATAGAACCGACTTTACGAAATGAGACCTATAAAGAAATCAAAAAGGAAATGCAAAACGGAAGACAATTGTATGTAATTTGTCCACGCATAAATGAACCCGACCCTACCAAAGAACTGGCGGTGTTGGCGAAGTCTGTGAGTCTGGAAGCGGAACGCCTCAAAAAAGAAGTTTTTCCTGAATGCAGTATCGCAATACTCCACAGCAAAATGACTCCTGCAGAAAAAGAAAAAGTTATGCATAAGTTCTCTGTTGGGGAAACAAATATTCTTGTGGCTACTTCTGTTGTGGAAGTCGGGGTGAACGTTCCAAATGCGACTATGATTATTATAGAAGGTGCTGAGAGGTTTGGGCTGTCTCAACTCCACCAGCTTCGTGGACGAGTCATACGTTCCAACCACCAAGCGTACTGCTATGTATTCGCAGAAAGTAAGGGTCAGAAAACCAAGGACCGGTTGAAGGCACTTATGACTGCAAAAAATGGCTTTGAACTTTCCGAATTTGATTTGCAACAGCGTGGAGCCGGAGAGTTGTACGGCAGAAAACAATGGGGCATCTCAGACCTTGCGATGGAAGCTATAAAAAATATAAAAATGGTGGAAGCAAGTCGCACCGAAGCAACGCGACTAGTAGAAGAAGATAGTGATTTTAAAAAATATCCTCTACTCCGAAAATATATTGAGACATCGGGTGAGAAAATACATTTTGAATAATCCCTTGAATTTAATTCGTAAATATTCGTAGCTTTCTGTATTTTAATTATTCGTAATTAATAATTTATATAAAAAAATGAGCCCGGCATTCAACACATTGCTGTGCGAATGCCGGGCTCGGCTCCGAGAGCGTGCCTAGGCGGCACGCCCGGAGCGGTGGTTTTGGCCGCGCTGACGGCGGACGGCCTGTTGCTGCGTCAGCATTCCCCGCCGGTTGCGTTCGGTCTTCGACCGAGTCGACCGGCGCTTCGGCGCGAAACGCAGAACACTCGTCGGGGCGTCCTGCGGGACAGCCATCGGTGACGATGGCACCATGGTCGGTGCCATTGTCACCGAGACCACCGCCCGAATGGCACGGCGGTCAAACACTCGCTTGATACGGTTGAAAATGGGACGGAACATCTGAGTCTCCTTCCAAAAGCCGGGCACCATGCCTAGCTGAATTTCCTAGATACTAGGTTATCACAGTGTTGACATACTGTCAAGTATATTTTATATAAGATAATACTGCAAAACTCGGGCTAGGACCTACCGAGTGAGAAAGCGTGTGACACTTTCGGAAGACCTTTTGTGATACTTTATGATAATAAAAATATCGAGCTTTGTGCGCGTACCAGGGTATTCTTTTTTTAGTTTAATTCATCGTCATTCACTAAAAATGGATTCGATCCTTACAGGATCAGTATACCTTTTGGATAAAATATCATTTCATTCAATTTTATCTCAAAAGGTTCTTCGTTGGGTCCCAACCCAACCTCAGCCTACCGAGTATCAGTCGATCTCCTTACAGGAGCGGTACACTCTTCGCTTTCTGATTACAGAACGCTCATAGTCTTGCAGTTGGGTCCCAACCCAACCTCACTCCAGCCAACTGAAATTCTGTTCAAAGTGCGCGTACCAGGATTCGAACCTGGGACCTACCGAGTATCAGTCGATTGCTCTAGCCAACTGAGCTATACGCGCACTTTGGGCAGAATTAACTCAATTACCATACCAAAAAAACGTACTTTCCACAATAGAAAAAGAGGTGGCAAATTTCTTTGCCACCTCTTATTTGGATAGTCCTTCAGCAATCCGCCGATCCAACACGTCGTTTAACATGTTGGTATTCCGAGTCGTTCTCCTCCATTCGACCACGTAATCTTCAGCAAAACGAAGAGCTTCTGACTTGTCGATGCCGAGTTCTTCCATTAACCTTTTCTGACAATGAGCAATTAGGTCTAGGTCCTCCTTGGTTAAAACAGTCGCCATAGCTTTTGAATTTTCATGAAGATTCACATCAGCCTCCATAAACATACTAGCATTATTCATTTTTTTTACAAAGAAAAAAGGCGGTGCGACTTGCGCACCGCCAGTTTGTGAAGACCTCCTCGACTAGCGAGGGATCTTCACGACAATCACAGTTTTGTCTCGAAACCGACGACTGTTATTCGCCGGTTTCAATTTGTGTCCCCACATCGCGAGGACAAAAATACCAAAAGCAGCGAAGGCACGGTCTCCGTGCACCACCACATCCTCCGCCATCGGTCCGTCCACCAGGACGTTTGATGACAGGAGGACAACTACTCCGATGACGAAAACGATGATTCGCATTTGAACCTCCTTCAGCCTTTGCGGCTGAAAATTAAAAACTTGAAAATCTTCTATATATAACTATACCACTATTAGTATCCTTATGTCAAGCACTTTTTCCACAACAAAAAACCGCTAATTAAAGCGGTTTTTTGTTGTCCTGCGTAGCTTTACGCGAAGCAGGAAATATTATACTTTGTTTTGTTCCGTTCATACTGGTCTTTCCCAGTAGCCACATTGTTTTAGGACCATACAATGATGGGTCCATTCTGATCTAAATTGCCTGGCTCCACAAGTGGAGCAAAATAATAAAGACAGAATATCGACGCACATTTTTCTATTTCTTACGAATTAGAAAACTTTCGTATCACTAAGTGATACGGGTTTCAAATTGAATTATTCCACGACCAGCTTCCGCTAGCCGTGCCTTGTTACGACTTACTCCCTGTTACCGAATTTACCGTGGTCTAGCATACGCTAGCCTTCGGGTATTCCCGGTTCCCTTGAGTTGACGGGCGGTGAGTACAAGACTTGAGAACGTATTCACCGCGGTATGGCTGACCCGCGATTACTAGCAAATCCAACTTCATGGGGTCGAGTTTCAGCCCCCAATCCGAACTGGGGCGACTTTTATTAGGATTAGCTCAGGGTTTCCCCGTCGCAGCCCGTTGTGGTCGCCATTGTATTATGTGTGTAGCCCAAGGTATCAAAGGGACATGCTGATCTGGCGTCATCCTCGCCTTCCTCCCAGCTTTTTATCCACAATGGAACAAAAAAGTGACAGAAACGGAGTCTTCCGATCTATATTCCTTAATACTTAAAATGTCTAATCAATCATCCAAACTTCGCTTCTGTCACATGTGTTGCTTTTTGTTCTTTCCGAACAAAAAGCTGGGCAGTCTCGCCTGACACTTGTAACAGACAACGAGGGTTGCGTTCGTTACCCCACTTAAGGGAACAATTCAAATCACGAACTGACGACGACCATGCATCACCTGCCTAACTGTCCTTGTGAGACTGGGAATGTTTCTACTCCCATTCAGCTAGGTTTCAAACCTTGGTAAGGTTCTTCGTTTATCGTCGAATTAAACCACATAATCCTCTGCTTGTGCAAGTCCCCGTCTATTCCTTTGAGTTTTAACCTTGCGGTCGTACTACCCAGGCGGATAACTTAACGCGTTTGCTTCGCCTCTCAGAGGGTCGATACTCCGAAAAGCTAGTTATCATCGTTTAGGGCGTGGACTACTGGGGTATCTAATCCCATTCGCTACCCACGCTTTCGTGTTTCAGTGTCAGGAATGCGCCAATGTACTGCCTTCGCTTTTGGTGTTCCCCATGATATCAACGGATTTCACCCCTACTCCATGAGTTCCATACATCCCTCGCACCCTCTAGCTGTACCGTTTCAGTCGCACTTCCGGGGTTGAGCCCCGGGTTTTAACAACTGACTAATACTGCCACCTACACACCCTTTACGCCCAATAATTCCGGATAACGCTCGGGGCACTCGTATTACCGCTGCTGCTGGCACGAGTTTAGCAACCCCTTATTCGTGAGGTACTATCAATAAACTTTCTCCCTCATAAAAGATGTTTACGTCCCTAGGGACTTCATCCATCACGCGGCGTCGCTCCGTCAGACTTTCGTCCATTGCGGAAGATTCTCGACTGCGGCCACCCGTAGGTGTATGGACCGTGTCTCAGTTCCATCGGTGGGGGCCAAGCTCTCACTCCCCCTAAGCGTCATTGCCTTGGTAGGCCATTACCCTACCAACTAGCTGATACTCCGCAGGCCATTCCCAGAGCGATAAATCTTTGCTCCGTAGAGATTATCAAGTATTAGCTAACCTTTCGGCTAGTTATTCCTGACTCTGGGGGATGTACCCACGTGTTACTACCTCGTTCGCCACTGCCCTTGCGGGCCGTTTGACTTGCATGCCTTATCCACGCCGCCAGCGTTCATCCTGAGCTAGGATCAAACTCTTAAAAAAAGTTTAATCAAAAACTTAAGTAATGAACGGAACAAAACAAAAAATAATATTTTGCGCGGTTACGCGCTGATGAGTGATTTAAAATTATTGATTAAACAATGAATGCATTTGCATTATTCGTTAATCTTTCATCCCTAATCCTGCATCACTTTAATCTATTTTTCCTGGCTGTGATAAATGAATTCTTTTATGTGTTTATTGAAGTTGTCTGTCGTTGCTTAGACAGACTATATCCAGAACTATTTAAAGGAAAATTTGTCGTCTCAGTATCCCCTGACAGAGACACCGAGTTGACGGAAACTTGCACTATAAATACGTTCTTTGGACCGGCTTGTAACCGGTCCTAATTCAATTTGATTGTCAAAGTACTCTAACTAAAAGTGCCCTTCTAAGGCACTTGTATAGTATAGTCATATTTAAATGGAAGTCAACCCCGTAGTAGATAGTATTTGCTACGGGGTAAATGGGGATAAACTGTGTATAAAACAGACTAAAATATAGCCATTTTTTGGCACAAGAAAACCCGCTGGTTTGAGCTTCTTGCCTAACCTGGCGGGGATTACTCAGCCTACTCCAGAATCCCAGAAAATCTTTGATGACATAGTACGTCCACAGTTTTTTCTGCGACAGATCTTTCTCACCCATACATCAAAAGGGGACATTGGCTGAGGAAGAGTGGGGTCAGAGACTCCGAGCACACTTCTTCTATATCTCACATTGTAGCCCCACGTACCACATTTGTGACAACGCAAAGCCCATTTATCCAGCCATATCTTGATCAATTCCATCTAAACCTCCTGCTCTAATAATTAGGTTACGCTTCAATCGACATTCAGTCAATACAAAAGGTCGGCCTTGAGTATTACTAGCTTTTTTTCTGCAATTTTTCTAGAGTAACTAGAAGTGGTGAAGCCACGAAAATAGACGAGTATGTTCCAACCACAATACCAACAAGCAATATGAATGCGAAGTCACGAGTAGAATCTCCTCCGAAAACATACAAAGAAAATAGGACTAAGAAGGTTGTGAGTGCAGTGTTGATTGACCTTGCTATTGTTTGACTTACTGACTTACCAACAATACCTACGAAGTCTTTTGCGGCGTCGTTGGGGTGAGCTAGATTTTCTCTAACTCGATCAAACACCACGATAGTATCATGAACTGAGTATCCTAAAATGGCTAGCAAAGCACTCACAAAAAGAAGGTCTATTTCAGCTCCGGTAAACTGACTCCATACGATGAACACGCCTGTTGGAATAATAACATCGTGTGCTAGAGCGATAAGAGTCGCCACACCGTATTTCCAAGAAGAAACTGGCTTTGAAACTTTTCTAAATGCAAAAGTAATGAACAAAAGTATACACATCAGAACAACAAATATAGATATCAAAGCTTTTTGTCTAAGCTCTTTCCCAACAGTAGGACCGACGGAACTAAATCTATCTTCTGTCACAACGATCGTGTTGTTTGCAGACATCACCCCTATAACAGCTTCTTTATCAGCCTGAGTTAGTTCCCTGGATTTCAGGATAAAGTTTGTATCTCCGGCTGGAGTCAGTGTGTAGGCACCTATATCAACAGCCTCAAGTCCAGTCTGAACTAGAGAGAGCGAAGGTCTCTCACCTGCCTTGAAACTTACTTCCAATATAGAACCCCCTTTAAAGTCTGTTCCTAAGTTGAAACCGTAACGAAAAAAGGCAAAAATAGAAGCCAGTATAAGGAGTGTTGAGATAAAGAAGAAAATTTTCCTGTGATTTACTATGAACATATTTTTGAAATTAATTTTTAATTTAGAATTTAAAGATGTAATCCGCTACCGAATAAAAACTTCTTCAGTTTTGATTCTGATTTACCAGAAACAGCGAACAAGAAAGTTCTGGAGACTGTTATAGCTGTAAACATAGAGACCATAACTCCGAGACCGAAAGTCAGAGCAAAACCTTTTATAGCTGAAGTCCCCAACCAGAACAAAATAACTGCAGTTATCATACTTGAAATGTTTGAATCTCTGATAGACAGCCATGCTCTATTGAAACCTTCTTTCATTGCTTCAAACAAACCTTTACCTTTCTTAAGTTCCTCTTTCATTCTTTCAAAAATCAACACGTTGGCATCCACCGCCATACCGATAGACAGGATAAACCCAGCAATACCAGCCGCGGTAAGAGTAACCGGAATTAGTTTAAACAACGCCAAAGATAACACTGTATAAACCAACAAAGCCAAGGTCGCTATAAAACCAGGAAGTCTGTACCAAAGAATCAAAAACAAAACTACAAACATAAATCCTATTATCCCAGCTGTAACACCAGCTGTTTTTGCATTTTCTCCCAAAGAAGCCCCGACTGTTTGGGTAGACACTAGTTCAATAGGTAAAGGAAGAGCTCCGTAATTCAAGTCTCGCACCAAAGACTTTGCTTCGTCTGGGGTAAAGCCTCCAGAAATTACCCCTTTACCATCAGATATTTCATCTCGTATGACTGGAGTTGAGATAATAGCGCCATCTAAAAATATTCCTAAAACTTTATTTATATTGTCTCTGGTTATACTAGCGAACAACTCTCTACCTTCATCGTTCCAAGTAATAGCAACTATCGGCTCCCCTGCCAAACCTGTTTGAGATGTTGAAAATTGAAGATCTGCTCTCTCTAGAAACTTACCGGTGAGTCCAGTTGAAATAAAAATCTCGTCATTGGTTTTCAAAGCTAGCTCGTCTGCCGTTAAGTTTTCCATACCTGGACGAACAAGTTTGAATTCCAACTCTGGAGTTTTACCAATAAGAGCGACGGCCTCATCTATATCTGTTACCCCAGGAAGCTCTACCAACAAACGATATTCTTCTCGTCCGCTAATACTACTTGGCTTTTCTACTCTAACTACTGGTTCAGACACGCCAAACACATTGACTCTTTTTTCTATTACATCCCGAAGAGACGCCATTGAACCTTCTATATCGCCCGGATTAACACCATCTGTCACCGCTCGGTATGTTAGCTCTGTTCCGCCATTCAAATCCAAACCAAGTTTAAAAGCATATTTTGCAAGTTTTGGGGAATTCTCTAAAGAAACGTACTCTGATTTATACACAAACAATCCTATAGAAACAACTAATAAAATAAGTATAACTGACCAAATTCTGTATTTTAACATATGGCTAACAGTATAGCTCTTTAAAACCAAAAAGCAACAACTAAAACTAGTTGTTGCTTTTTGGTTTTTTGACTTAAATCAATTTTTAGAATTCTCTATAATCAAATACTCTTGGACCAAATACTGGAGTTACTGTTATTGATTGTGACATGTTTATACTACAACTAGAAGACGTGTTGCTACACAGACCGGACGGGACTGTTGTCCAAGCATTAAACTTCCAATATCCGGATGATGGACGCGCTTCTATCGCAACATTTGTACCTGTTGGGTAACTGTAACTACAAGCATTACTTGTTCCTCCACAAGTTATTTTTGTATCAACTGAACGAACAGTCCCTCCAGGAGTTTTGTTTACTCTCAAACTTCTGTTATTACCGCATCTACCGCCATAATCTATATCTGTCTCATTAGAATTTCTGACACCATCAGAACAGCTTCCGACTCCTCCACCACATCTACCACCGTAATCAATGCTAGTTTCGTCAGCATTTTGGATTCCATCAGAACAACTTCCTATTCCTCCACCACATCTACCTCCAATATCTATTCCTGTTTCATCTCCATTTTTAATTCCGTCTGAACATGTTCCTGAGTTTCCACAAACATTGATTGAACAAGTAGAGCTGCATGTCTTTGGACATGCACCGTTAATTACACCGTTATCACACACCTCTCCTGGATTTATAACACCATTTCCACAAGAACCGACCCAGATAGTATTTATCACACATGAAGAACTACATGATTTTGGTAAAGGACCATTATTTGCTCCATCATCACACTGTTCACTGCCGTTTCTCACCCCATTACCGCAGAAAGACCCTCCACATCTTCCACCTGTGTCTACTCCTGTTTCATCTCCATTTTTAATCCCGTCTGAACAGGTGCCGATACAACCAGGTCCAGGACAAACAGGTCCACATCTTCCACCTGTATCTATACCTGTTTCATCTCCATTTTTAATTCCGTCTGAACAGGTACCGGTACAACCAGGTCCAGGACAAACAGGTCCACATCTTCCACCTGTGTCTACTCCTGTTTCATCTCCATTCTGTATTCCATCGGAACAAGTACCAATATCTCCACCAACTGTGATAGTTGTCCATCCTCCACAGTTATTGTTTTCATTTGATTCATCTATTGTTCCTGTGTCAGAAGCTGAGTCTTTGTCTGCACATACTCTCATCGAATAACTTCCTGTAGAAAAGTCTCGACTAGATGAAACTGTGTATGTTTCGTTAGGTCCGAGAGTTGTGATATTGATTGGTTCAGAAGTACTTATTGGTTGTCTTCCGTTTCTTGGATTGTTTATTTGCAAGATAGCCTTAAATCCACTACCAGTAGCAACTTCTCCAATATTACTTATGGTAGCTGAATAGGTTGTAGCTGTATTTGATTGAGATGTTGTTGGAGTAACGCTTCCGACGGTTAGGTCGGGTTTGGCTATTGGTGCACAATTTAGAATTGCAGGTGAATAGATTAAGTCTGGATTACCGTCAGAAGGGTCGCTTAAGTCTATGGCGTATACATTTATCCTCTGGTTGGTTTCGGTCTTCCAACTTTCTGGAATAGTATAAGTAAATCCATGCCGTGTATTTCCTGGTAAATCATCTCTCGGATCTCCAGCTTCTACCGCTGTTTGAAATATTCCATTTTTATATATATGTACAGATGTCCTATTATTTGGAAAATCAGGGTCCCATGCCCAACCGCTTAGATTTGAGCAGTTGTTGGTACCAGTACTGTTGGTATCTAGATAGCCATTAGCTTGTCCCGCTGGAGCACAGGTGTCCACTTTCCAAGAAACAATGCTTCCGTCTCTGTCTCCTGTTGTTTCGTTTTGTATAAACGAATAATAAGTCTTTCCTGGTTCAAACACTAGAGTTTGTGGTGCCCCTGAAATTCTTTGCGTAAATCTTTCTGGAGCATTAGTTGACCCGCTACTACCACTCTCTAAGAGTTTATGGAAACCTTCTCCTCCAACCAAATCATCATCAACAAATATTCTTATTCCTGCATTTATAGGTGTCCAGGATATTGTTGCTGTATAGTTTGAATTTGAACAAGCTGGTGCAGAAATGCTGGGTGTCCTGTCTTCTCCGATAGTGCCGGTATGGTAGTAGTAGAAATTTATATCAGCACCCACTCCATACAAACCAGAGTTAACAGATCTAACTAATACGTCGCTCACTTTCCCAGCTGGCATATTAGTAACTATAATTTCGTTGTTTTTTATACTGCATGTCGGCGAAACAGAATATACTTCTGTCCCGTTTATGTAAACCGTTCCACCATCATCCATATTTATATTTGCAACGATAAAATTGGTTCCGGCTGGGGGTGTGGAAGTGCCACTAAATTCAAAAACTGCTCCCGGAACTCCGACGTGACCTGGGGCTAAAGAGTAATCCCCCATCCAATCACTACCCAAAAGCACGTAGCTAGGAGGAACTGGGATTCTAGGACCTATAGGATTACTGTTTTTCACACCACACCAATCTCCTCCACCACCACCTCCACCTGGAGGAGGAGTAGAACCGACAATAACAGGCGCGTCAGCTACTCGGTTTCCAAGATTGTCGGGGTTATAACAAGTAAGTCTGTATAGTTTTGATGTTGTAAGATTTCCGGTGACATAAGACCCAAAAGAACTCTTTCCAGAAGCCACCACTGCTCCACCAACTTCTCGTATATCCCAACTAAATACGGTTCAGGGTAAAATTAAGTTTTGTGCTGGATCCCGGATTGACCTTTCCGGGGTTTGCAACAAACGGAGTGACAATGTTGCATCTTTCTATAACAATTATTGGCTCAGCGGTAACATATAAAGAGTCCGTGGCTATGTAGTCTATTCCGCTGGTTATGGACTCTATTTGAGCCTCGATAGTGAAACTTGTGTTTTTGTCTATACCTCCAGCTATCTCAAACGCCCCACTACTTGGCGCCTGTTGTCCATACTCAGTATCAGCAATGTCTTGGTATATCAAATCACCATCTTGATACAGAGAAAGTCTATATTTGTTTCTCCCGCCCTCCATCTCAGTAGTATTCCAATCCACAGACCATCCAACAGCAAATGTTTCGTCCTTCTTCACAGAAAAATCACCGTTTAACGCTACAGCTGATGGATTATCGCTAGCGTACACTGGCTGGGGTTGCGGTGGAAGAGGTGCTCCTGAACCCCCTCCTGGACAAATCTCTATATCATTTGGAAAAAAATCACACCCTCCCCTTCCAACACCGGAGCCATCCCCGTAGTAGCCGTAGATAAATGTAGGTGAAAATATAACTGCTAGTAACAAGAAAAAGGATAGGAGATACGCTTTGTAATTTGAGTGTAGGTTTGTCATAACTTTTGTATTATTTATCATATTGGATTGTTATTAGTGTTTCAAAAGCACTGACAGGCGCGATACTAACCGCCACCACAAAATTATTTTTCTCTGCTCTAAGGATACCGAACTCTCTCGTCGCTGTATCCACTGTCACAGTCCAACCTTGTCTAAATAAAACATCTCTGTAGGTATTGACGAGATAGACAACCCCTTCAGTATGGGAAAACTCTACAGAAGTCTGGGTCAGTCCATCGGGAAGCTCTAATTGTCCAGAATAGCTTGGACGAACATCACCCAAAATAAACTCTTTTGGAAAAGAAGGTGGTAAGTCTTTGTATACAGACAGCTCTGTACCCTGTTCAAAAGATTCTGGATTGCTTAGCCTATAAGGCTGTTCTATGTTTTGATAAAAAAAATAAATTCCTAAAATTATTAATAATAAAACTGGAAGTAAAAAATATTTTATTTTAGAATGAGTTTGCATAAGATAATTGTACTATAAAAAAATAAAATGTGTATAGACTTTATATAAACAAATAGTCCGCAACCTCGTAAGGTTGCGGACGTAGAAAAGTTCACTTGTGTTTACACTCGATAACAAACTCGCGTGAACCGACAAAAGACGCGGTCGCGACCGTGGCTCGGTCGTTGCGAATATGTCTGGTTCTGACCGGCATCGCGAAGTTGTACTTGAGGTTGTGTTGCTCAGACAGAGACATTTCCACCGCCCCATCCTCACCAAGAAGACCGTTGTCTCGATGATGAAACAGTCCCAGCATATGCAAAACTTCGTGACGAGCTGTTCCTTTAGACAGTAGTCCTTCTCCTCTGATCATCAATGTCCCCCCAGTGAGATGTCCCATGTTGTACTTGAGTAGGACTTTGCCGGGAGTCGCTTGGTTAGGTACTGTCACCAGGTCAAAGACAACAGGGTTTGAAGCTAAGGTCTCAACTTTGCCAGTGTAGCGACCCCCACTCGCGCCACCCATCCAAACCATTGATTCCCGAAGAACCTCCAGGTCCTGTTCAGGAACGTTTTGACTGAGTGAGTAAACGATAGAAATGTTACCAGCTGGTTTAGAGCTGGATACTATCCCGGGGTTCAGTATGTCCAGGCCGTTGCCGAAAATCATTTCGGCAACGCGGTCGGGATTGTTGGTCCCAAGGAGTGGTAGGATTGAAAAGACTGTTTGAGTCGGTTTCACCCTAGTCTCATACGGACCATGATAGCCCGTGGCGGTGATAACGATGTCCAGCTCGGATGCGCTTGTTGGCACCTCAAGAGTAGCCAGACCAGCAGAGTTCGTTCGGAACTCCTTCAGCTTGCCAGCGTTATCTTTCAGCGTATCCGATACGATGAGAGCGTCAGCAACACCAGCATCCGTAAGGATGTTCTTCACCACCAGGCTGACCTGAGTCAGACTTGGAGTGGAAGTTGGAGTTGGAGTTGGATTTGTAGGAGCAGAACTCCCACCACAACTTACCAAAAACACAGTGACCGCGGTGGTCACCAACGCGAGAATTACTTTACGCATGTGAGGACCCTCCAAACAAAAAGTGAACTTACAAAGAGCTCTGTTCTTGCCCACCAAAATAATTTTGAGCAATGCTCAGCTCTGACCATATACTAACAACAAAAAGAGGAATTGACAATGTCAACCCCCTCCTTGTGGAAAACCTTCTAAAGTCAAGTCCTGGGAAATTTTTAAAACTCCAAATAATCAAATAACCTAGGAACAAAGTTTGGAATGATAGTTCCAGGTCGTTCTACCTCCAACACACATAGATATGATGCATCTGTACACAAACCAGTCCATCCAGAGAACTTCCAGAACGAAGATATCGGATATGCTCTGAGGTAAATAGTTGTTCCCTCTTCGTAAGTAACAGGGCAGTCCACTGAACCAGCTCCGCAAGTAATACCTCCTTCAATATTTACACTACCTTTTGGAGTAGCATCTATTATAATATTGTGCTCAGCCTGTGGGTTTGTAGCAGTACATGTCCCACTAGGTGCTCCACCATTCAAACCATTACATATCCAACTAGCGCTGTTTCCTGGAGTAGGAAAAGCTGGACTTGCGGATGCACTACCTGCTGAACAGTAAGTATCTCCACCATATGAGGTAGAACCTACTGGATAGGTTCTGTTGGCTGTACCACAGAAGCCGTTTACGGGAGATGCTGATATAGTAACTGAGTAGTTTGTCCAGCTAGAGTTAAGTCCAGGATAATCTTGAGTCAGAGCTCGGAATGTTTTGTTTCCTGTTGTAGACCAGCTATAACTTGTGCTTCTGTTTGCCCCTGAGCTTACATATGATACCCCTGCCGGAAGCCATTCGTCTGCAGTACCGTCCATATTCCAATCAACTCCGTAACGGATGGTGTCAGTTTGGGCATCTGTCGCCGTAAATGTATAGGAGTAGGAAGTATCTGGATACCCAGTTGATGGACCAGATATGGTTGGGGCGTTTGGTGCTGTGTTACAAGTAGGTGTTGCCGCACAAGTTTGGGAGGAGACTCCAGAACAAGTCGCTCCTCCATATCCAGGTGATGGGTTTGTACAACTACGAGTCTGACTACTTGCCGGTAGTCCGCATGCTGTTGGACAAGCTGTTGGTGACCAAGCAGTCCATCCACCATCTACTGACATATTGAAGTTAAGATCAAAGTTATTCCATCCTACGTATAGATTTTGTGTGTTGTGAATATACCCTGAAATATCGTTGTTAGTTGCTGGTGTAGTAAATCCAGTTTCAGCAACGATAGTAAAAGTGGTAGTTCTGGTTATTCCACTTACTACAGTTGAACAGGAGATTAGTCGAATGTATTCAGCCCCATAGCCTGATTGTATTGCGGCCACACCCCCACCAGGACTACACACCATCTTATTCTTCTGACCGTTCCATCCAGTATAATCTGAATCATAATACCAAGTTAGGTAACCTCTATGAGATCCTGCGTTTCCACCCTGGTAGTTGATAAGAGCATAGTGATGAGAAATATTGGCTCCGCCACCGATAGCTGTTGGGTTTGTTCCAGATATAACAATATTGTATTGAGTTGAGTTGTTTGGGTTAACATTTGTAGAACTGATAGTTACGTTACTCAGTGTTGGATAAGCAGAAGCAAAACTTGCTGATATTGTCTGGCTAGAGGAAATGTTGCTAAAGGTGTAAGAGCCCACCGCTCCAACCGACGAACCGTTTACAAGAACATCTGAAATATAATATCCAGAAGAAGGAGTTATGGTATACGCTTGACTAGTTCCGTAGCTTTTACTGGTAGCTCCTGTTGGAGATATTGAACCGCCCGCACCCGCCGAAGCTGTGATGCTGTAAGAATTTACTGTACAGGATGTGGCTGGATAACTTCCGGACAATGTGCCGTTTGAACATGTTCGAGTCTGAGACTGGCACACATCAGCAGATGATGCCGAATACGCAGTGTTAGAGTATCCGTGGGCTACTGTTCCCCAAGGACTAGAACAACTTGCAGCTGCAGTTACAGAACAATCTGTGGCTGTATAACTTCCGGACATAGTTCCGTTTGAACATGTTCGAGTTTCAGAAGCACAAGTTGAGCCGTATGGAACTGAAGAAGATTGGTATGCGGTATTGGAATAGCCATGAGATACTGTTCCCCAAGGGCTGGAGCAACTTGCATTGGTTACCGTAACAGACCCTGAGTTAGTTGCACCCGTCCCAGCGGAATTAAGACAAGTAAACGTCCATGTAGCGTTACCTTGACCCCACGAAAGTGGACCTGAGGAATAACTAGTCCCACCTAATGCTGCGCCTGACCAGTTTCCAGAATAACTACCTGATCTTGACCAAGTACATGAGGAAGCGTTGGTTGAAGACATTGTTACACTAAACTCGGTTGGGCTTTGAACTGAAGTTGGTGTTACCGTTACTGTTACCGTAGAAAGTGGACAAAGTGAATTTGATGGTGTTGTCCCAGTTGCTCCACTGCAACTTCCATTACATTGATAAGTTCCGGCTCCACCAGTGCTTGTCATTCCACAAGCATTGGCAGATGAGGTAGCTCCTGTACAAACGTTGCCATATCCAGTCGGGTTGGAAGGAGTTGATGCGGAACAGGTTCCGTTACATTGGATAGTTCCAGGGTTGGTAGAGCCACAGGCGTTGGGAGTTGATGAACAGGCGTTGCCGTAGCCGGATGGGTTTGCTGGAGCAGAAGCTGAACAAGTTCCGTTACATTGGATAGTTCCAGGGTTGGTAGAGCCACAGGCGTTGGGAGTTGATGAACAGGCGTTACCGTAGCCGGATGGGTTTGCTGGAACTCCAACCGAACACGATCCCCAACCACTCCACACTCCTGCGCTACACGTTCTAGTTTGAGTTCCAGTAGATGTTGTTCCGCAGGAGTTTGCAGAAGAAGTACAGCTTTGACTAGCTGACCCTACACACGGAGGATAATCTACAGTAAATGACTGAGAAACTGTATTACCAAACCATTGATAAGCATCGTTTCCGCCACCTATATTGCCACACTGGGTTCCGTCCCAAAGCTGATAGGTGTAGTCAGGAAAAGCCCCGTGGTGCATCTGCATTGTGAGTGTGTGTGAACCCACAGATGGAGCTACTATACTGATAGTTCTTTCACCCCATGCTCCTCCACCAGCTCCAGCAGGAGCTGTTGGTGGGTTGTTTACAGAACCTGGATCATCAGACACTAGACCCAAAGTATAACTAGTATTTTTTTGTAATGGTTGGTAAAAAGCAGTACCGTCCCAACTAAATCCTCTATGATACCACCAAGTAGTTCCGGTATTTTTGTATCTTATTGTAAAGTTATATGTCTGACCTGTTATTAAAGTTGAAGGAAGAGCCGTCACCAACTCCACCTCTCCCGCCTCCACACATCCATCTGCTATGTTCCAAGTTGTACCCGCAGTTGCTGGCTGGTTTATACGAGAAAAGTTGGCGTAGTCACAAAAAGCTGGAACATTTGAAGAATCGTAGACGTACACATGCACAAAAATATTACCGACGGCGGTATGACTAGCTAGGTTTATATCAACATACCATGTACCTCCACCTGCATTTATACCGGGATACCAAATAATATCGTCTTGTCCTCCTGACTCAGTCCAAGTAGGAAAATACATATGTCCGAGTGACCCGCCTACTCCATAGGCATATGTTCGTCGAGTTCCTGTTGTGGCATATGTTGTCTCACCATCAGGTCCAGCAGAACTACAGTATGCGGCCTGAGCATTTGCTGTGGCAGGACTAAATATGTCTCCACCTATTGTTAAAACCATCAAAACAATCAAAAACTTTATAATATTTTTTTTCATAAAGTGTTAAAAATTTAAAACTTGGATTTTATCTGCGGAGTATTGGCTCTCAGCAACTGCCTTATAAAAAATCACCACTCTTTTACCAATCCCGATGTCAGATGTTGTGGCTGGCATATTTTTGAAACCCTCACCGTCTTTTACTTGTTGAACTAAGATGGTGCTGTCTAAAATACTCACAGCAAACTCCCCAGTTCCGGTCTTGATAATAATTTGGTTACTGTCTACGCTAACCACATCACCCATAAAAAGAGGGGGGAGAACTCCGTTGTTTACAACTTTTTCATCACTTTTTACCCCTTGTGTATTTGAATTATATAAATAAAAAACACCCATAATAACTAAGACAATAATAAAAAAGGAAATAAATATATTTTTGTTATTCATTATGTATATTATTCTACTACAAATAAACAATGTTTGTATATAGGATACAAGTACTGTGTGGTGATAATTATATTTTTAGGAAAATTTTAGATACCTTGTCTAGAAAGCAGTGCCTTTATTGTTTTCAATGTTATCTTAATATCAAGCCAGAAAGAACGGTTCTTTATATAATATATATCGTATGTCAGTTTTTCTTTTGTTAGGTTTACTTCTGCTCCATGGTGGGGATGAACTTCTTGGTGAATCTGTGCCCATCCGGAAAGTCCTGGTTTTATGAGATGACGAACATTGTAGTATGGTATTTCTTTGCCATATATAACTACTCCGGAAGGAAGCTCGGGTCTAGGTCCAATAAGGGAAAGGTCCCCTTTTATTACGCTCCATAGTTGCGGTAGTTCGTCTATCCTTGTTTTTCGTAAGAAATATCCTATTTTCGTTACTTTGTTTTCTGTTTTAATGCCCAAATCAACCTCGTTTCTACTCATTGACCTAAATTTGTATAGTCGGATAAGTTTACCGTCTTTTCCTACCCTTTCTTGAGATATAAAAATATCGCCCTTGTCGTCCAGTTTTATAGCAATATACACAAAAGGATATATCAGGATAGACACTGAGCCCAATATGACAGATAGGAATACATCCATTACCCTTTTCAAAAAGTCATATGAAAAATTTGGAGAGATGGAAATGTTCTCCAAAAACCAACTGTAAGTTACTAGAGATAACGGAATTCTGTCAAAAATATCTTCGTAAATTTTATGAGAATCTATAAAACGTACTTTGGAAAACACCAAATTGTATAGATGTGGAAGGAGTGCGCCTATCTTTTCATTAGCAAAGTCAATCGCGACTATTTTTATATTGTTAGAATAAACCTGACGGATAATATCTTCCTGTATGTCTATGGAGTCTATGTCGTTTACGTCTATAGAAGAAACGAACTCAAGGTCATAACGACTATTGCCGTTCACTTCCAACAACAACTCTCTCATCTCTTCCCCCGCCCCTATTAAAAGAGCTGGTTGTTTTTCTTTTTTGGTTATAACAGAAAGTCCATATAGTCTCCAAAACAATACCCCAATAAAAGAAATTAGCAGGTACACAAAAAGAATAGTCTTTGGTGCTATACCAAAAACTGGGAAAGCGTAGAAAAATACAATAGCAATAATACTGTTAGCTACCTGAGCATTGAATACGATAGACGGTAATTTACTTTTTAGTATTAGGGTATGTTTTTCATATAATCCAGCTATGAAATAAACTACAAACCACAACACAAACAGAAAAGAAAACGGAACCAGGTGTGCAACAAAAACCTCTTCACTTGGAAAAGAACCAAACCTTATAGACAAAGTTAGCCACAATGAAAAGGCGAAAAAAACAATATCTCCGATAAAGAGTAGGACCGATTCTTTTCTAGTAAGAATATCCATATGAAGTGCTACTATATTATGCTAAAATGACTGCAATAGCAATATGAGTGAGCAAAAAACAGCTAAGAATAAGGTTTGTTTGGTTGTAACCAAGGGTGTTTGGGGAGGTGCCCAAAAATACGTATACAACCTTGCTGTGAACCTACCCAAAGACAAATATGATGTTTTTGTAGTATGCGGTGAGGGTGGTGAGTTGGTAAAAAAACTGGAAGAAAAAGGAGTGCGGGTGTATACCATAAACACTCTGAAACGGGATATCTCCATAACATCAGAGTTTCAAAGTTTCTTTCGGCTTTTTAGTATATTACAAAATGAAAAACCAAACATTCTACACTTAAACAGCCCGAAAGCTGGTGGTCTTGGCGCTTTAGCTGGAAGAATCCTTGGTATAAAGCAAATCATATTTACTTCGCACGGATTTGCATTCAATGAAAACCGATCTACTTTTCAAAAGTTTCTTATAAGACTGTTTTCATGGCTAACACTGGTTCTCAATAAACATACTATTGTTATATCTGAAAAAGAAAAACGGGACGCACTGAGTATGCCTTTTATAAAAGAATCAAAACTAAGGTTGATTAGAAACGGAATAGAGCAAATAGATTTCATGTCCCGAGATATTGCCAGAAGCGAACTCTTGCAGAAAACTGGCAGAGTTGTGGATAAAAATGCCACTTGGATAGGAACCTTGGCGGAGCTACACAAAAACAAAGGACATGAATACATTTTGTCAGCCTTAAGTAAGCTAGTTCACCCTTTTGTATTTTTTGTAATAGGAACTGGTGAAGAAAAAGAAAGATTAGAAAAAACTATAACTGAACTAGGGCTAGAGAACAAAGTATTTTTGGTTGGATTTGTGGAAAATGCGAGTCGGTATCTAAAAGCTTTTGATATTTTTACCCTAACTTCCACCAAAGAAGGACTCCCCTACACTGTTATTGAAGCCGGGTTAGCTGAGGTACCTGTTGTCGCCAGTAACGTGGGAGGAATTCCAGACATAATTAAAAATGCGACAAACGGAATACTTGTTACAAAAGAAAAACCTGGAGAGATACTCCGAGCTCTTGAATACATGATTGAACATCCAATTGAAAGTCGTGGGTTTACAATGAAGCTGAAGGAAAAAGTTGAGCAAGAATTTTCTTTGGAACAAATGCTGGATAAAACTGAAGAATTATATAGAGATTAAAAAATTATACTCAGGAAGAATCAAATGTATTGTTTTTAGAGACTGTGAAAGCAATTAGGAGACAGCGACGAAGATGAAGTTAGTCCGGAGCACTGTTTGAGCACTAGTAATCTAGGCGAGTTTGCGGGAGGACACGAATCAAGAAGATTGTTTCCTTGATTGCTGAGCGAGAGCAAAATCGTAGTAACGATTTATGCGTGCTCTAAAAATAATACTTTAAATTCTCTACATACCGACTAGTTCGTTTTGGGCAACAGACTTGTGTACCGACCTACTAGACCCTCTCATCCCCATAAGCATTCCCAATCCTAGAAATTCTGTTAGCAAATGACTTCCTCCATAACTCATAAAAGGTAAAGTGTTTCCCGTAACTGGCAGTAGTCCTATGTTCATACCTATGTGTATCACAGTATGTACTAGGAAAAATATAGTGAGTCCAGCACCAAACAAAATCTCGAAATTTCCTCCTCCATTAAAGGAGATTTTTAGCATTCTCCAAAAAACCAACCCATACAAAATAAAGAGAAGCCCCACACCAATAAATCCCCATTCTTCTGCAAAAGACGCGAACATAAAATCTGTTTCGTATTCTGGAAGAAACTGTAACTTACTTTGTGTTCCATAACCAATCCCCTTACCCAACACACCACCAGACCCCACCGCGATAACAGACTGGTAGGCGTTGTAGCCTGTCCCTCTAATATCTGCGAGAGGGTTAACGAAGTTTGCAATTCTAGCTTTCTGATATGGTTTGAAAACTGAAGTCCATAGAAACCCGAACGCAACAAGACCAATTAGAAAAACTGCCAATAAGTGTTTTTTAGAAATTCCGGACACAAGTACCATCCCAAGCCACACAAAAAATATAATAATAGCAGAACCAAAGTCTGGTTGTAGAAATACGAGTGCAAATATTACAAATACGTAAAAACCAGATACCAATATATGTCTAACATTGGCTATTTCTATATGTCTTCTAGAAAAATACTTTGCCAAAATCAATATGACGACTATTTTAATAGGGTCAGCTGGTTGAAACGAGAGCAATCCAAAATCAAACCAGCTCTGGGCACCTTTTGACACACTACCTGTAATAAAAAGTAGAGACAGGATTCCAACAGACAACACAAAAAGAGAAACTATTATTTTTGTGTTTTTTAAAAAGGACCAATTGATTTGACTTGTTATAAAAAAAGCAATTATTGAAATTACAAGCCATACAGACTGTCGTTCAAAAAAAGCACTCTCCCCCACGAATGAATTCATAGTTATCAAACCAGCCAAGCTCAAAAAAATAACACTAAGAAACAATGTTAAATCTATATTCTTAAAAAGAGTTTTATATACATTTCCTATCGTGTTCATGGTACGGGTCTAAGGTATTCGGTGAATAACGTTTACAACACTCACAGGTCTTCCGAAAGGTTTTTGCCAAGTAAATACGAAATCCTGAGTCTCTCCTCTGTATAGATTTGTAACATATGTTCTAGATGTTCCGATGACATTTTCATCAGCATCCATAACCAAAACAACAAGTTCTACCTCCTTCACATCCTTTATAGATTTATTTGTTATGGTACCTAATACTCTGGGTAGTGTACCTGCGTTTTCAATTGAGCCATATTTTACATCGAATTCTGGTTCTACAGAATCATCTTTTTGCCAAGGAGAAAAGGAAGTGAAACGAAACTCAGCGAACTTAGGAACGGCGTTACGAACAATAATACCAGTTTCAAAAATCGCAAATCGTTTATTTTTTGGAATCGAAGTTGAACCACTTTCAACCAAGATAGGTCTGTTGTTTTCATCAAATAACCTAAAATCATAGTTTGCTTTAATATTTTTAGAATTTATGTTCGAATTTTCAATCAACGCTGTTGTGCTATACACATCTCCAGAGATATTGAAAACTTTTGCCCAAATCACAGTAGGAGCAAGAGTTGCATTGGAACATAAGTTTACACAACTACCTCCACAATCTATCCCAGTCTCACTTCCGTTTTTTACACCATCACTACAGGTCGGTGCTTTGTACAAAAAATTCCAAGATATAAAAACCAGTACAATCAAAACAACAGCCAAAAAACTGCCGCCATATATAAATCTTCTTTTTGTGGACCAGAGTGCCATGTGAAATACAGTATACCGTATACAATAGAAAGTATAAAGTAGATTCATATCTTACGATATATGGTAAGATATTCAGCTCAAGAAATTTCTGGGTTGGTTATTCTTAGTGAAAAGTGTATTTTATAAAAAACACCCGTTATCCGGGTGTTTTTTACTATTAAAAATTTAGTTCTGGCGCCTAGCTACTCTCCCCTTACGAGTACCATCGCCACTACGAGGCTTAACTTCCGTGTTCGGAATGAGAACGGGTGTGACCCTCGCGTTAAAGCACCAAAACTAAACTTTCAATTTAGTATTTTATTGTAAAAGTAAAATAATTTTCATGGCTACTCGTCCTGCATAGCTTAATGCGACGCAGAATTCATTCCATGTAACAGGATAAAGAGTGGATAGCATATACGTACCGAAGTACATAACTTGCTACTGGTTTTCAAATTTCCTAATAGAAATCGGCTAATTAGTACATCTCGGCTGAACACATTGCTGTGCTTACACCTAATGCCTATCACGTGATAATCTCTCACGGGCCTCAAACGATTCCTAATCTTGAAGTGGGTTTCACTCTTAGATGCTTTCAGAGTTTATCCCTTCCCGACTTAGCTACTCTGCGATGCCCTTGGCAGGACAGCAGACACACCAGAGGTCAGTTCACCCCGGTCCTCTCGTCATGAAGTTTAATATAAAATCAAACTCTTCCCCCTCTCACGAGGAGCACAGACTATATCTTCACCCTTCCGATCGCTTAGCGATTAAGGATTAGGGTGTTGGCGTATTATAAATGTAGCCCTGCTTTGTGGTTCAGTCCACTCAGCTTTCCAGCACTACATAAATCTGTTAGTCCAGCAAATTACCGAAACTAACAAGTCGTTACGGGGTCAAACCTAATATCTGTAACAATTCACTTCGAGTTCTCTTTTTCTTGGTAACGTAATTCTCATTCTGAATTACCAAGATGAAGTCGACAAGTTTAGTTAGCTGTTCACGATTCAACTTATTAAATTTTGTATTTGACAAAATTGTGCAGGATTCAAGCAGTGCTTTCGCTTGAATCTTTTTGAACCTGATATATGATATCAAGTTTTCTAAAATTTCTTTGACTGTTGCAAATCCATTTATTCTAAGTTCGGACATCCCGTCATTTCTGCGCGAGATGTATCCTATACCTAGAATTTTCTGAATCCACAACAAATCTTTTTCATGACGAGTATCTTGATAGAAACAAATGGTTGCCATAAAACGAATTTTACTTTTTCCATCTGCTCTTTTCTTAATCTGGAGCATTATACTCCCATCGCCATCAAGAAATCCTGCTATATAAGCTAAATCAATATTAGATCGACTTCCCACGGTATTATCTTAATTATCTTCTGGTCCTCAAGTTAAATTGTACCACTCATGACGGACCGTCACAAGAATGGTTATCAACGAAACAGAACACATTAAGACTTCACCGTTATTAGCCACTATTTCATCAAAGATTTCTCCTTGAAGTAGCAATTCAATTACTAGGGGCAAATCTTCTCAAGAATCAACGCCCACAGTAGATAGGAGACCAACCTGTCTCACGCTTATGTTACTTTGATTACTCAAAGGTTCGGACTATGCGCTCATCCTTTTTATGGGATGGCTGGTATGTAGTCTCTACAAGTAACCAGACAAATTTAATTGGTCTAGCCACCCTCGGCATTGTCCATTTTAGAAATGGATTCTGCCGAAATACCCAGCTTCTCACTTTTATGTTTCCATAAAATGCCGCCGTGATTTAATTGATCTACTAATCTTTATTCATAAACAAAATTCCTCTGAGGATTCAGATTGCTGAAGAATAGTAGATAGGCACTAGCATACAGTATTTAGGAGAATGCAAAATGCATTTTCCTATCTACTACACACTAAACTACTTACTACTATTACTCAACGGTCTGAACCCAGCTCGCGTAAGATTTTAAATGGCGAACAGCCATACCCTTGGGAGCTTCTTCACCCCCAGGATATCTTGAGCCGACATCGAGGTGCCGAACTGCACCGTCGCTATGGACGCTTAGGTGCAACCAGCCTGTTATCCCCAGGGTAGCTTTTATCCGATAATCTCCGGCCGCCTCTAACACGGACCGTCGGTTCACTATGTTCCACTTTCGTGTCTGTTTGACATGTACGTCTCACAGTTAAGCCAGCTTATGCCATTACACTATCGGTATGGTTTCCATTCACACCTAGCTGACCTTAATAAACTCCTCCGTTACTTTTTAGGAGGATAGCGCCCCACTAAAACTGCCCACCAGAAACTGTCTCTCGTCGTTTTTTCCGACGAGGTTAGAAATTGTATCAAACAAGATGGCTATTTCACTGACGACTCCAGGCTACCCGAAAGTGCCCTTCAAAGTCTCGCCACTATGCTACGCATGCAAAACACAATCTCAATATCAAGTTGCAGTAAAGCTCCTGGGGTCTTTTCGTCTAACTGCGGGTAACCGGCATCTTCACCGGTATTGTATTTTCACCGAGCAAATCCCCGAGACAGTTCTCCAGTCATTATACCATTCGTGCACGTCGGAACTTACCCGACAAGGAATTTCGCTTTTCGTTTCCTATTCTACGAAGGACCATATCTTAGATCTTTAACTGTATAAAACAGAGAAAGACCCACGGCGTGTGGTCTCTGAGGGATCTCGGACAGCACGCTAAGCGCGATGTAGAATCAAGATTTAAGATTATTGATTAAGGAATAATACAAACGCACTATTCCTTAATCTTTAATCTTACTTCGTTAATCCACATTGTACTCAATGTGCTACCCGAGACTTCCCTTCGGATCGTCTGTAAATTGCAGACTTCCCCGAATATAGCCATGTGTTGGACCTGCTATACATCACTGTATAACGAGGCAGCTTTGAATGATTATAATGATTATTGTTTTATACTGTTTATTTTAAATTTTGTGTATTGCTACACAAAACAGTCTATGACGGTCCCAGTCCTTGTGCGAATAATAAATTACTCGCACAACCTTAGGACCGTTATAGTTACGGCCGACATTCACCAGGGCTTATATAATCAACCTTGCATCTTGCGACACTCAGCTACTATATTTGACCTTCTGGCATTGGTCAGGCATCACCCCCTATACATCCTCTTGCGAGTTCGCAGGGAGCTGTGTTTTTGATAAACAGTTGCCAGAGATACTTTAGCTGCGGCCCTTCTTGCGAAGGGCAAGCCTTATTCCGAAGTTACGGCTGCTTTTTTGCCGAGTTCCTTGGGGATCTCTCACTCGTTCGCCTTGGTCTACTCGACCTGACTACCTGTGTCGGTTTACGGTACGGATCTCACATGATTATGCTTAGAAAATTTTCTTGAAAGCGTGCTTTATACAATCCCCTTTGACGTATCGCCAGGTTTTGATACTGCTTGGGGGTCCACATTAAAGTGGTTGCTTCCGGATTTACCTAAAAGCCCTCCTCACAGCACCAACTCAAATCCAATAATGAGCTGTATATACTACCCTCCGTCCTTCCATCGCATCATGTAAAAGTTAGGGAATATTAACCCTATGTCCATCGGCTGCGGCTCTCGCCATTGCCTTAGGCCCGACTAACCCTGCTTTGATCAACATTGAACAGGAAACCTTAGTCTTTCGGCGCACAGGGATCTCACCTGTGTTGTGGTTACTTGTGCCAACATTCTTACTTCGCAACGCTCCAGCGTGGGTCACCCCTTCGCCTTCACAGCAGATGCAAATACTCTCCTACCGCTCATTTTTTCCGAAGAAAAAATAAACCCTCAGTTTCGGTACTATGTTTAGCCCCGATTATTTGCGGCGCGGAATCTCTTACTGAGTGAGCTGTTACGCTATCTTTAAAGGATGGCTGCTTCTAAGCCAACCTCCTCAGTGTCTACGAAATTCCACCACCTTAAGTGCACTTAACATAGATTTAGGGACCTTAAATAGAGATCTAGGCTGTTTCCTTTTTGACGTATGGAGCTTAGCCCCCACCGTCTAACTGCCGTACTTTTAATTACTAGTATTCGGAGTTTGATAGGTTTCGCGAGATTGCTCCCTGTCGAAACCTTCCAGTGCTCTACCCCTAGTAGAAACATACGACGCTAGCCCAAAAGCTATTTCGGAGAGAACCAGCTATTACCAGGCTCGATTAGCTTTTCACTTCTTATCACAAGTCATCCGAAGAAGTTGAACGATCTACCGGTTCGGGCCTCCCATTGGATTTCTCCAATGTTCACCCTGCTCATGACAAGCTCGCTCTGGCTTCGGGTCTGTACCACACGATATATTCGCGCTATTAACACTCGGTTTCCCTGCGACTCCATCCGGTAAAGGACTTAGTCAAACCGCGTGGTACAACTCGTTGGCTCATTCTTCAATAGGCACGCCGTGACGGACCGCACGCTAAGCGCGATGTAGAATCAAGATTTAGGATTATTGATTAATGAATAATGCTAATGCAAAATTCCTTAATCTTTAATCTTACTTCGTTAATTCACATTGTACTCAATGTGCGACCCGCTCCGACTCCTTGTAAGCATATGGTTTCAGATCTATTTCACTGTCCTTATCGGACTTCTTTTCACCTTTCCCTCACGGTACTAGTTCACTATCGATCTTTAAATGTATTTAGCCTTACCGGTTAGTTCCGGCAGATTCCCCCGAGCTATTCGTGTCTCGAGGTACTCAAGAACAGAAACAAAGAAGATATTATATTTTCGCTCACGGGACTATTACCCTCTAGGGCTGTGCTTTCCAGCACATTAAACTAACATAATATTTTTTAACTTCTCTCATATAAATATGACGTTTCTGCCTTACAACCCCACCCTACTATCTTTAACTCCCGAAAGAGTCAAAGATAGGAGGGTGGTTTGGGCTCATTCCTTTTCGCTCGCCGCTACTAAGGAAATGTCGTTCTTACGAACATTGTTTTCTTTTCCTCTGGGTACTGAAATGTTTTACTTCCCCAGGTATGCACTTTAGGTAATATCCTAAAGCACTGACATATAGTCAGTAGGTTTCCCCATTCAGAGATCTCGGGATATAACGGTTGCTAGGCACCTCCCCCGAGCTTATCGCAGCCATGCTACGTCTTTCATCGCCATTTAAAGTCAAGGCATCCACCATACGCCCTTAAATTTCCCATTAGGAAATTTAAAAACCACTTAGCCCCACTAACACGACCACTCGTGTAGCGGAGCTTTCTTTATCCTGTTACATATAATGAAACATGCAACAATTCACTTTGTATTTTTACAATCAAAATATAAAGTGTTTTAATTCTATCCAACCGCTTACACAGCCGGATAAAACAAATTATTTTACTTTTTGGTCCGCCTACACTTTCCGAAAAGACCCCGAACACAAATGTTCGAAATTTTTAAAAACGTGGCGGTTTTAAATTGTCAATTAACTTTCCTTTCTGAAACTCACCGAACCAAGCCGTAATTCTGATTTTAAAAACTTTCGTCTCTAAAATGAAAATCCCGCCATTTAAAGCGGGATTTTCGGACAACACTCAAGAAGAGTGCTATCTATACCGCTCTAAAGTTAAGTGAATGTTTAACATATCTGTAATAGGGATTAGTATATACGAAAGCGTTTCTTTGTCAAATCTAAATATAGGTCTATATATGGGGATAAAATGGGGATAAAAACAGAGCAAAAAACTCCCTTTCGGGAGCCTTTTGAAACTTTCACAATTTGGTCGAGATCGCGTATAAAATTTGGAAAATTATCTGAGGCGTAAGCGTAGTACGGTGAAGATATTTTTCAAATTTTAGTCGATGAGGTTGGCCAAATTTGGAAGTTTTAGTTTCGTGGAGAAATACTCTCTGTAACTCTGTCGATAGCTTTTGCCGCAGCTGCCTGTCCTCCAAGTCCAAATGAAAGACCGAGGGCTAGAGATACTGCTACTACGAACCCTGTGAACAAAGTTTGGATGAAAGCTCCAGCGATGCCCATTTGGGACAATGCTACCAAGATAGCAAAAATCCAAACAGCCCATCTTGTAACTGAACCTAGCATGTTTGCTGTTCCCAAGTTTGCAGTTCTTGCAGATGCAACAACTACTCTTGATGTAACATCACCAACAACACCTCCAACAAGAAGAATCAATACTGCTATGATAACTTGTGGCAAGTATCCGATAACTACCTGTTGTAGAAATGCTGTTACTTGATTAAGACCTAGGACATCGAAGCTTGCAATCAAAAATACAACTATGATGAAGTACTTTATGATTGAACCTAGGAAATGTCCTGAGTTTAGATGAAGACCTGCTCTTCTGACAAAAGTTTCGAAACCAGCCTTTTGTAGAGCTTCATCAAACTTAATCATCTTGATAAAGTGAGCTATAGCTTTAGCAACGATTGAACCTATTGCCCATCCGATGCATAGAATAACTATCGCTACAACCAAGTTTGGAATGAACATTATCACTCCAGCCCAAAGTCCTTGGAAAGAAGCGCTTAGTACATCACCCCATGTGTTTAAAATCATATTAACAAATTAATTAAATAGTAATACGTATATTATACAACAGAACTATATGTTGCCAAGCTTATTTAAAACCTTCCTATGTGGATAGTCCAAAACGTCTCGTGTAAGCTTGTCGCACATACTTAGACGATATTTGAACTCTTCTGTTGTAAAATGGGTGTATTTTAGCTCTTTACCTATCTCTGATTCCAAGACTTTTATAGTATTCTCTAGAGATGTTTTTTTGATACCATCCCCCACCACTAGCATATCTAAGCGACTTTCCGCTTCTTGTATAAAAACACCAGCTATAATAATAAGTTTTATTGAACCTAGTTTGTTTATTTTATTTACTATTTCTTTAGGATGAAGTGGTTCTATGTTTATAAGAAAATTTTGCAATGGAGCGAGATATGGAAACTGAGTGTCCAAAGTAAAACCCTGACCTCCAGAACGTTTCTTACTGTATGAGCGAGTTTTCACCAAGCCCATCTTCTCCATGACATTCATTTCTCTTCGAACTTTTGAGATCTCTGCCTTAATCCTTTCCGCCACGTCCGCAGTATCAAAAACCCTTTCTGGGTTAAATAGAAAAAGTCGCATTATTTTTACTTTGTTTTCAGAACCAAACAGTTTTGATAAGGTTTCCATATAATCCAGATTATAAACGACTTTCTATATAAAAGCGATATGTTGACTTTTTAGCCAAAAATTACAAAAAATCCAAGGACAAGCCTTGGATTTTTTTAAAACGTAACGTTTTGTTTTTGAAACTTATTTTAATGTCACTTTTGGTCACGGGTTTTGAGTTCGTCGTCTCTCACTCAAACCCGCTACCCCGCCTCGGCTGCGATTGCTACTGCAATCGGCTTCGCGCCTCCGGCTCGCAAAAGTGCTTAAAATAAACTTCTTTTATTTTAATGTCACTTTTGCGCCTGCTGCTTCCAATGAAGCTTTCAATGCTGTTGCATCTTCTTTCTTCATTCCTTCTTTCAACATACTTGGAGCTGCATCCACTAGATCTTTAGCTTCTTTCAAGCCAAGCCCTAGAGCTTCTTTAACAACTTTGATAACTGCTATTTTTGTAGCACCACCATCTGTTAGCTCTACGTTTGCTGTTGAACTCTCTTCTGCTGCTGCACCACCTCCCGCTGGAGCTGCTACCGCAACCGCTGCTGCTGATACACCAAATTTTTCTTCTAAATGCTTTACAAGCTCGTGTAAATCAAGAACTGACATTGTTTCAATTGCTGAAACGATATCTTTGAATTTCGCAGGAGTTGCTACTGTTGTTGTTTCTTCCATATTAATTTGAGTTAATTTCTAGGTTTCAATTTTCAATTTCTAAACAATTTCCAATATCTCAATGACTTAATTTAG